>Ga0325405_1008558_pt1 | contig 10154 bp, 8 predicted proteins | sample PopdelMetagenome_21_FD_205663 | JGI IMG/M metagenome (GOLD analysis project Ga0325405, IMG submission 205663) | Populus deltoides microbial communities from Bellville, Georgia, United States - Xylem-Control-R2 | ecosystem: Host-associated > Plants > Phyllosphere > Stem > Wood/Secondary xylem...
CAGCTTGTGTCACTTTGTTCAAATGTTCTCCCTAAGTTCAATAACGTAGTTCCGCCACAATTATCAAGCTTAGTTGCTTCACAAGTTCATATATCACAACTCCGGTTTTGATATTAAACTTAGCAAATAGATTGTTCACAACAATAACTTAGAGTCCGCTCTAGCAGTCATCAACAACAATCATAGGAAATATGCATAGGAAAACAATCATACTCATTCATAACATAAACTGAAAATAAAAGGAAGAATAAATCTCACAGTTCTTGAAATCTGAAGGTTTTTGCGTCCTTGCAACCAAGAAAAGAGCTTAGCCTTGCATAACTATTGAACAACTACTTCTAAAGATTGAAGAGAGCATGATTTTAGGGTTTGTAGAGGAGAGAATTTGTGTTTATTCTATGTTGGTTGCTGCCTCCTCCTTCTCTCCTTCCCTTCTCTCTTTCTTTTTATATGCTAAGAAACCCTAGTCCCTATTTTACAAAATAGTCCTCCCTTAAGTTGACAGTTTACATTTAAGTACTTCAATAACTATTTTCCTAAAAAGGAGAAATAGTCTTGCATTAAATCTTCAAGCTTTGACTTAGAGGAGCTAAATTATTGAAATAAAAACTTGGACGCCAGTTTAGATGCTTCAAAATGTAATTTGGACATGTTCCTTCACGAAACCTGTTTGCTGGCAGAATTCAGCTGTCATCTTTGAAAAATCATATCTCCCTCATATGACATCTTTTTTGGCTAAAATATGAGCATTTATAGGAATGTTAGTCAGAAATCCAACAAAATTGAGTTTACATCAATTGGACTTCTGTAGCTCTAGATATTCAGGTTGGAATGGGCGAAGGTCAACACTGGCAGATTACGAGATTTGACTTTGAAAACTACGATTTCCATGATCTTCCATATTTTATTTTCTTGCCTTAGATTTCCAGAAATGTATGGATGTTAACTTTTTAATGCCACTAGAATCACTTCATTTCGACCTCTAGAGCTCACGCTCTGCACAAAACATCGACTGAAGGTCAAATATGTCAATTACCTCCAATTTACTCCTTTTTGCATCTTTCATCCAAAAGTGCCTTCAAAACATAAAACAAAGAATATCAAGGTATTTTATATATAAAACATAGGCAAAACACTAGTTAAATGTGGGTGAAACTATCGAATAATATGGTTGCATCACTTCCTCTTCATCAACAACAGCAGGCGACATCGTTCCTCTTCACCGACAGCCGTTCAGCCTTCATCATTAACAGCTCCTCTTCACCATAAGTTGATTTTGCCTTTAAAATGTAAAATTGTAATAGTTGATTTTGCCTCGTAATTGTATATTCCCTTGTAATTACAGATTTTGATTTTGCCCTGTTACCCTGTAATTGTATGTTGATTTTGCTGGTCTTGTAATTTGTATATTTATAATGTTGAATTGAATTGAATTGATGGAATGAATTAAATGGAATTGATGGAATGATTTTGAATTTTTTTCTGTCCATTTATATTGTGGAGTGTGGACTGTTGAATTGAATTGAATTGAATTGAATTAATTAGTTGCTGAAATGTCTTTTAGGATGCCATTTCAGTATTATAGGACTGAATTAATTGGACTGAATTGAATTGAATTAATCAGGTGAAATCGTTAAAATTATGTTTTTTTGCTTTGTGGAGTGTGGACTGTCCATTAATTAGTTGCTGAAATGTCTTTTGAATGTTTTTTGCTTGATGCTAATGATATTGATAAATGTTTGAGGAATAATGAGGAAGATGAAGACACTGAAGCTAGTTTTAGTTTACATGACACACCAGCAGATTGTTTGTTTTAAGTTTGTTAATTATTAGCTAATGAAAAGTTATTTAAATTATGTATGAATTTTTATTTCAACCATGTTTTTTAAGATGCTTGAACTATGTATGAATTTTTATTTGAAGCATGTATTTTAAGGTGCTTGAACTATGTATGAATTTTTATTTGAAGTATGAATTTTTTGTTAATATATTTTAAAATTCCTTACGATTTTATGATTTTACGATCCGAGTTTATATTGCATTTTCCGTGTCGTGTCAAAATCGTGATTTTAACAACGTTGCACGACGCTTTCAATGACACGATGAAGGCTGGTGTTTGGTCACCGGTAGGCACTACCGCACAAGCCAACCACTTTTTGTTTTTTATTCATATTTTATATTTATTAAAATATCAAATTGTCCTTTAGCCAACCTGACAATAACGAAAAAAAAACAAGTATGAGAATACAAAAAAAACTTTGGATGCTAGTTTATAAAATTTACTTTTAATAGTATTTTGATTGTTTCTTTACAAATTTAAAATGCAAAAATAAAAACTTAATGATTCTTGATGAATTTGATTATGATAGAGGGAACTTGCAAAAAAAGACCTTACCATCCCAACAACAATTTCAATAATTTTTGGTGGAAAGAACAAAATCTTGTAGTTGCTTAAAAGTGAACAATATTTTCATTAGAAGTGAAAATATTTTTCTAAGACGTTTTAAGTTTTGTTAATTATTGGTAGTTGCTCAAAAAGTTTTTGTTAAAATAGGGTTTATATCGGAAAGTTCTTAACACAAAGATTAAAATGAATCCTTATAAGTATAACTAGCATATTGACTCGTGCACCGCAACAGGTCAATAACAATTTTTATTTCAAATATAAAAAAATATGAAACATGATTTTAAGTATCTCAAGTTTGGTTGCGGAGCTAGACCAGATATCCTTAGGTCTGGCGTAAGAGTCAGACCTAATGCTATTGGGTTTGTTACCGAGTCAAACCCAATAGCCTTGGGTCTGGCAGGTTGGGTCTGCTTGTGGAGCCAAACCGAATTGTCTTGGGTTTGGCTTATTGGGTCTATCATCACATCAAAATAATATAAAACATTAAAAAAAAACATTAATTTGAAATAAAGAAAAAAATAAAAAAATTTAAATTTTTTTAAAAGAATTTTTGAAATGTTAAAACAAACATGTTTTAATAAGAAAATTCAACCTAACCTGAAATGACAAAAAATTATCATCACCCGCCTTTTGTACAACATAAAAAAAGTCACATCAATTTATTTCCTCTTTATAGTATGAAAAAAAATTCAATAAGAGAAAAGAAAAAAAATTTAAAGAGGAAAAAAATAAAATTAAAAATATCTTAAAAGAAAAAAAATAAAGGGAAAGAAATTAGTTGCCTGTGTATTGGGCATTGCTCTACTATACATTATTCATGGTACTACTGTAAAAAATACTTTATTTGAAGATGGTGATGGTGCAAATAGATTATGTGCTTTTAACCCAACTCAAGCATTATTACAGTTTATTTTTTTTTATTGACCTACTGCGGAGTACGGGCCAATATGCTAGTTATTATATAATCACGTAATAATTATTTTTAAAATATTTTTAAAAAAACATTTTATTGAGATAATATTTTTTTAATATTAATTTTTATATCATCATATCAAAATAATACACAAATACAAAAAAAATATTAATTTGAATTAAAAAATAAAAAAAATTTAATTTTTTTTAAAATATTTTTGAAATGCAAAAATAAACACGCTTTAATAAAAAAATTCAGCCCAACTTCAAATGAAAAAAAAATTATCATCACCTAACTTTTATACAACATGAAAAAAATCACATCAATTTATTTTCTGTTTACCGTATAAATAATAATAATAATAATAATAATAATAATAATAAAATATTTGATGGCTGCAAAGTTAAACCCAATAAGATTGTGTCTGGCTACTGCACCAAATTCAATAGCATGTAATCCACAGTATAACGAGTTAAGTAGCGTTTGTTTACGCTGTTGCGATTGCATTTCGCTTGAAAACGCAGCTCCTGCATGTTTGGTTACGAAAAAAACGAGATTTATTGTTTATGGGCTGTGCCTTTTACTGTGTTTGCAACGCAGAGACGATCGAAGCAGCTTGGGGCTACTTTTGTTGCAATTGTGTTACAACACAATAAACAATGGCGCGCCTTGTAGTAGAGGGATAACCAGCCCTTCCCCTTCCCCTTCTCCTTCTCCTTCTCCTTCTCCTTCGCCTTCTTCTCATTCTCCTTCTCCTTCTTCTTCCTCTTCTGCATCATGTCTCCATTGTTCTGCAACGTGAACATTGGAGACTCCACTGTTCATGTTGAAGAACAGTGGAGCACAGCTCCCTCATCATCGCCCATGGCCGCCGCCCCTTCTCCTTCTCCTTCTCCTTCTCCTTCTCCTTCTGCACCGTGTCTCCACTATTCTACAACGTGAACAGTGGAGCGCAGCTCCCTCACCATCGCCCAGGCCCGCTGCCCCTTCCCTTTCCCCTTCCCCTTCTCCTTCTTCTTCTTCTTCTTCTTCTTCTTGTTCTGCACTTCTCCATGTCTCCACTATTCAGCTACGTGAACAGTGGAGATCAACTCCATTATTAATAGGCCGGACCGGGTCGGTCAGGCCCAAACTTAAATGCATTGAACCGGGTCCGACTCAAACCTAAATGCATTGAACCGGATGTGACCCAGTAAAATAAAAAAATCTGAAATTTTTTCTCAATATTGTGTTTTATTTGAAAAATTAATGTTTAACATGATTCAATGGCACTACATAATTACATTTGAAGGAGAGATCGTATGATGACGTAGCATTTGCAGAATTTAATCGCAATCCCAATTTTATTCCTGATGATATTTTACCTTATGTTGTTACATGTTCAAGAAACCATGAAAACTGTAGTCCTTGTTGAATAGATTTCATACATGATGAAATTGAACATAGTTTAATTTGACAATAAAAATACTTTATATAAAGTATTGTTTATTTCATGATGTAATAGCAATAGTTAAATCGTTAATATTTCAATTAAAAACCATTAATATTAATATGTTTTTTTAATTATTTTATAACATCAATTTGAAAAGTATTTTTTTAACCAAATATATTAAATTACTTTTTATTTAATCTCAATTTCAACCACAGTTTTAATAAAATATATATTTTTCAAATTAATCTTAATTAAAAATATATTTTATAAAATAATTTTTTTCAAACTACAATAAAAAATGATATTACATACCAAACATAGTCGAGTAAAGTGCACATTATTGAATCATGTTTTTCAACGCTTTTTAGAGTACAGTATAATTTAGTAAAAAAAAAAAGAAGGAAAAACAGAGAGAGAGAAACACCACTGTCGCGCTTCGATCTGTCTAATTTCATCTCCGAAGTTTTTTTAACAAAAATCTCACTCTCTCACCTGATCAGAAAAATCGAAACCCTAATTTCTCTCTCTCCCCTTATCAATTTTTTTCATAAATCTAATTTCTTTTTGCCACTCTCAGTGGATCAACAACAAAAATTTGATCACTAACAGTAACAAACAAACCCTAACTCTTTGGTTTTTTAGTAATTTAATTCATGGCAACCCTCATTAACTCGAACACGATCACCATCACCGCAGCCGATCACTCTCCTCGCCATACAATCGCTGCCGATAGCATCAGCAACAGCAATCAGGTGGGCAGTCCCCAATCGCAGCGGGGATCCGGTAAGCAGGTTTCTCCTCCATGGACACGAATCGTGCGTGGTTTTGAATCGGAATCTTCTTCTAATGTTTCAACGGAGGCGGAGCAAGCGGCTGCAGTTTTCGTGGCGGAGAAAGAGAGTGTGGAGAGTGAGAATAATGTGAGCAAGAGACCGGTATGGAACAAGCCATCTACGGCTAGTAATGGTCTTGTAGAGATTGGGAGTGTTATGGGGGCTGATTCTTGGCCTGATTTATCTGAGTCAGCTGCTAGGGTTTCTTCTTTGACAAAATCATCTGCGGATTCTTTGAAAGGTTTATTATTTGATGGATCATCATCTTCTGTCTCTGTTTCCCAGGTTTGATAGAGATTAATTTTATTTCATTTGGTCGATAAAATGGAATATTTGTTAATTTAATGCATTTTATTTTTGTATTAGTTGATTGAATGCAATATTTTGATTTTATTTGTTTTGATCGTTTGATAAAATCTTTTTGATAATGTAGTTGAGATTAGAGTGTAAAGTTTCAAAAAGAACATTTATGTAACGAGACCGTTTTTTCTTTTGCTATTTACTTGTTTTTATTAATCGATGCATTTGAATATGTAGGGTCCAAAACATAACAAAAAAAATAAATATATAGTTCTAAGAAAAGAGTGAGATGAAAAATGTATTGGGGTATTTTCTTGAATTCTTGGCATGGATGCAAGATATATTGTTTTTCTTATGCTTATTAGTTGTCTACTAAGATTAACATAGTGTATTAAGTTTTGTAAACAAAACTATTGTAAAATGGGAGTGTGTTAATCTCTCTTAATTCAGCTGTATTAACTAAAACAAGAAAATTTCTCCTTTTCTTGTTTTTTTTTTTCCTTAAAATGAGCTTGGCTATTTTGGGAAAGGATGGGAACAAAAAATGTATTATTGGATTTGCTTGCTTAAAATTTTGGTATAGTGGGTAGAAAAAACAAACATCAAAGTAAGGTTTATCTGATTGATCATCCTGTCTCAATTTTGCAGGTTCTGGGAAACTTAATCGAAACAGGGCGTATTTGGTTATCTAAATGTTAATCAAATGGGATAAGTGGGAATGATAGGATTATCTGTCTTTTTTTTTAGCGTAGTATAAATTCTTGGAAAGAAAGTTAATACTCAGGAGAAGAGTTTTTAGGTGCCTGATTAGTCATCTTAATTTTGCTGCATTGTTGAATTTGTAGATACCAAAACAATAGCTACAACAACTAAGCATTAATCCCAAACTAGCCGGGGACACCAAAACAACGAACTTGGATATTTCTCAATCAACTTGGGGTTATTGATTTATAAACTTAATATGAATGAGTGGGTTTTCTTCCTTCATAACTAAAAAAGTAAATGGAAGACTCGTGGTTCTCTCTGAATTCAGCAATGAAATGAAGGGTTTCCATGCTTAATGCTTACTCATTTCAATTACCAGATTGCTCATACATGGGTGCATGTTTAATATATGTTGTTTATTTAATGTAGGGAACTGAGACTGCATCCTCATCTTCACAGAAACAAGTTAACAATACTGCGAACCCTAATTCAACTCCAAACAATGCAGTACCAGCACACCAGAAATCAATGAAGCGTAATGGCGTTAACACAGCTTCTAATGGTGGCACTCATTCACCAGGATCCCAGAGCGCAGCAGGGGAAGGACATTTAAATAACTCTTCTTCTAGGGATCACGCACAAAAGAGTTCCCAATCCTGGGGCTCTAATGATCATCCTCAACAGCAGCGCACTTCATTTAGGAACCGTAATGGTGGGCTACATTCTCGAGGAGATGTTTCTCATCATCACAGTTATGGTGGCAGGCGAAATGATCTAGATCTTGCAAATCATGATAGGAATGCTCATCGAAATTTTAGCAGGGATGGTCACATGCAGCCATTACCAAGAGTTGCCCCAAGGCATATGAGGCATCCACCACCGCCTCCACCAACACCTGCTACCTCTCCGTTTATTGCTCTCCCACCAGTGCGGCCTTTTGGCCTTGTGGGTTTCCCTGGTAAACCACATCTGTTTACAGTTCTGTTGTGGCTAATTCATGGGTCTGCTCTAATATCCCAATCTGTTTCCAGATATGGGATTGCCATTGTATTATGTTTCTCCACATCCAGGTTCTATGAGAGGTGTGCCTATTATTGCAGCTCCAGTACCATCTCATACTGTTTTTTTCCCTTCAGATCCTCAGTTGCACATTAGGATATTGCATCAGATAGATTATTATTTCAGGTGCTTCTTTGGTGTTCTGCTTTTTTATATCTTTGGTATTTTGCTTTTGTACACATGTTCCTGTAGTTTATTTGTGTCAGGACAATGAAGTTTATTGGGACGTTAACTACAATTGCTCCTCAAAAATGTTTGTTGCAGTAATGAAAATCTAGTCAAAGATATATACTTGCGGAGGAACATGGATGATCAAGGCTGGGTGCCTATTAAATTAATAGCAAGCTTCAACAAAGTGAGTTTTTTTTGGGTAGTCATGGTATTTATTTATTTATATGATGAATTTTTCTCTCGTGTTTATAGCTATGCTTGATAAATGCTTCCTAATTATCCAAATATGTACTTTATTATTATTATTTTTTTTTCATTTTGGATATCTTGGTTTCTGTTGTGACAGACTGACAGTTAATAGCGGTGTAAGGTTTTTACTGCTAGCATTTCAGACTAGGATTTTGATGCGTATTAACTAGAGCATGCATATTAAGGTCACGTCTTTTTTATCAATGATGAATTATCACATTGAATAAGCTAAAGCTTGAAGTTGTTTCTAGAAACTTCTTTTATTCCAATGAAGTATTTTTTCGTGTGATTTTCATGCCATGTTTTGCAGTATCAATGTGCCTTTTTTCTGTTTTTGTAGACATGCTCTTTGCATTAGTAGTTATGATTCTTTAGGAGTCTGGATTATGTTCTTTTCAGTGTCATGGTTGTTTAAATACGGTGTTCCACCTTTGTTTTTTCTCCTTTTCTTTTTTCTGCATTTACAGGTTGAGAAGAACTATTAGAATATCTACTTTGTAGCTGATTAATTGGTTTTTCCTAATATTATTCTGTTATCTATTCTCTTCTGAGAGTTGATATTGTTTAAGATTTATGTTTGATCTTGTACGTGCTGCATGGTTGGTCCTTTTTTCCCTCGGTTTTACTATTATATTATTGATTAAGTACCAATGTTGTGGGCCATGAGTTACTATTAGCTGAAAATCCAGATGTAGGTAGATATGAATTAGATAATATGTCAAAGTACCTTGTAGGAATGTCAAATTAATTTCCATTGAAATTTCACTAGGATGGATGAATGGTGACGCAGGACAACTTTTTGTGATTTATGTCTTACTAGGATTTTGTGGTGGATTAGGGCATGGAAGATAGGGATTTAAAGGTTTAAATTTAAGAAGAAAGGATTTGGGAGTTTATAAATTGAAACTAAAGAATCACTAAGATGATTATTTCATACAACCATAAAGCATATAGGTGAAAAATTTGTTCATAAACTCAAATTCTTCGTTGAATGATTACATGCTTTTATATAGAGTTCCTAGTACTCCAAGTTCAACAAGGACATAGATTCCTATATAGGAAAAACCTACTTAATTAAGGACTATGAAGGGACTAAATCGTATAATAAAAGCAACGTCCTAGAAAATTTCAAGCATGTTTGGAAGTTACAAAAGTATATACCAGTGTTGTCAAAAGGCATTGATGTGCTTGCCTAGGTGCTCCAGGTGAGGCCCCAACACCTTTATTAGCCTCAGGTGTTGGATTTCAATGAAGTGCTACCTAGGCGAGCGGTTTGTGAGTGGGTGCAAGGTGTTAAGGCTAGTGTTTACTTGAATTTCATCATTTTTTGTTGGATTTTTCTTTTTTTTTTTTTACTTATTTATGTTATGGCCTATTTGCCCATTTTTTTTAATTTACCACAAGAAACAACTTAGGGTTATTTTTGTAGAAAACAAAGATTAGGGTAAATTTGTTTTAAAAAAATCATTAAAGTGGGAGACAAATAGACAATGAATGACACTTAGGCTCTGTTTGGGCGCATTCCCAAAAATTTTGAATTTTTTTTTGCTAAAAATAATTTTTTTTTTTATGTTTTCAGGTGTGCTGATGTCAAAAATGATTTTAAAAAAATAAAAAAAACATTGTTTTGATGCATTTCTAAGCGAAAAACACTTTGAATCGCCACCGTTACCATAATCCCAAACAAGTTAGAAGGGAAACACCAGTCGCACTTTTTTTTTTTCAACAGTTGGAGTCGGAAAACAACACATCTGTTCAAGTGCAGTATGGTTTGAGAGATGAGGATTTGGATTGTAATCATGAAATGGAGGATATGGTGGATTCAAGTGAAGGAGAGGAAAGCATGGATGAAGATGCTTTTGAAAATTTTATGAATATCGATGATGATATTTAGTTTTACTTTTTAATCTATTTGGCTGCTTACTCCATAGAATTATCTTATTTTGTTTTAAGGGTGAAAAATATAACTTTATATGACTATGTTATGGTATTTTATATTTTCTTTTGATTTTCTATTGATCTAATCTTAATTGGAAAGATATATATTTTAGATTTATATAATATAATATAATATAATATAATATA
>Ga0325405_1008561_pt1 | contig 10151 bp, 3 predicted proteins | sample PopdelMetagenome_21_FD_205663 | JGI IMG/M metagenome (GOLD analysis project Ga0325405, IMG submission 205663) | Populus deltoides microbial communities from Bellville, Georgia, United States - Xylem-Control-R2 | ecosystem: Host-associated > Plants > Phyllosphere > Stem > Wood/Secondary xylem...
ATAAAATAATAACTTTGCACTTATAAACAAAAATAATTTAACTTGGAATGAGGGGATTGCTGGTCTTTTCTGTTTGATTAGCACAATAAAATTACACTTACCCTTGGAGTTTAATTTTTTATACCTTGGGTTTGAAGGTATTTTTGTAATTGTGCATTGGGTTCTTTTGTTATTATTGGATAAAGTTAGGGGTGGTTTGATCTTTTAAAAAATCAAAAGTATAGAAAAATAAAAAAAATAATGTTGAGGCATGTTAGGAACGCACCAGTCGCCCTGTTGTCTTTGGGCGGCACGTAAGTCTGATTTAAGATGCCAACAATGCCTTTCCAGGGCAGCGGTTGATTCATCTCGGTTTTTTCTTCCTGTTAAGACAACATGTTCAATGAAATTCTTTCCAGTTTGGCTTTAACAAATATTTTTTTTCTCTCTTCACCTTGACATTTGTCCTACCCTGTACTTTTTTAAATAATCTCCTTCTCTTGCTTTTTGATTTGTTTTCTGGTCTTTTGATTAATGTTTATTTTATTTGAAATAATTAATGATATTTGATTTTTGTTTCAATTTCATCCTTATTCAATTTTTTTTATCTGTCAAATTTTATCCTCACTCTTTTTATTACTATTTACGTAATCTAAGTCTTTTATATTTAATCCCTGATCTTTTGGTTAATATTTGTCTAATTCTAAATAACTTATGAAATTAAAATTTTGTTTCAATTTTATCCTTATTCGATTTTTTTTATTTGTCAAATGTTGTCCTCATTTTTTAATTGCTATTTATGTAATATGAGATCATTTATAGAATTGATTTTTTTTTTCTTGCGATTTCACCCTCCACTATTTTTTTTCTATCAGATTTTATCGTAATTCTTTTTATTATTGTTTTTTTTTGCTTTGCAAATTTTTTAGGTTGATATTTTTTTTAATTTTATCTTTCAATATTAAATTGGTTTGAATTTGAGCTTCTTGGTTAAGTTTGTGTCTGAGATTTCATAGGTTGCGGGTTTGGAAAGTTAACCCAGCTTTAGGAGGTTCGTCTGAGGTAGCTTTGTTTTTTTTTAATCATTTTTAAGCTATTTTTATTTCAATTTTATCCTTTGATATTTATTTAAATGGACATTGGGCTTCTTTGTTTTTTACTTTCTACATCCTTTATTTTGTCCTTTGGTTTTTTTATATTTAATTGAGTTATCTCGAGTTTTTTTATTTGTTGTTCTTTGTTAAGTTGATTTATTCAAAATGAATTTTATTCTTGAGTTAAATATAATTTATTGATTAAACATAGACATATTCTCATTTCATTGTGTTTCGTTCACATTGTTTTTTCAATGCATTGCCCTAGCGACCCATGTAACTTCTTTCAACGTCGTTGAGCAACCTTCTGCAATGGGATTCAAAACATCTCAACAAACTCTTTTGATATTTTCTTTCTTCTCCTTACATGTTTGTTATAGTTGGCTCTCTCTTTTATAGTTAATTGTTGCAAGATTTTTTTTACATTTTGTTTGTTATCATTTTATATGATTTAGATAAGATTATTAAATTACTTGATCTTATTAGATACAATTAAGTTAATGAATTTGATATTAGGTTTTTCTTATTTTTTTTAAGAACATTATCATCATCTGAGCATTCATTTTTAACATTCAAGAAAACTTTAAACTAACTCGTAGCATAGCATGGGTGTAATAGTCTCAACTTGTAAACTCAAAATATATTATATATATTCGTAGTTACCAATATATATATATATATATATATATATATATATATATATATATATTCTTGAAATTTCAGCAGAGTTTCCTTTATATTCTTTAGATACCAAGTTATCGACTCAATCATTTCTCAAACTGTAACATCAATCACAATATTCGTTTCATAATTTGAACTTTCAAAACTCAAGCATTTTTCAATATCTCAATTCTATTTTCTATAGAACATTATGATAAAAGCTAATAAATTCATAACATGCATCGTCTCTTTCTTTTTTTTTTTTTAAGTATATGTGCTCAAAATATATATATACAACCAACCATAATTCAACTTAATTATAATAACATTATAAATTACATTATACACAAGATAATAAGTTAAACATTATAATTTTTAGATATAGAAGTATATTACAACAAAATATTAGTTCGTCCAATTACATTAATTACATAACAAAATTATTTATCCAAATATCTACTTTTCAGATCAAGGATGCAATGTACCTAAAAATATAATCACATTAAATATGATTAAAAATTGCACATTTCAATAAGTAACTGATTAAAGACTAACTATTCATATACATTAAAGTGACTTTCATATCATCGAATAAATTTTCTTATTTTTTTTTTAAATTTTTAATTTCATAAATTCTCTTCTAGACATAGAGATAAATTTACTAAAATAAAAATATCAAAAGTGTCTCCCACAAACCAGCATATTTAACTTTAAAGTTTTATAATTAATTTATTTTACATCGAGTGATTATCTTATTAATTCGTAAATTAATTTTCTCAACAGGACATTATTTCCAGTAACCAGGAAATAATCTTCATGACTTACCCATTCAACATGGCATTATTTCCAGTAATTAGGAAATAATCTTCAAGGCTTGCCCATTCAACAAGGCATTATTTCCAGTAATCATAAAATAATCTTCAAGGCTTGCCTATTTGCCAGAGCATTATTTCCAGTAACCAAGAAATAATTTTTCACGACTTGCCCATTCGCCAGGGCATTATTTCCAGTAATCAGGAAATAATTTTCAAGGCTTGCCCATTCAACAGGGCATTGTTTCCAGTAATCAGGAAATAATTTTTCAAGGCTTGCCTATTCAACAGGGCATTCTTTCCGGTCACCAGCACTAGAATTTACAATCTATAAAATTCCTTCTACAATAAAAAAATATAAACTAATTACTTACTCCAAATTGTCGAACATCTACTTGGTGTTTGTGCACGTGAAGAGGTTCTTTGTTGCTGATTAGGTCATGCGGCTTTCTCTGTACCAATAAAAATTACTTTGTCATTGTTCATTCATTCGAACCGGTGAAATTCTAATACCCATGACATATTATTTGATTAAATCCAATACCCTTAATTAAGCTTAATCGACTTTTAATTCAAGGAGGATAAAACCCCTCCTTTTGAAACATTTACTTATTTTTTCACAGAAGTCCCTATTCAATTTAACCTATCAGTATCAATTATCTTCAATTTGGCAAGATTCCTCAATAATATTATTAGAATTCCATTCTCTAATTTTTCTTCTCCATTTAGCTGAAAATAACCTAGGGAAGGAAGTGAATATTTTTCTTTTCTCTTTAAAAAATTCTTACTCCATTCATATAATAACGCTTATAAACCTTTATCTTCCCATATTTTCCAAACAATTGTATTAAACCTCAAATCCCCTAAATTATTCATCTTTTGACCAAATATTCAATTAACATGGGGAAAAATAATTTTTGTTTCTTTTATTTAAAATTAAACACTTACCTAATCATGATTCATGCTTTCTAACATGGTTCAAATATAATTTGCATTATTCCTATAAATTATAACATAAATCCACAACTTCACATAATCATAATTTTGCATAATCCTTCATCAATAATAAAAGGAAAGAATGCAAGAAAAATCAAGTTTTCTTTTTCTTCCTCTTCAAACCCTAGCTTGAAATCCTTCCTCCAATGCACTCACTACCTTAAAATCACCTCCTCTTAATGTTTTATTAAGTTAATCACTCTAATTACTCACTTTAATTAATGAACTCAATGAGAATTGAAGTATAAAAATCACACAATTCTTCCCCCCCTCTTTGTTTCAACTTCACGGCCAAAAGAGAAAAAATAGAGCATTTATAGTTTAACTTTTACCTATTTACACATTGGCACTCATTTCTTCTCATTTATATTTTTGTCACTCAACTCTTCTTTTTACTTAATTCACGCCATAACATCTTATATTTTATTCTATTATATCCAATTACAATACTTGAAATCCTTTTATTTAATCTATTCGGTACTTTATTTATTTTACTCAGATTATAATTTAGCGGTTTTTCACAATGGGTCACCGATCTAGTAAAAAATGAGAGTTAAGATGAATTCATTTTTCAACTAAACACACATTACCACAACAATGTAATTATTATTTTTCCCTTCCAAAAAACAATTAATGAGCAAGTTATAGGGGTAATGCGGTCTTTTCTCTAACATCAATTAGTCATTACCAAACTAATTAGAGATATTCTAGTCTTTTTAACTTTTAAAGGTATAATAAAATGACTAACTTATTCTTAAAAGAAAAATGAATTTAACTTGAGGCTAAGGTTTTTTTGATTTTTTTTAAGCATGGTTAAATGATTAAATTACTTTTAAATTTTTTTTTCTTTAACTTGCTTTTAGAAGCTTTTTTGCATTTACATGTTTGTTTTTTTAGTATTATCAAGTTGACTTACATGCAAATTTAGTCTTTTAATAAATACAAAATATTCATTAAAAAAATTGGTTGGTGCATGCTGAGTTCATTCGCACTCTTTAAATGACGCATGTGACATCGCCCGATGTCCAAACACTAGCTTCCATGGCAATGTTTGAATCATCTTGACAGCTCTTTTTTTCATGGGTGACACCTGTGGCCAACAGTTCTCCGGTTTGGCACCAATGGTCTCTCTCTCTCTCTCTCTCTCTCTCTCTCTCACACACACACACACACACACTCACACACACAAATCCTTAATTTCCACACCTGACCCTCTAAATTTTGAAAGTAACATTTCAATTTGTTTTCCTTTTAGATCTGGCCCCTCTTTTTTATTACTATTTATTCATTTGAAATAATTTATAAAATTATTTTTTTTTCAATCTCATCCTCAGATTTTTCAATCTGTCATATTTGATTCTCGTTCTTTTGATCATTATTTTTTTAATTATTTTCTTAATTGATTTTTTTCAATTTCATCCCTCAACATTTGATTAAATTTTATTTTTATTTCAAATTTATTCCTTATTCTTTTGGTTGTTATTTGTTTTTTTTTAGATCTCTTTTTATTGAAACTTTCGTTTTCAATTTCATCCCTCGATATTTTGTTAATCGGGAATTTGGTTCATAATTTTTTTGAGTTTGCCTTCTTTGGGGTAATCCCAACCTCAGGACTCGAGTCATGAGTTTGAAAGGTTAGCCCGAGTTGACTTAATTCTTTTTTAGGTCTTCTTTTACAATTGATTTATTTTCTCAATTTCATCCTTCAATATTGGAATTAATCTTCATTAATTTTTCTCTTTTCTTTCTTTAGAATTATCCTGGTCTCATGTGCTAGGTCACGAGTGTAATGAGTTAACCCAAATTAACTTTGACTAATTTTTATTTTATTTTGCTAATATGTTGTTGACTATTTTTTATAATATTATTAAATTAGTTAAGTTCATTTGATCAATTTTCATGCTTTTTTAAAAATATTATCATCATATGAACAATTTTTTATGATAAAAAAGTTTATTCCAATCTTCAGCGAAACACAAGTCACTGATCTAATTATACCCACATGTGATATCCTATTCTCTATGAAGATATTCCATCAACTCCAAAAAAAAAAAAATTATGGAGATTGCTTGATGACTAGACAAGATCAACATCACCTAAATGTTAGGTTTTAGAGAGTTAAGAACTCTATTAATCATATTAAAAGTGATCTCTGACAATGGCAATATAAAAGGGAAGGGGAAATGTTGGTGAGAGAACCAAGAGAGATAAATAAAAATGGCAAAGGTTTTTGTAAGGAAATCAAGGGGGAGACTTGGATTCCTTTTATGGAGGGGTTTTTAATAACGAGTTAATGTCATTACTTGTGTAAGTAGAGGCACACAAACCAAGTGAAGTTTATTTTAAAAGGAAATGTAAATTGTGTTTTTTTAATTTTTTAATTTTTTTATATTTTTAGATATTTTATTGTATTGATATTAAAAATAATTTTTAGAAAATAATAATTTTTTTAAAAAAATAAAGGTGTGAGCACGAGAGACTTTTGAGAGAGAGAGAGTTATAATTTTAATTAATTTGGATGCATAATTCAGAAGATATCAGGATAAGTAGAGTTATTTTCTCTTTCTTTAATTTTTATTCCATCAACCTATGTTTTTGTCACATGACATGGGATTTGTTATTACCAGGACCATGTGTGGTGAAGCGATAAGTGTTCCCTTGCCACATGTTTTCCTCTCTCTCTCTCTTTTTTTTAAATAATTATTTTTTATTATAATTCAATTTTTTTTTCCTCGATTTTAGTATCTAGTTGGGTGTGAAATGTGTGATTGATTAAAAAAAAAGAAAGAATCTTAATGTGTTTGAAAAGGGAATCTGCGAATTGCACTGGAAAAGAGAGAGGAGCGATTCGCTTGAATTTATTATTCTGCATGATTTACATATAAAAGTTGTGAGCTAAAGTGTATTTAAAGAGTTGTGTTGTTTTTTAAAATATTTTTTTTTGTTTTTATTTTTTAAAATTTATTTTTAATATCAGTAAATTAAAAAAATAAAAAATTAATTTAAAAAAAATTCAAATTTTACCTACTTTGTTTGGAATGTAATACCAAATAAAAATTAAATTTAATTCAATTGATCTAAGGTTTTAAATTAATGGGTTGTCAGGCTTTTCAAGATAACAAGGACATGTAAATACACCAAGGCTTGCAACTCAGTGGCCTTGGCAGGCTTTGCCCTGTTTATGCGTCCTGAGTTCGAGCCTTCGCGTGTATACCTATCATCCCCTCAGTGTTTTATATGCCTACTAGGTTTGTAGGATATTCAGTGGATCCAAGAATTAACCGTGATGCACATAAACTGATCCGGATACTCTCGATTAAAATAAAAAAAAAAAGAGAGTAGAGATTAAGGAACCCTGAGAAAGGGTTGTGGACCACTAAATTGAAAATTGTTCAAATAATTAATTCAAACAATGAAGAGTTGAAAACTATGCAAATAATTATATTCAACATTGAAGAAATCACATTGAATAGTGTGCAAACTGAACCACTGCGGATTTGGCACTATCCTCAAGGAAGAAAAGCAACAGGGCGTCTTATGTCCAGAATCTTGATATATAATATATGGACATGCCGAAGATTTAATTCAATATATTAATTTGTTTTCTGAATCTAATTACCAACGCCTTCAATATCTATGTCGAAAAAAAGATCTTTATTTTCCTCAGGTGAAAGTTCTAAGTTCCGATGATGGTGGTGGTGAATTTGTCGATCAAGGGTTATATATAGGCTTATTTTTAAGATCATGGTATTACCCATGAGATAATATTTATTAGATTTTTATACACAAAAATATGTTACAGTATCATATATCTATAATAATATCTATATATTTACAATATTTATATTATTTTTTATAATATAAATTACATAACTGTGACACCATAATATTATACTTTAAACCGATCATATTCTAAACTACAATTATAATTAGAAGGAAAAAAACGAGTTTGTTTTGAAGGAAAAATCATCATATCACATCTCTCACTCACTCTCTCACACACACATACATAATTATATAAATAATTGAAAGTATGTTTTCATATATAATAAAAGATATAAAGCCTCAAAAATATTTCTACGTAAATCAGTATATTTTTTTTAATCTATAAAACTCCAAATCAAAACTTTTCAAATGTATGTATAGTATTTTGTTCTTCAACTATATATATAGGGCATTATTCATATTTTGCAGTGTGCTTATATTTTATATAGTTTGAGCTTATTGTTTAAATAAGTAATCTGGTATTATTATTCACGTCATTTTAAAAATAATTTTCAAGAATTGACAGAAGTAAGTATTTGTATCCTGTCCTCGTATCTGCAGCCTCGTGGTTTCGGTTTGGTTTTGGTCTCCGAATCAGCTTTCCACGCTTCGTGACCTCCTTCTCATCAAAAAGTTGGGCAGGCCTCGCAACCACTGGACTCAGAGCAACATGAGTTATTTATATTTGTTAAAAGATTCCGTTAATTTTTGTGTTTATGTTTTTAAAAAAATTAATTTTTTTATATTTTTAATTATTTTAATATGCTAATGTTAAAAATAAATTTTATAAATTATTTTAATATATTTTAAAATAAAAAACACTTTGATCGAATACCAAACTCCTTCAAATTAAAAAAATCTTCCCGTTGTGCCTAAATCATACATGTTAATATGTTATTTTTTTTTTATTAATTATGCTAGCATATATGTTAATAATATGTGTTTTGATTTTTTATTCAAGTTGATGCAGATTAATCCACTAAACCTATAAACCGAGTATTTTACATGATTAACTACTGTATCGACTCAATGCAACAAAGGACGGAGTTGGAACCTCAAACCCTTTTGTCCATCTTACAGAGCAAGTGTGAACATAAACTCGGAGGAGTGGTTGAAATGACTGGTGTTCGGAAAGAAAATCAAAGGAAAATGACTGGTGTTCGGAAAGAAAATGAAAGGAACTTTCCCCAACAACCATATATTGTTAAAAATCAAAATACTCACTTTCATGTCACGCCTCACACTGATTTCCTCACTTCCACGAAAGCTACTCTCCATCGGAGATTATTCAGCCATCGGCCGCCTGCGTTGAATCAAGTCGATTTCAAAACATTTTCTTATTCTAAAGTAATAGTAAATGCTCGAGTCTTCTTCCCTTTTTGAGAGAAGCTTCATTTTCTACGCTTTTGTTTACTTTTAAAAAATCAGTATTTAGATTTTAAAATCAAATATGAGTAATCAACTTAATAGAGATATTCAAGTGGTATACATAATCAACAAGAATATTAGTAACTTCACTAGGTTGGTCTAAAGATCATTTATTTTCTTATTTTTTTATTTAAAAAAATGAAAAATGAAAAAGACAAACCAACCATCAACCCACTCCAAATTCCTCTGGTTCAGATATTTTCATTACCGTAGCTCTGTATTCATCTCTCTCTCTCTCCACTAATTCTTATTATTTATTTATTTTATGTGGGCTATTAATTATTATTGATTGGTGAAGGAAGGTTGCCGGATTTCGATATCAAGATCCATCGGCTACGGCGAACAGTAAAATGGAAAGAAAAGACGGCGAGGTTCCCAAAGAGCATCTACTTGTCAAACTAGTACGACTGACTTTCAGTTAAATTAATGATCCATCATCCTCTCATGTAAATTGTAATGATAAGAATCAATAACAGTTTTTTTTTTTTTAATATTGAGTATTTTTTTTTATAATTTTGGATTGGTTTTATATATTAATATTAAAAATAAATTTTAAAAAATAACTGCTATACAATCTTAAACACTACCTTTAGCAAAGTAAAGCTGGATAGTCATGCATTAATGAAGCTTTGAAGGAAACCTTTAAGCCATGTTTATTTTAAAAAATAGAAACAGTTTTTATTTTTTATTTTTTATTTATTCTAAAAGGATTTCTTGATGGAAAATAAAGAGATTTTTATTATTAAATATAATTTTTAATTAAAAAAAGGATTATTTTGGTTTACATTGAGAATAATAAAAAGAAAATGAGCATTGATCCAAGTAAAATCCTCATTTCTTTTAAAAGAAGAATTTCAAAACTAACCTTTTTTAGTTTTTTTTAATAGAGAATTTCGAGAAATAGATAACATATTTTTAAAAAAGGATTTTAATTTTCAATTAATGATAATGAGGATACATATGTTGTGTTCCAAACAAATGACAGAAAATTAGAAAAAAATAATCAGTAGTAAATACCTACAGTCATTTTGATTCAAGGAGCATCCCGAGCAAGAAGAAGCTGACTGAAAATGCCTCTTGGCTGAGAGCGAAAAACCACAAAAATTAACTGTCGAAATGCCTCCGTAACGAAGCTTGTGGGGCCAACAGTTGCTTGAAAATGGGCCCACATGATTTTCCACCATTCGATTACTAACTCTAAGCTTGTCGTACTGGGCAATAGGGACAGCCAGCAGTGCCAACTAACCAGTCAACAAGAAAAAACTCAGAATCTCAGAAGACACATGCTCCGCTTTTCTCTGCTATAAATAACTGTAACCCCCTGCTACTTGTATCACCGCCAAATCTTTCTTTACATCCACCACAAGCAAGCCCCCAACAAGCAAAATGGAGACTTGGGTGTCCTATGCCTTTGCAT
>Ga0325405_1008566_pt1 | contig 10147 bp, 2 predicted proteins | sample PopdelMetagenome_21_FD_205663 | JGI IMG/M metagenome (GOLD analysis project Ga0325405, IMG submission 205663) | Populus deltoides microbial communities from Bellville, Georgia, United States - Xylem-Control-R2 | ecosystem: Host-associated > Plants > Phyllosphere > Stem > Wood/Secondary xylem...
CCTGGTTCTCATGTATAAAGAAAAGAGAGAAAGGAAAAGACCTTTTTACACCTGGTTCGGGAGGTTTATTGGTATGAGCTCGTAACGGTAAGTTTCCAGCTGCCGCTCTTATTTCCGCCAATTTAAGATGTTCGAAGAAATGAGTTTTAGCTTAATTATTATGAAAGTTAGCAGCCATGGAAAAAGATAGCTGATAAGGCTGATCTAACCATTTAGAATTTCATTATTGCGTGGAGCTAACGTGCTTAGCAAAAGGTGGGGAAGAAGATGGTAGAGAAAGTTCGTAGCTACTTTAGTGAGATGGAAAGTAGTGCGCCATGCATGAATCGCCGGCCAAACAAATTTATTTCCATTTTAGGATAGTTCTTTGCCGGTCCGCATCATAATCGTATCCTTCCTTCCCATCAAGGAAGAAAAACAGAGTGAAAGGTGACAAGGAAAAAGCAGCCAATCAAATTCACCTTTCGATTTCCGAATACTGGGCCCATGCTTTATGACTGGGTCCCTCCGTTCTGAGTGCTGTGGCCTGTAACATCCGAGGGAGGTCGAGTCAACTGTCCTCAGCTGTTTCATGTGCGGGTGAGCGAGTCACGTATCTTTTTATCGCGAGCGCCAGCATCTTGTCCCGCGCTACTTTCTTTCGAGCGCTTATAAATTAGGCCTCCTGATGCCTACAAATCATGCAGGACCTTTGCAACCAAATTGTATCTTGCGTCTCTGCTCGCTCAAGAGACTTTGAATTGAATTTATCCAGAAAAAAAAAAGAGAGAGAAAAGATTTTAAATAAGCGAAAACAATTCATCTTTTTGGATTAGAAGGATGGCAAATGCGGAACACCCAAATTCAAAGAATGAGATATGGATAACCATCCAGTCAACAGCACAAATGCCTAATATTGACAGAGGACTGATGTCAACCGCTCGGCTGATTAAGAAAGAAAAGTTACATCACTCAAACTCTAGGTTCCCGCTCCAGTCCTTCTGTATAGTTCGAACTCGACACTCCTCGAAAGAAAAATCCCGATCCCAGATCATTACGATGGGAACTCTCTCTTTCTTTTCCTCTTTCTGCTGGTTAACAGAGAAAAAGACTTTCAAATTATTTGGAACGATATGGACTGAGGAGAATCTTTCATGCGAGATTTGAACAGATACAATACGTTTTTGGGGGTGGTGCTGGCATCGTACAGGTTCCTGTATGATGCAATCCTCGAGAAGACTTGACAGCTACTTGAGCATCAATGGAAGCAAACGTGAAGACAACCAGACTTCACCACCTCTGTCACTGATGTAGAAGTGCCTGAAGAAGGAGCTAGCATATCATCACTTGGTGAAAGCAAAGAAAGGTTTTTTTTTATAAAAAAAAAAAGCAAAGAAAGACTAAATTCTTTTTATCTGTACATCTAGAATCAGAACCCGATATGATTCCAAAATTAGACATCACATCATCGCTTTACCGTTTACTGTTTGATTACTCCTGATTATTAATGGATATGTGAACATATATAACAATACCGAATATATATTTAATCGAAAAATAAACTATCCAAATGCTCCTCGACTAGTTTTTTTTCTTAACAGGGAAAAATATTATTAAAGAAAATAGTATAACGGTTGGGAATCATATTGGCCACCGCACTACTATGATGACCAGTGGCCGGTATCGGCCATGCAAGATTTACCGATTCCCAAACAAGAGAGCTCAGTTGTGGTGATGTCATTAATTATATATTCAATTAGTCCCTCCTTGTTCCTAGAATATCCCTCTTAGCCAATAAAACTTAAGCAATTTGACCCAATAACTCATGATCAATTGCCTATTTGCAAATAATTCATGATCAATTGGAAGGTTTTTATTTTGGTGTAACTACTTGTGGATTGTGATTTTTGTTTGTGCCGTGGATTGTGATTTTTGTTCGAGGTGCTGTGAGGATATCATGCGTGTTATTTAGGAAACAATTCATGATGGTAATTTTAAAAATAAATACAAAATAATTTTTAGAATATCACCCAATAATTTAAATTTTTAAATTAAAATAATTATTTAACATAGAATTACGAGTTAAGATGTTACCACTCTCGTTCTTCTGGTTAAATTAGATTTTTTTTAGCATAATAATGATGAATTTGTATAAATTTCAAGTTTAAATAATTTGATTAGTACTTATTGGAGTTGATATAAACCTATTTTTTTCCCTTTAATCAGACAACAATTTAAACTTTCAAGTCTAAATGATATTTTTTTTACAATGAGGACGGATTTGGATGGCATTGATTTAAGTGAATTGCTAACTTAGGTCGATGGCAAGAGAAATTTCGAAAGGAAAGCGAAAATGTTTCTCTGTCACTGAAAAACTGAGGTATTTTATCTACTTTTCTCTGTTATTTTGAACGGTCTATAATTTTTGAGGTGCAATATTTGGGTTCCTGTGTGAACAAGAAAATTGTAATCAAAGGAGTGAGGTTCGTATACAACTAAATCTTATGTTTTTATATATAAAATATATATAATAAAATAGAAATGCATTATATATCAAATAAACAAAAACCAAAGTGACCACGACAAGACATGGTTTGTGCCTGGTTCGTATGTGGTTCCTCCATGAGGTTAAAGTTGCCGTATAACCTTCGAAGTTTGAGAAATTTCACGTTCTAAGTCCTAAAACTCTGAAGTATATATTTTTAGTTATATTTCGCAACCCCAACATCTAGATATTATATCCATAACTTTCCTTGTGCTGTTTTAGATTCAAAATTATTTTAATTTTTTCACATTAATTAGCACTACTCCAGTCCTAAAATCCTTGTTGTTTGTTTGTGGCAGTACTATCAAAATGTAAGATCTTGCAAATAGAAATAAATTAAAAACTGAAAATTGAAAACCATTTTTTCTTATTTTTATATATAAATTTATAATTAATAGTTTTTATTAATATGTTAGCATAAAAAAAATAACACACATGCAACAGCAGGGCAAAACACTTTTCATTTCTTTCTTCTCTACTCATATAACACAAAAATTATATATAATCATACCAAACAGCACTTTATTAATCATGCTTATGAACCTGCAAGATTCAAGAAGTTCATATATATAAATTATATGTAATCATACCAAACCTCAATTAATGACTTGTTTCCTCTTAAGATATAATAGTTTGACTTCACCTGAGTGAGCTCAAAACTCCACCTTTTAAAATATATTTCTTGAGCTATTAAAGACTCTCGATGATGTTTCTGTTTTTATAAAAATGAAGATATAATTTTTATTCACATAAGATATATATATTTTTAAAACGGGCATTAGTGCAGTACTATTTACAGTGTTAGGATATTATCAAATGTAAAAATATTTAATCTAACTTGTTATAATTTATTAAAAAAAACTTTTTTTTCGTAAATATCTCGAGACAATGATATATTCCATGATCTAACTGGTTATGTATGTTGGATATGTTTACAAGTGTAGAAGGTCTTCTTCGAGTTCCAATCTTGCTTTCACCATCCTAGGAACTAATTAGAGGAGGGAAAGAGAAGAAATGAATCTGGCCCTTTCACTGAAGATCAAAACAAAGTGAGATGAAAATGGCTCTCTTTAATTCTTGATAAAATAAAAAGGGTTGCCGCCTTTTGCTTTATTCCATTCGGACTACTCCGAATGCAATAGAGTTCGAGCTAACGAGGTATATATCACCAAAACATGATCTAGGAATCCAGAAAAGAAGAGAAAAACAATAAAGCAAGGTGTATTCTATTGATGCCAGAGCAGTGAAAGATTGATGCCACAAGAGTAGAGTGCTATAAATACCCGACGCATCTCCTTCCATGGAAGCCATAAGAAACTAATCAACATTCATTTGCACGACTCAGACTGTACCTGCTTACGAGTGGATTTACTGTGAAAAAATGTCAAGGGATAGAGATCCTCTGAGCGTTGGCCGTGTTATAGGGGACGTGCTGGACCCCTTCACAAAGTCTATCCCCCTCAGGGTCACTTACAGCTCCAGAGAGGTCAACAATGGTTGCGAGCTCAAGCCCTCTCAGGTTGCCAACCAGCCTCGGGTTGATATTGGCGGGGAAGATCTAAGGACCTTCTACACTCTGGTACGTCTCAGCAGTCTCCTCCTCCTTTAAGTAGCAGTCTTTCGTTTATTTATTTCTTTTGTTTTCCGGTGACTTCATTAAGTACAGTATTTACTGCAGCCAAACGTGCATATTTTTTATTCTCTAGATTATTTGACAATCTTACGAGTGAACGTCACTTCCATCGTAGGTTATGGTGGACCCTGATGCACCCAGCCCAAGTGACCCCAGCCTAAGAGAATATTTGCATTGGTAAATGGCAAAATGCCTCCCTCTCTCTCAACGCTCTATTACGATCTTGGTGTTATGATGGATGTAGCGTAAATATGTGATATATACAGGGTTAAAAGATCAAGAATATGCTTTAACTATTGCTATAATTGCTTTTTAATTAACAATGAAACTTCTGAGTTAAGTGCTCTATAAAAAATAATAACTTCATATGTACGTAGATTTACGTGGCTCTATATATATATATATACATATATATATATATATATAATTAATTATCTACAATCTATCTACATTAATCACAGCTGGTAGCACTCTTGTAGAATTGTTGGTCTGGATTGGTCACTAAGTACAGTACGTACGGTGAAAGCAAGGGAAGAGTTTCTATGACCCTCTCTGTTTTCTCTTTTCTTTTCTGATTGGCAGCATATTCCTTTCGTTGTTTTCTTTCTCTTTCATTTCTTGGTTTTTTTCGTTCCTTTATTCCTCTGTGGGTCAACCAAGCAGGGAGCAGATTGACTAGGGTTCTTTTAGAGATGACAGGTCGTACATTTAGTCACGTACGATGATATTGGGTACCTATATCCAGACTTTCTTTTTGAGATTTTAGCATAGTGAATTTCTTTTATATAAAATAATATTTAGTAAGATAACATAATTTATAGTTTACCACGTCTATAATTCAAGAGTTGTAAGTGTTATTACGAATCTTTTAAATTATAAAATTATTTTACAGAATATTCAGTTAATAAAAAAAAAATTAAAATCAAGTTACATCAGAATTCTGATAACAACATCACCAATAATATTAGAAAAATCTTGATAAAACAAATCAAACAACACAAATATAAATCATAAATAATAATACATGAGGGGTCCACGAAATTTTCTACTCCATATAATATAATATGCAAGTAGTGTAATAGATATTGAACGAATTTCTAATCGGCAAAACTGATGATCAACCCAGTTTAGTTAGTTATATATTGTCGTGTGTAGAAAACAAATGTAATAGAAAGTAGAAACAAAACCTTATCTTGCATATATATGCATTGCATGATACCACAAGTCGAATTAATATGCTCTGTTTTTTTTTAACTTCAGCTGATATGAATTTCTTGTCACATGAACTCGCAGGTTGGTGACTGATATTCCAGCAACAACTGGGGCAAGCTTTGGTGAGTATATTTACATTAATATTTTCTTAAAAGACTCAAGAATTCCATTAGGATTGAGGAACTTCTAATGTTACTTGTATACTTGTCTACATTCCTACGCACGTACTCAGTCTAGGAATTATGCTAGTTTGTTTGCTTTTTCCCCGTCATATAACCCTTTAATTCATGTGATATATATAATAATAACTAGAGTGAAATTGAGTTATTGAGACTCAAACCTCTTTTATTCAAAGAAGCTATCTAGTATACAACCGCTGGGTTATATATATTTATGTGATGTTCTGGTTTTATTTATAAAGCATATTGTTTGTCGGGACAGCATTATCCTTCGAAATATATATGATCTCTCGTCGTGATTCTATTAATTTCAGTGAATATTCTGATTAGGAAAAAATCAATTATGGCTGTTTTGCTGGCATATGATTGGATCGAAATTTAGTTGTCCAGGGGTTCTTCTCCCCCAAAGCCGTTTTAGATTGTTTTTTTAGCTATACTTGCAGCGAAATTAATTTCTAAATAGCATTTAAATAATAAAAATAAAAATAAAAAACAGCACTTAAAAGGGAAAAAAAAGAGTCATTTCTGTAATATATATATATATATATATTAAGTAATCAAATCTCAAATAATTTTCATTAATTAACAATATAAAAAAAGTCTTAGAAAGCCGCTAGATTTCTAAAGTGCAAGAAATTTCCATTAAAAAATAATTTTTGTTGTGGGGTTTATTGGTTGTTTTTCTAGCAACTTGGAATTGAAAAATCCAATTTAAGAACTTGGGATTCGATAATAGGCAATCAAGGAGGGGAATTGAAAAAATATTCCTCTTCTCCGGTCTCTTTTATCTTATCAACACCAATATCCCATGAGATGTTTTTGTTTTTTTAATCAACGGGGTGTTTTTTAGTTCAACTTTTATGTTCTAAAGGGTTAGACAAGAATTACGCGTGCCATTTATATATAAAGTGATATATTAATGAAAAAATATTTTTTATGATTTTTAAAAAACTCAAAAGGTGATATATTCCCACTACTCAACGAGATATGACGATTGAGGCAACGACGAGACACCAAAAGTTTCTCGGCCAAATAGCCAGGTCTATTCCATTTCCACCTGCGGCCTCGTAGAAAAACAAACAAAAGAGTGGATGGGGGTTGTGGGCGGACAAGGACAGTGAGAATAAAATAATTTGCTTGCTTTTTGTTGTTTTAACGTGGCCGTATCATCAATTATGTGTTCTGATTGGTGAACTGTCTTTGTGAATTAGGAAATTAATAAAACCTCCACATGTGTATACGTTGATCCTGAAATAACTCATATGCATGACAGAGAATAAATCTTGATTTTTTATATATGTTCTTGCTTGTTTGCATCAGAACTAACTATTATATCGACATTTTGCGAAGGCCATGAAACTGTGTGCTATGAGAGCCCGAGGCCGACAATGGGAATTCATCGGTTTGTTTTCGTCTTGTTTCGGCAACTGGGCAGGCAAACTGTGTATGCCCCTGGGTGGCGCCAGAACTTCAACACCAGAGACTTTGCTGAGGTCTACAATCTTGGATCGCCAGTGGCTGCTGTTTATTTCAACTGCCAGAGGGAGAGTGGCTCTGGCGGTAGGAGGCGATAACAGGAAGATATCCCTTTAAATATTCCCGTGTTGGAAAGACTGAAAACAAGTCCATAAATATGATATTGCTGCATATACTGTCCTATCATCTAGCTTCCCCTATTATATTCCTGCCTACTTGCAGCAAAAACACCTAATCACGTCAAGGTATCAATAAAATATGATATTATTATTGTTATAAGTGATTTTTTTTTTCTTAACTTTCAAAATGAGACCTAAGATATTGACTATCTTCGGAAAATAGTCTCCCCTGGTCCTTAAATTGTCATCTCATCCTTTTCAATGTCTTAATTAAGCCTTCAAATAGAATTCAAAGTTTTGACTGTCAAGTACATGTATGAAACTACGAATTGTTGCAGCATGCGGCTCAATTCTCTACTTCACTGTCTGTTTTCTTTTTCCCTTATACACCCACTATTTCCTCTTCTTTTCCAAAAAAAATCGATTTTCTATATATTTGACTTCAATACTTGGTGGAGTCAATAGCGTTGCCTATGATCGTAGAACAACCCAATTAATTGAGAAGAATTTTCAAGCAGGATATCAATTTCAGCTCCCATGCAAGATATTGGGAGATCTTTCAGTTCAACTTGGTGCCATTTCATCAAACACCCCAGCTATAAAAGCCTTGCTTTCGACAAGAAAAACTCATCAAACACATTCTGTGTGGTAGAAAATTGTTCGAACCTGAGCTGCTTCCTAATTAATTAAGATACTAAGCCCACCTCATCAAATAACAGCACCTTAATAGACGAGCTTGTAAGAGACTATGAGTGGCGAGGCAGGTCCTCTGATTATATATATCGTGTCTTCAAGAATTTCTTCTGGGATTACGAAAAAAGCGATTTGCATGCGGATGATATTCAGGGCTTGCGAGTTTTATACGAATTCACTAATAATTATTAGAAGAAGAGGGAAAGAGAAAGAGAGGTTACATGCAGTTTTATTATCTTAATTCCATCCTTTTCTAGTAATTAACGAATCTGAGTTTAGGCCATCCTTAAGGTGTTTAAAGTTTTTGTCGGCAAATCTATCTCCTCGGGCTCCTAAAACTATTATGTAAATATTATTTTTTTGATAGAAAATGTTATGAATGCCTGTTTTGGAGGGTTTAGCTCGCTCGCATATAAGTTATCCGAACTCCAGAAGTGCTCTTTTTTAAATAATAAACATTTTTTGTTAAATAAAATATAAAATTGAAATTTCTTTTGTCATTCTTATCATGTCATAAGTGACCTACATGCTCTCTTAATAGTTTTTCTTGATATATATATATATATATATATATAAAGAAGATTTCAAAATGGACGAGAACTGGCTGATGAACTCGATGCAAGTCGTCTTCTTCATTTTTCTTCATGCAAAAAGAGATTGAGGCCAGGGCTGTTTCTATTTGGGCCTTCTACAGCTGAGCGGGTTTCTTTTGGTGTTGAAACTTTCAAGGCCTACAAAATAAGGGCCAGGAGTGAATTAATAAATATAACGCGGTTCACTTTAAGGTTTAATCAGGCCCATAAGCCCATTTTTAAATCAGTGTAAAATCCCCGCCCGCGTCAGCGTAACAATCACGCGGGGCTTATCTAACCGTTATAAATACACGAAATATGACGGCTTTCCACTAAAATCTCTTCTTCTTCTTCCCTTCGTTTTGTTTTTATGGCAGTTTTCCCTGGGGCTATGGTTCTTCAAGGGAAATTCCGGTACAAGAATACAGGCGGGCGGGCTGGATCTAGTCGAATAATGCCAGCGACTATATGGTGTTTTTTCTTATACCTGTTTGTGCAGAATACCTGTTTAGCAGCCAAGTTTTCTTATGTTCTTTCTCTACGATTATTAAATAAAACATGAATTTAAGCTTCACTATGTTCATTCCGTTGAAATGCATTGGAAAATAACCACTAGACAAACATGGTGTTTTTTCCATTTTTCTCAATGACTCTTATCTCACATTAATTTTAAAAGAAACGAATGTTTATGAGTTTTGAAAGAATCCGTTGTTGATGTTGTTTTACGCTGTGTTATTTTCATCATTTTGATAGAATAAAATGTTTATTTTCATCTATTTTTGTGTGGAAGCTTGTTTTCTTTTGCTAAAATAAGTTAATGTCTCCTAAAACTTTTCTAGCAGACTGCTTTTTGAGCATTAGGTGCAAATTTGTCCCAAGTTCTCACGAGCCGTGATTACTTCTGAATATTTACTTGAGAGAAAGTACCGTCTTCTTCATTTCATGGAACCATAACTATTGAACTGCGCATCGCCCCTGCTCTCTGTTGTTGGGTAGGCTTTTTATTGGACTTTCGGCCATTCCTTCTGCAATTTCCGATCACCTATCAAGGATCCTCTCCCTTTTTTTCTATTATCGACTGTCAACATTTCTGAATATAGAGACCACAGTTTTCCTTTGCTTGTCTTATTTTTGGTTGCTTGGAATTTCAGGTCAGGCAGCTAACTGTGAAAGCTCGAGCTAGGAGAAACTTGCACCAGATGAATATTTAGGAAGAAATTTGTCACTGTTCGAGATTTTATTTTATTTTATTTTATTTTTGGTTTTCAAATGAAGATGGCCTGTTGGGTTTAGGCATTGCATATTAGCTTGATTTTCTGCAGTTTTTCATCTTCCTCGCCAAAAAACAGAGATACACCACTGCTCGTCGTTGTTGGCTTCCTGCCCATGTATACTGTATAAAAGATCTCTTTTATTGCAGGCTGGCATACTTCTTGTTGGTGGAGGGAACAGAGTTGTTGTCGATCAAAAGAACGAGAAAGACAGGAGAGTAGAATTTCATCACAGAAAGCGATGCCAGACTGGTTCTATCTAATCCTTTTCTGTTGTTTCTTCTATGACTATAAACAGATAACATGAAGCATGTCCTCTTATATTTTTTTAATACATAAATTTTTGTGTGTTTTGAACCCCTCTCATCACTGCTCATAATTGAGACCACGCCATTTTGTTATCAATCCAGATGAACACTGAAATAATCTTTTCTACCTCATGAACAATATTTTGTATCAAAATTTTTA
>Ga0325405_1008570_pt1 | contig 10145 bp, 8 predicted proteins | sample PopdelMetagenome_21_FD_205663 | JGI IMG/M metagenome (GOLD analysis project Ga0325405, IMG submission 205663) | Populus deltoides microbial communities from Bellville, Georgia, United States - Xylem-Control-R2 | ecosystem: Host-associated > Plants > Phyllosphere > Stem > Wood/Secondary xylem...
TAGTATTCTGTATACCTAGCTGGTGAGAGAGGCATCAGCCTGTGGCGACTGATCATCCCACAGTGGTCACCTTCGGGTGTCATCTGGTCACTTTTGAGTGTCATCTGGTCACCTTTGGGTGTCATCTAGTCACCTTCGGGTGTCATCTGATCTCTAACATGTATTCCACTACGTTATGATAATATGTTTAGTACGTATATGTATATGTATAGCAAGATAAATAATCTTGCAAACTATTAATATCTAAAATGTATATTAAATATTATTCCCTCACTGAGTTGGTTGAACTCACCCCTCATTCTTAATATTATTTCAGGTTCTTAGTTTCTGCTAGCAGGTGAACTTTGTTGAGTGTTCCTGCTTCTTCAGTTTTGAGTCGGTATGCCTTGCTTATCTTTCAAGGCTGTTTGATTCGATGTCTTAGGCGCTCCACTATTACTTTGTTTTAATTAAGTTTGGATTTTGACAATGTAATGAGTATTATGGATTATTGTCTTTGTTTTAATTACCGATGAAGAGTTTTAAATTATCTTTTGGTTTCATCAGTTTTGAATAATATAATATTTCTGAAGATTATGAAATGCTGCGTATTTTTAAATAAATTATTATTTTGATATGTCTATTTTGAGGCTTAGCGTGGGCGGGGTGTCCTTCCGGCACCGCTCCTGCGTTGCCGGTCACGGACCCGGGATTCGGGTCGTGACAAATTTAATCCCAATCAAAAGGTAAAAGTTTTTAGATTTGATAGCTAATAGATTTTATCAAACTCAATTTGAAATTTTCTTTAACTGAAATATACATTTATATTAAATAAATATATTTAAAAAATTTTAATATAATATAATATATATACACATACCTTAATATTAATATAAAACACATAAATAAATAATATTTATCATTTAATATATATATATATATATATATATATATATATATATATATATATATATATAGTATAAAGCTAAAAGTGTTGGCAAAAAATTGTTTTCTTATATCCATTACCACCATAAATTATAATAGTAATTTATGATGTTTTTTTATTAATTTTTTTTGGTTATTGATTTTTTTTTTAACTAAGTTTTTATATTATGTATTTATTGGGATTTAAGTTGATAATTTATTATTATTTACTTTTTATATGGTTATTACAATATGAAAAACATATCTTAGTATCGGATTGGTATTAAAAAAAATATCCTAGCCAAGCAATATAGTCTATTTTTAAAAAAAAATTGGTTAAATAAAAAATGATTTCAAAAAAATTAGATTATTAAACATTGTAGAGTCAATGGCTCGGTTTGCGAGTTTGGCGAGGTAGTTGCCTCGATTCGTGGGTTTAGAGGAGTACTTCTACTTTCTAATAAAACTCAATTATGTGATTATCTATTTTTTTATCATATAGTTTTAAAAAAATATGTTATTAAATTTTAGAAAGTCCATAGGCTTTTTCATAGGTTTAGCGAGTTTAACTTTTTTTCTTTTCTTTTTTTTTAAATTTATTTTTTTCAATTTCACCCTTCGATATCAGACTGATTAAGAATTGAGTTTCATAATTTATTTCGTTTTGCTTTTTATGAGATTATCATAGTTTTTTAAAAAAAATCGCTGTATTGGTTTAACGCTTAATTTTACAATCATTTTTTTTTGTTATCATGTAGTTAAATAGACAATAGTTTAGAAGAAAAAAAAGTTATTAATTCCAATGGAGTTCATTACCCGGTTTGCGGGTTTAACGTATTAACTTAAATTACCCGATTCACGAGTTTGACGAGTTTACCCATCAAACCTGAAATGTTTTCTTTTTTAAGTTTTTGATCCTTTAAATTTTTTTTTCACTCTTTTTCAATATTGGATGGGTTAGGAAATGAAATTCATGGTTTATTATTGTCTACTTTCTATAAGATTATTACAATCTCAAATAAATATCTTTGTTAGGATGGTGTTTGATTTTGAAATATCTTTGTTATGATTGATGTTTGATTTTGCAAACATCTATTTTTATTAAAAAATTAAACAAAAATAAATTTCAAAAGCAAAAAAAAAAGTTATTAAACTAATTGAAATCCATGATCCAAGTTGAAGGGTAACCGAGGTCAATCTAATCTGGTATCGTCTTAATATTTTAAAAAAAGTCATCTTAAAGGTTTTTTAAAAATTATGTCATGTTTTTACCGATCATCCAAGTTGTCTTTAGATCCATTAAATTGATTGATTCACTTTGGATCAGCTCCCACGCAATTTAATTAAAAACTTGAGCTAGGCATAGAGTCGAGTTAGCAGGTTTTAAAATCGAATCACTTGATTGAATTTAATGATATTGCTAAAAAAATCTCCGTACTCTTAATATATTTTTAAATTTAAAAAAAGAATAGTCTAAAACGCAACATAGCGCAGATAAATTTACCAATATATATATTAATTATTTTATTTTTTATTAATTAATAAATAACAGTATATAATGGATACTTATTGGATATCTAAAACTGAATGGATAATTTATAAATATTTAAATTTTTTATCCGATAAATAATAAAAAGAGTATAAATATCTAGAAATTCAACCCGTAAATATGGATTGCTTTCCATATCTGCAGACCCGACAATGAGCACCCTGTAAGTGAAGACAACTGATGAACAAATGGCCATAAAAGAATAAAATTGGATGGTTAAAACTAGCAAAGAGTCTTGCATCTTAAAATGCCAATGATGTTCACTTGCGGAGCTATGGAGGATCATGCAAGTAAAGTTCCATTGTTGCGTACTAACTATTTCTTTGGCTTGTCTAATCTATGGTTTGATTAAAACTGGACGAGAGAGAGATCCACAGCTTGCCGCTACGGTTGCTGTGTCTCTTTCAAAGACTAATGAGAAAGCCCCCCAAGAAAAAAAAAATCAATGACATCTTACCTCATCTCTTTAGACTCAATCAGAATAAAAAATTAAAAAAAGGAAAAGGAATATTCACAAGTCTACTCATAGGAAGTCAAGTGACCAATGGCATTACATCTGATATGCCGCCATCATCATCAACTGGACGGGCATAATCATCCTATTATTTGATCAAACTTTCTTGCAACATGCAGCATCTGATGCAGTGAATCTGTTCCTTGCTGTGGGGGTTATGTCTAGTACTGGAACTTCCATAAAGGAATAATTTTGCAAAAGCAGCAAGAATTGTCCACAAAAATATATGTTCTTCTTTTACCATATTTGATTAAACTCTGTATATAGCGTCATACAAACAGATGAAAACAAAACTTGGCACAAAGTGACGAGTCGTGAATTAGGTGAGAAAGATCATTATTAGCTGCTAAGAAAATTGAAGCTCGTTCACTGCATTTCAAAGTAAGAAAGATGAGCAACCCCACCAAAACACATCATCACTGTCTTAGTTATTGTGACCACAGAGAGTTGACAAATGAGGAGGTAGTTAAAATCTAAGGGAAACTATATCAATTTTTAACTAACCCCATCTCCCGTCCCATGTATATTTGGATTATTGGACCCCCCCACAACCTTCCCTCTGTATTTATTTGGTCCTGGTGAGAAGGCCATGAAGAGAGCTCCTCGTCTTCAAAATAATGATGGTCAGGTCCTTTGAGTAGTTTCTTGTGGCCCTTCTCTTGTTCTGGCCCTATATGGGGCTCCACAGAGGGTACAAAAAACCTAACTGACTTGTAACTGAAACCACCTGCACATCGTAGTTTCGAAGTCTTCTGTATGTATCGGAACCTTTTTATCACCAGATTCTGTCATGCCACTATGCCTTGTTTTCATTTAATATTTTTCATCTTGGTCCTCTTGTCATTGAGCCTTGGTTCTGCTTCTTGGTGCCCACATAACTATGCTCAACAAAAGAATAGAGAATTTGAGCAGAAGACTGATCGTTTCTGGGAGTTCCAAGAGCAATCCAATACCTGGGTTGAAGTGGAGCTGCCATATGAACTTGTCTCTTGTGTTAATGATAACTGTACTAAAGTGGGTAAAATTCATCCAGTGACAAGAGATGTAGAAGAGAACTTAGAAAGAGAGAATGATGATTCCAAGAAAAATGAGAATTTGAAAAGGAAGGTTGAAGATGGAGGAACAGAAGCGAATTCTGAGATTGTTCTGCCTTTGAGGAAGAGAATTTCTGTGACTAAAATGTCTGAGTCATCCATTTGGGTCACTGGTGAAAGTGGGTCTATCTATGAGAGGTTCTGGAATGGAATCCAGTGGGTGATAGCACCCCATGATCTACCAGTATTGACTGGTCATGCAATCTGTGTCTTTATTGTCAATCAAACTATTCTTACTCTATCAGAAGCAGGAACCCTATATCAGGTACTGGTCTTCTTCCAGCTGCATAATCATATAAGCTCATAACAGTTGCTGTCTTGTCCCTATGATTTTTGAATAAAGCTTATACAATTCAACATCTTTGCAATTATCAAGCTTAATTCCAAAAAAAACTCCTGTTTTAGGTTTCTTCTAAGATCATTTATATTTTTGCCCTTTAATTTTCTACTCCTATCCTGTTTCTATGAGTCTTAGTCTGGTGGGCAGAGATGGTTAATATCAGACTTGGAGACCAGCACACCTTGATTGACTAGTAGTTGCTAGAGCCTTCTGTCTTCCTGTAGTACTGGATTCAATCAGGAAGGAATACATGCTTCTTTGTTGTAATAACCATCTAATTTTCAATTTATATTATACAAGCACTTGTGATCAGAGTAACCATGTCACCACTTAAGTCTGACATGCAGGCATGGCACTCTTGTGTAACCTGGACTGGCTCCATGTCAATTAGCTCTACCACATGTTTTGAATTTGAAGCTGCTCAAGCAATGGTCCCATGATTTTCTGATAAATAAACAGAACACTGCAACTAAATAATTTCAATTGAAACCAAAACTAATTCTTCTTAGATACTTTTCTGCTAATAAATTGTGCAAGTAATCTGAATTTGACACCAAGCGTGCTCTGATGACTGTTTGATAAAAATGGATTCACTGCACACTACAACTGCTAAATTGCACTATTATTTCTAGTATGGGATCGTTTATCTTCTTTTTTTTCCCTTTTCAGATGATGCTCGGTGAGAGCTCACAGCCAATTTGGGTAGAGTTCACACCTACTCTCGATGAAAGCACAAATAGAGAAGCAGAAGAAAGTTCATTGATGCTAATAAATTCCGGCTTCATTTCTCATGATGGGCTGTGAGTGCATCATTTCTGTTTCAATACATACCACAGTCCGAAACAGTATAATCACATTACATTACTGCCGCAAATGTACTAATGAACTCCTTGCTTCCACCGCGTTACATTCCAGGAAAATTTATTTCTGCACAAAGAATGGCTCGTTATTAGAACTCAGTGAGGCAGAGCCTCCAAGGTAAAACTTGTGTTTCTGAAACTAAAAACCATCGTCGCTAAAACTAGTTTTATTGCTTTTGAATTTTAGTATCTGCTCACGGTGTGGATTCTGATGAGGAGACTCTAATATTAACGAATTTTATGCTATAAACATGGAACAGATGGGAAAATCACGGGCGACCACCTGGTGCAGATGTTGCAGCAATTGTTGATGCTGCTACTATTAGACCAGACGTAGTATATACCATAAGGTGAGATCTCTCTCAAATCAACAACTCGATGCAACTCAAAAATTAAAAGAACTTAAACAGACAAGGTTAACACAAAGCATAATCTAATTGAAATCACTGTTATTATTCGAATCCTGATAGGTGCACTGCCAAACATCAGATTAGATATGATGACGCCAGTAGTTATTTTCAGATATTCTGTGTAGGTGTCCAATCAAGCCACGCTTTGTGGCTAAGCTGGCTCCTTGGTTCTTGGCTATTATCTTCGTTTTCATTTGAAACAAAGTGTGCTGCAATGCAGTTCTACAGGAGATCTTTATGAATATGATAGGAGCTCAAAGCCATCATGGAAGAAGCATATATGGGCAGAAGGGACAGTAGCAGATGCTTCTCTGATGCCATCAATGGGATGCACACTACATGGCTTGAGTGGAGAATACTCCATCTCTCTTTTTCTTCTAACTAAGGTACCATATCTGTAAAAAAAACAAATGACTACACACACCCATACAACAGTAAGTGATAAAAAGGCAACACAAACAGGGGGAATAATGTGCAGAACAAATGTTTTCCAGAAAGCCAAATTATCATCTGACCTCTACTCACAATATTTTCTGTATATCCAGGGTGGTAAATTGGTAGAGAGACGATTAAACCAAAGAAAGTGGAAATGGATAGTCCATGGAAGTCCCAAAGATCATAAGTTGACATCTATCACACCAGTTGTACAAGATGAGACAAATGAAAAACTCTTATCATTATTTTTCACCACATCGTCTGGATCGGTTTTTGAGTATCGAATATTGAAACAGTCAGGTGAGTGAAGCAGGTAGTATAAATTCTTCAGAATCTATAAACGATGAGGCCTCTCACTATTCCTTTTCTTATGCTTTCTAATGATATTCCTCCATGGAGTCAGTGAAGGACAGTTGCATAACAAGGACAATCTACATATGTTTTTCCCTTTTCATACAAATGTATTCCAATTCACTTCTCTGAGACTCGCATATGGAACTATGGAAAATACATCTTCTGGAAAGCCATCAGAGAATGGCATTCCATGAGCTGTGAACAAGTAACCAGTTTATTTTAAATCAGTAAACATATATATAGGAGTAGGTTTTGTGTATCTCTTAGAATAGTTAAGGTGGCTCATCAAAGGACTGGAAACTTCCAAATAACCTACACCAGGGAAGGGAAGGGAAAGGGAAACTTCTGAAACTCCTAGGGAGTTCCATGTGCCATGACTGGCTGGTGAAAAGCAAGACCTGAAAATAGTAAATAACTTACTCTATTCGCACATTAAGATTCTCAGAGCCGTTCATTGGAATCCATTTTTCTTTCAAAGCCCTCGGTGTATTTTAAAAGTTATCCATAAATGTAGCACAATAGAGAAGCTTTCGACGCATATAACTCACTCTAATCGCACATTAAGATGTATAGGAGTATTTACAATAGGTTTATTCACCCACACTGCTTCTTGTTGTTGGAACCATTTCTTAAAGCATTTCTGGTAACAATATTGGAAAAAATCAACAAGATAAAACCATGATTTTCAGTGATTTGCTTTTTTCTTTTTGGCATTGGAAAATCTTCGCTGTTTGTAGTAACAATATTGTAAGCCAGGTTTTTTTTTTCACATGAAGACAGGCACTGATCAGGAAAACCAAATTCCCGAAGCATGGTTGAGTCATATGCATCCTCCGCATGCGAAAGTTGCAAGTGGAATTGCTGGGATACCACTTCAAGCTGGCAGAATAGTTTTCCCACTGCATGATGGTAGACTTGCAGAATTGCATCTACCTGGACTGGGTGGAGAAAATACTGGGCCGAATCATCAAGTAAATCTCCGAAAAAGAGCATCGGTTAAATATGTATGGTCAATGATAGACGCCCCAGAGACTGAAGGTTGGAATGCAGAGTATTGCAGAGAAGAACGTGGACCCATGAACTGCCTTGAAGGCATAAAAGATGAGCCAAATGAACAAGGAATCACAAGATCAATGGCAAGAAGGCGAAAGGGAAGTAAAGCACAAGAAGATTACCTATTTGCAGGTGCCAATGGACCGAATAAAGTTTTGGAAGGATATAGTTTCCCAGATAATTGGATCAACAATAACTTTCGTCTGCGAATGATACATGGAGGCAAATCATTTTTCCTTGTTACTGATGATGGTTTGACTTATGAACATCTTTATGCTGAGAATTTATGGCTGTGGCTGAGGCATGATCACTCAACACCAATGAAAGGTGCCCTTGGAAACTACAATGGAAGTCTCTTTTTGGTAGACATTTACGGGAGTTTGCTTATGAGAGAAAGGAGCGATGAGGGGCTAACATGGGTAAATTGCACTGCCATGAGGAATCTCGGGCGTGTTATTGGAGGCCCTCCATGGGATGGAATTCCAGGTAAAGCTCCGAAAGTTACACCAGAAGATGCAATCTTCTTTGTGAGCAAAAATGGAAGGCTGCTGCAGTTCACAGTAAGTAGAATAAACCAAAGTATTTCTATTGGTCTATGACTCCCATACTCCAAAAGATTAAAAGCATCAGAGAATTTCTTTTTCCTTCTTATGGTTCACTTGATTTTTCACTTTGTCATTGTCACCATCACCATCCATACATACATGATACAAGTAGTATTTCATGTCACCAGGCAACCAAGAAACATTATCAATCAATTGAAACAAAAATTCTGGAATATTACTTTAAACACCGACTTTAGGCTAGAAAGCCAAAGCAGAGAGTATTTCTGTGATTTTCCCAGAACTACAAAGCAGCTCATTGCTGATCCGTTAATCAAATTTCTATGCAGGTTGCCCTGAGGAAATTCAAATGGAAAGATTGTCGAAACCCTCCAGATACCAAAGTTGCAAGTATTGTTGACCAGGAGCTGTTCCGGGATAACGTAGTGTTTGTCACTGGAAGGAATGGGAGGCTATACCAGTATAACAAAGTGACTGAATTGTGGCATGAGCATTATCAGTCTCAACATTTGGTTCTATCAAGATCGCCAGGAACTGCTATGAGACCATCCTCACTATCACTCACAGGCTCACTATTTATGCTTTCAGAAGATGGTGGACTAGTTGAATATCATTGGAATACTGGTGATGGCTGGAATTGGATTGAACATGGAACACCTAATAAAGGTGTAACCTTGATCACTTCCCCTAGCCCATGTTTTGAAGGTAATCAACTTTTTCTTATAGGTTCAGATGGAAAAGTATACGTTAGGTATATGGACAAAATGACATGGAGATGGAAAAACTGTGGCTTCCCTCATGTGGGGCAGTTAATGAATGAAGATCAAACACAAGAGGGGGGAAATGATAATAATGAAGAAGTTTGCATAGATGAAGATTTTGCAGCCAGCTTGGAGAATGTTGCACGGAAGTACAGTGATTTTAATAGAAACTGTGACCCAAAGGTTGGTACAAGTATCTTTTCCTTTCTTAAAACTCGTCTTCTAACTGGCTGCTGGCCAGCATTAGTGATGGGAAATCAATGATGAGTGTTTTGAACATTCACAGGTGGCACCAACAAGGCCGATCCCATTTTCTGATGATTCAGTTATCTTCGAGCTCAGGGATGGAAGAGTAAGGAACACTTGTTCATTTGCCGTTTCTGATTTTCAACAATTTCCAGCATTCTTGACAGCAAATTCATTAGAAATGTTTTTCAGGAGGCATAAATTTGAACAATATTTTTTATCTACAATTCATGCTCTTAAATTCTACTTGTTGCAAGCTTCTAATCTGAAACATTCTTCCAAGGTAACATAAACATGTTAAGTAAGAATGTTGCTCACATTAATAATTATGACAGTTGGCAGAGATGCGAAGAGTGGAGGGCACTCATTGGGTATGGTCACGCACTATTGCCACTCCAACAACCTCGTGCATGGCTAATTATTGGACCGCTGTGGCTTCATGAAGAAAACATACAACGTAGAGAAGAACATGTCAGAAATATACACGCACAGAGCTGCTACAGATACACGAATTTTGTACATTTAACAAAGAAGAACGGCAAAAATTACCATACCTTTTTTCGCTTGCTGTGGGAGAGCAAGCTGGATTTAGACTAGAATCATCAGGAGCAGAATTTCTAACACGATTGATTGTACAGCGAAGGAATTCAATGGTGAGGGGAGCAAGGCTGTGAAAAAGCTGAATAGATATTATAATTATCATCATTGACATTGTATCTAACGGATCTGGTGATTTCATGATGAAGATGATACTCTGACAAGCAAAAGAGCAAGCTACGTACATTAGAGGCTTTCTTCCTTCATCTTGGTAGACGTACGTACCTCCACCACCATTCATCATGAAGTGGATGATATCACACACAGTAGTTGATTATTCATTTTTAGCTCAGTTTTGAAAGGGAAATATTTTGCTAGTTGAGCATATGACGACGACATTGTCAGGACCTTCATAAGTGCATTGATTTCCTGAATGTTACGTGGTTTTAGCAACGTGAATAGTGGCCTTCTCTTAGAGCAAACTTGTACCCTCATGTCGTTCAGAAGTGTGCCAGTGATAGCTTCC
>Ga0325405_1008578_pt1 | contig 10141 bp, 7 predicted proteins | sample PopdelMetagenome_21_FD_205663 | JGI IMG/M metagenome (GOLD analysis project Ga0325405, IMG submission 205663) | Populus deltoides microbial communities from Bellville, Georgia, United States - Xylem-Control-R2 | ecosystem: Host-associated > Plants > Phyllosphere > Stem > Wood/Secondary xylem...
AATTCTTAATCAAGTCCCCCCTCCACCTAGACTCTTCACAAGTTCTTAATTAAAACAGAATCCATCTACAGATACCTCGACGATGGTATTCAATTGGGGGTTTTATGAATCTTTGGGTACCTGATCGAGACAAAAACAAAAAAGGATCGGAAATTCGATTGAATATCTCTATATAGTTGAGGGACTTAAATGAAATTGGGCGCCCATAGAGGGTAAATTGTTAGAAAATCCGCAGAGAGGAAGAGAAAAGGAAAGAATATTAGCACGATCCAACAAGTTCCGGAGTATGCAGTAGAGGACAAATCTCTCTTTAGCCTGGAGGTTTTTCCGGGCCCATGGAAAGCCTGCCTTGGCCAAATCATGACCTTTTAGGTTCTGTTCTTGTGAGGTCACTCCTTTTGCTTCTTCATGAGCTCTTCTTTTACTATGTCAATGCTCTCATGTTTGCAGACAATTGCAAACACTGCAGAATCCTGGAATTTTGCTGCTTTTTTCACTGGCTTTGTTAGTGGAGTGAATATTTATAATCTTATAATAAAAAAATACAAGGAGATATATTCCTGTTGTTTTCTTCTTTTCTATCCCAAAAATAATAACCAAAACACTATATAGTAAATATAATAAACTATAATTCTTTAAATATATGTGAGTTTTATAATATTTTTAAAAAACTATATAATCACCATTTCTCAAAATTTACATTCAAGGTTTTTTTAATTTATTTAAAAATATAATATTCATGTCAAAACTAAGTGAGAATATATACTTAAATAGAGTTATATTAGATAACTAAGAATTAACATAAACACAACCGATTACATCAAATTTTTTTATATGATTTTTAAGAAATTATAAGACTATTAGTATTGCCCGGCTCGGGTTAATTGGATCATCTCTCGATTTATCGGGTTAATAATCTAACCGATATTTTTTACTAAATCACTCAAGTTTTTATTTTTATTATTTTTCAATTAAAAAATACAGCCAGCCCTGAATTTGTTAGGTTCTAGATGGATCCGCTCCGAGACTGGTCTGGATTTTGCAAGTATAGATAAAAGGTAAAAAAAAATGGGCCGATGGGGCCTGCAAAATCGAAACCAATTAAATAATAAACTAAAAAAGTGCCACGTGGCTCATTGAAGCGAATAAGAGGGGTTTCACAGATTACCATATAAGCCCTCTCCCATGATACCATTTTCCTTGATATTTTTTAAAAAACAATAACAAAATTGGACCAATTAATCGACACCTTATTTTTATTTTTTGACATTTGTAGATTTAGAGTTCTCTCTCTAAATGTAAAAGCAAAATAAACAGCTGATTTTCACCTGAATCATCAACAGCAACGCAATAAAATCACTTCTTTTCTGTCACTCCACTCTCTCTTGGATCACAAAAGTACGTACCTTTTTTTTTTTTATTATTTCATTCTCTTAACTGCACTTTATTGATGTATGACACAAAAATGAAAAACCCCTTCTTTTATAGCACTTCCAATTTGGAAATTGTTATTTTTTACACTTACATTTGTGTTATTTTTTTTGGTTTTTGAGTTTGGTTTAAGAGGGATTTTGATTTTATGTAAATATCTGCAAGAATTTTTTTTTTTTTTAGAATTGATTTGAGTTTCATGCAAAAGCTCCAGACTTTCTAATCTGGGATTATTGAAATGTTGAGATTATGGATTAATTTGTGATTTGTGATTTAGGTTTCAAGGTTTTTGGTCAATCAAGGCTAAAGCTTTGAGATTTTGCATTTGCATGTATAAGATTATAGCTTTAAAGCTCTCTGTTTGTATGTTGTTTCACTTTGTTTTGATCAGTATATTGGTTTCAAAGTGTACAGTTATACATATTTTGTCCAGCTCATTTCAGTCCATTTTGGATTCTATTGGATTGGCTGCTCTAATTTATTTGGTAGGTTTTTTATTTTGTTTTTAATGACGGTAATGGTTTGAGGTGAAGCTTCTTGTATTTTTTTCTCTTCCAATAGTAGTCTGTGTTTTCCTTGTTCTATTTTTTCTTAAGATTTTGTTCTCATAAATCAAGGGATTTAGGCTGCATATTTGTTTGTTGGCCATTTTTGTAACTTGTTCTTTTATTTTGTTAACTATGCTGAATGAAGGTTATTGTCTTAGGTTTTCGTGAAAATTAATCTTGGATATTTTAGTTCTGGTCTTGCATGGTATAGACTCTATTCTTAATTTCTTCAAATTAGTGCTTTTTTGGCTGTCTGGGGAATGTAATCTAAAATCTTGTTCAGTAAAGGATTCATTTATAGGTTACATTTCTGAATTGGTAACTCGGTTTTTCAGGTCAGACCGTGGGGTGAGTTTGAAGATTGGATCACTGTGGTTTTTAGACAAGCTTGGGGTTAGCAGAGTTGTCATGTTAAGGGTTTTTAATTCTTAGATTTGGAATGTTTAGGTGAAGGTTGTTGAATGGGAATGCAGACAAAGGGATCTCAAGGTGATGGTAGTAGTCATTATAAACAATCTCAGCTCCAGCCATTGGCACGGCAAAACTCAATGTACAGTCTCACTCTCGATGAGGTTCAGAATCAGTTGGGTGACTTGGGGAAACCTCTCAGCAGCATGAATCTCGACGAACTTCTAAAAAATGTGTGGACAGTGGAGGCTAGCCAGACTATGGGTTTGGAAGTGGAGGGCACACCATTTGCCAATCAAACTGCTTTGCAGCGTCAGGCAAGCTTATCGTTAACCAGTGATCTGAGTAAGAAGACAGTTGATGAGGTTTGGAAAGACATCCAACAAAGCAAAAATGACAGGGGGATAAAGTCTAGGGAGCGGCAGCCTACTTTTGGAGAGATGACTTTGGAGGATTTCTTGGTAAAAGCAGGAGTTGTAGATGAAGGATCCATGGACAAGAAAGATGGTGGTTCCATTGTTGGGGTTGATACAAATGCAGCACAACAGTTTCAACAACAAGGTCAATGGTTGCAATACCCGCCAAATCCACAGTATCAGCAGCCACAACAAAGCATGATGGGGGTTTATATGCCAGGTCAGTCTACACTGCAGCCACTTCACATGGGGGCTGGTTCTATGATGGATGTTTCATACTCAGATAACCAGGTTGCCTTACCTCCACCTCTGATGGGGGCATTATCAGATACACAGGCACCAGCAAGGAAAAGAGGTGTGCCGGATATGATTGAGAAGACAGTTGAGAGGAGGCAGAAGAGGATGATAAAGAACCGAGAATCTGCTGCCCGTTCACGAGCGCGGAAGCAAGCTTACACAAATGAGCTGGAGAATAAAATTTCTCGGCTGGAAGAGGAAAATGAAAGGCTGAGGAAACTAAGGGTGGGGTTTTCTTTTCAGTTATTCCTCTGGTTCAACTACCTTTCTATTGGATATATTGATAACATGTGCTGAACTGTCTGTTTTAGTTTAATTTCCTTTTCTCCCTCCTCCCTTGAATTTAAGGAATGAAGGATGTTCATACTTGCTTTGTGATTAAGAAAGAAGGTGTAATTGAATCAGAGATAGGATAGTTTAAAGAAGCCCTTGTTTGATTTTCTTTTGCAGTGATTTTCATTAATCATGCAACTGAAATTTAGATCAGTCTGATATGCTGTCATTTGACATTTTATCAGGTAGCTATATTCCTACTGCAAACCAAACATCATTGTCTTCCAGAAATGAAGATCAGTTTGACTAGTTTTATGATAGTTTTTTCCTTGAAAATCCAATGACATTTATAGGCATGACAAGAAATTTTGAAGATTGTCTCCTCTTAGGTGATTGGGGAAGAAAACTAGATGATGACTATTAATCACTACATGAAACTTTAGATTGAAGTGGGTATTAGAAAGCCTCCTGTCTCCATTTTTTCTTTAGTTTTGGCAGAAAAATTAAAGAATAAATAAAAGGATTCTTGATGAATATGCTTGTTGTTTATTTCATGAGATATTATTGCTCTTGTTCCTCCATCCCCAATTTGATGCGCAATTTGCATGTTGGTCCTTGTTGTTGTGAGATCTGCAAGCACCCCCTAGTTATTCTTGCCAGTTCAATGGTTGTAGCAAAATCATCATCCCAAAACTCTAAAGACTAGCACAGCCATGCTTTTCCACCTCAAAACTGCTCTCATTTAGTTTCCTTCTCCAACAATTTCCAGCAATCAAAATCAAATTTACCACATTTCTTGACTAACCAAAACAGCTCAGAATCATGATTCGTAGACTGTTCCTTCTACCACCAAATCATATTATCCTTAATTATATTTTTCTCTTGGAAACATAATATACAAATTAATAAAGTGAACTCCATATATCATAACAAAAGAAGAAGGTGCTTTCTTGCTGTTGAATTTGTTGCGTGGGCAAAAGGCTATGCTTCTTTTACTTGTGGTGATAATGATGTTTGTTGGCATCGGTTTATATGTACACAATCGCTTCCTTGAGTATAATAATATCATCTTCTTTGTGTTTATTGGCCTAAATGATGATGGTAAAGCATGTCTATCTTGTCACTGAATACGAGACATTTGTGTATTAAGCACATTTTCCCCTCTTTCTTATTGTTAATTGCTAATGTGTATATTAATTTTTATCTGTTGTCCTTTAACTTGCAGGAGCTGGAGAATATGTTGCCATGTGTCCCTCTCCCTGAGCCCAAATATCAGCTTCGCAGAACAACATCAGCCCCATTCTAGCAAATGAAGTTTTGTAGATACAAAGAATTTCTGGTTTGCGCTCATAATTTACTCTTAGAAGCAGCTGCTTGTCACATTCACTGCTGTGAGTTTGCTTCTCATCATCATGAGTTTTTTTTCTTTCTTGTATCTATTCTGTGAAAAGTTGAGTTAGAAATTTTCATATGTAATTTTCACTGTTGGAGTGTCCTGGGATTTTTCCCATGCTAGCTAGTTCTTTTTCGTATGGTCAATATAGTTCTTTTTCGTATGGTCAATATATTTCTCTAGCTTCTTTCAGCCTGACATTCCCTCACTTCATATTTCGATTTTAGTACAATTGTCAAGTATAGATTACATCTTTCATCATGTGTTTTGTGCTGAGAGTGAGTTCTCTTTGTGCAAAAGAGACACTGGTTATTCCTACGGAGAAGCAAAAGATTGTGCTTGTATATATTGTTTGTCAACTGTGCAATCCAGCACTAGCAATCACTGAGATATACTAGCAAAATTAATTGCTCAGTTTGAGAAACATGCAGGATGCAGCAGAGTGCAATTGGCCAGTCTAGGTAGCTAATTTGCACATAGCGATGCATAATGAGGGCTATTTAAAGGAAATAGTATATTATTTTCAGTAGTTCCTAACACGCATTACAAAAAAAAGAAGCACATGTAAAAATGTGTTTCCGAGAGTGATGGAAGAGAGTGAGTCTCCGAGACACCAGTTTTGAAATGAATTTCTACATTTTCAAAACATGAATTACAAGGAGATATGTCCTTGCTATTTCTGTTGTCTTTTTTCTTTTTTTCCGAGAGACAGTAATTAAAAACTAATATCTGCAAATTACATGTCTCGTTTGTGGTCTGAAGTATCTAGGCTAGTTCCAGCTTGTCGTAGGGTAACTTGTGTATTTCAAGGAGTGAAGACTCCATTCTCCTAGCCTGGAAATGGTGGACACTCTTATCGTGGTCAAGATTTAATAACTATGACCAGCTACGCGTTTCTCTTTTCTCAGCTTGAACTAAAGAAAGAAAGCCATTCTTTGCGATTCTCTATTCCATTGTATATATTCAACCATCGCAATTATATACAGTAATGATTGGAAAATACGATGAGCAACTGCCTTTATTTCATCAGTGGTTGCTTTGCCCCAACCAAAACATCACATGAAAAACCTGGACTGCTAAACCATTTCTCCTTTAATCAAACAATAATAACTTTTAAGGAATCGAATCATCGATTGTTGATGAATGGCTGAACGAAATAAGGAGCAAAAGCCGGATCTTCGAACTTAAGAGCAGATAAACCCTACTTCCTTCAGTACGGGAAAGAGTTGCAGTTGCTCTTTCTGCTTTAGGTGCAGCCAGTGACGGGCCTTAGCAGTAAGATTAGGAATGGGCCTATGCGCAGGGAGAATCCGCGGGGAGAAAGAAATCGTCTTGAGGTAGAGGGGTAAGTTACCGACAGTCTCGATCCTCAAAGGAACTGTGACTAGTCACGCCTACCATATCGAAAGTAAACCTGATCGCGAACTCCCACTTCCTTCCAAAAACTTTCTTTTATATATTTCGCGTCATTAACCAGAACGGGAGCCTCAGGTTGCGTGTAGACTCTCTTGGTTGACCGACAGAAGATGCGAAGTTCCTATCCTTTATCTAATACTAGAAACCTTAACACCAATGATTGATAGTCTATCTTTTTTTCCAAAGGCTTTCGCGTCTCTCTAAAATCACAGTCAAATCTTGATTTATTTATTAAAGGAAGGAGCACCTGAAGCTATGATATCCGTAGTTACATGCATCTCCTTTTTTGAAGTTTGAAGAAAGGGGCGTCCAGGACATCTTCTTGTAAGTGAACTTAGCGTAACCAGATTGGGAAGGGTAAGCAAACTGGATTAAAAGATCCATGGTAGCAAAACAAAGTTGGTCAATCTCGTTAATAATTGGAAAAAGGTTTCTTTGAAGTGATGCGAAGCAATGAATTGATTAACCCTAGATGGGGATCTTGATGTCTTGTTTGTTCAATCTTTTGATTCAATAACTGTTCAATAGTAAGAGTTCCGCTGTCTGTGGTGCTTCTAGAATGAAAGCTTATCCTTTCCTTTTTTTTTTCAGGGGGGAGGTGGGACAGAAAAAAATTAGATGAATCTTGGTAAACCCTTGATTTTAGGGCTAGAGGGTGGGCTTTAGCGCGGTTTACTGAGACTCCATTTTCATTCTAAAAAAATAGAAAGAAAGAAGTTGGTTCCTGACACTGTCCTATCTAGGCTTGGAGCTGAGTGAGACTTGCTGTAAAATATTAAAATGGTATTATTTTATTTTTAAAAAATTATTTTTAATATTAATATATATCAAGATGATTTAAAAATATAAAAAAATTAAATTTTTTAAAAACACGAATTTAATCGCGTTTTTAAACGGTACAAAGAGCTCCGAATCAGGCTTTCGGGGCTGACTCTCCTTCGCTCTTGATGGCAGCTGGATTGCCTAGTTCAATGGTTGCTATCTACCGATTCTCACCTGGGCCACTTCACTCCGCCTTCAGTCTTAGAACGTGCCAATTTAATGGGCGCAGGGGCACTGGACTGACCTCAACAAGAAGAAAGAGTGGTGCTCAAGAACTAATCCTCGATCTGTTGACCTAACTCAGGGCGATACCTTCGGTTGGGTTTTTAACTGGCCTTTTGCCCCTTTTGATGAAAAAGCGGTTCATAAAGTTTTTCGAAATCCTCTTTATCTTTAGTTCTTTTTTTAGTGGGGAGGTTCGGGAAGGGAGCGAGGAACTTAAGCGTACCAGGTCCCCAGGGAAATCCGACTCTTCCAGGGGGTGGGACTCGTCGGGTCAGCACTGAGGGAGGCTTCTGCACAGGGGTGAGCTCTTGAGCACTGAGGGAGGCTCCCTGTTTTTGAACATAATTTCCCCGGGCGATGAAGTCAGCCCAGCCTTTCGGGTTTAAGGAGATCGGAGGAATTACTAATTTATGCCTGGCCGCAGGAAGAGCCAACTGGTCTCTCGATCCAGAACAACCCTTCTATCTGTAACCCTAACAAGAGAAGCCCAAACAAAGCGTCACATCTGGCTTGGGAGGGGTTTTCCTCTAAACCCTTACCTGAGGGCTCATCTTATTGGTGTACTCCACAAGGAAATGAAGCCTTCAGAGACGATGTCAAAAAACTTTGATTGTAAATGCAATAATCCATGTCCTGATATCGATACCATGCCAAAAAAAAACATATTCAACCTTGTTACATTTGAAGACTAGTTGGTCCCATTTTTTTGTTTGTCTTGTTTTTGTGCTCGGAAAGGTTTGAAGGTCATCAGCACTCCAATGAACTAAACCACATTCAGGATGAAGAACACAGTCTGGTCCCCTGCATTTTAACATCACCTGTCAAGCTCTAGGACATCAAAAGGTCAGGTTGATTCATAGCGATGGGAAAATTGTAGAATATTCTATCTGGAAGGGATGCAGCATTTTGGCCCTTTAGTGCCCAAGATAATCTGCAATGAATGTTAAAGAAAACGAGTCAGTTTTGGTACAATCTAAGGAAAATAAATGGTAAATAATCAATAGAAAAACTTACAGCGAACCACCTCCAGCAGGACCGACTGCTTTGAAAAGAGACACTGCTGTCATAGCAATGCCATTAGCAGCTCCTCTTTGGTTTCGATCCTGCAGTTTAAAAAGTTTAAGACAATTTGTTGAAGAAGATTATAAGCTTACTAACCATGAAGCATAAATGAAGCAAGGAAGTGGCAATGAGTAAATCAAGAAAAGAACTTTACCACAGCATTGTTTTGCAGAATAAACAAGCAAGTTGCAATCGACTCCTAGTCATACAAAAATAATAATTAGGGTCAAAAAACAACTGCTGAATGTTTTTCATCCAAACAGATGAATCCAACCAATTTGTTGAAGATTTTCAAACTACATGTGCATTTACAGAAAGAAAACTCTTGATTGTAGATGCTAAACTGATCACCACGCTGAGGCCGAGCCCTGATAACATGGCTATAAAAGGGTAACTTGCCAATAGTGGTATGGATATAACCTGCATTTAACGAAAGATTGTTACAAAGGAATAGGTGGAAGCAGAGAGTATGCATAGATGCTACAGTTTGTTCAGTATTTACCCCAGCAATTCGACCCACTGTTATCGGTCCAAGAATCCTCTCCACACATGGATATAGCAAAAGTTGAAAGACAAGAAGGCCGAAACCTATTATTTGAACAATTTTTCAGTGAGTTTCCACTGTAAATATGGGAATATGGTAACCGTGAGTATTATATCAAGTTTCAGTAAGAATTTATTTTATTTGGAAATTTTTTATGATTATAGAATTGAAAGGTCATCAAATACAATTCTGAATGTTATCAGATACCGATGATTTCCAGAACTTCACCATCATCCCCAGTTGTGTAGCCCAGCCCTCCAAGTTTTCTAGGGCTTTCAGCCCATAATGAGAATATCTACTAGCAAAAAAAAAATTCAAATATAGTCACACTTTCAAATAGAGACAATGCACAAGTGAGTGCATAAAATAAAGCTGCTTCTACAGGAATGAATCTGTCAGTAGTCCTGGCTTCTGTGACTAAGGTAGCAGTGAAGAGTAATAGCTTAATAGGAATGAGATACGAGATATACCTCAGAGTAAGCCATGTCATGAAGTGAGAAAACACAATAGACAATGCTGGAGGACATCAAAGGCCAATTCTTTAAGAGGCTTTCCTTGGAAGGTGGTTTCCTTTCTGTATCATCTGTTGCAGCTTCAAAGCATCATACGAATCAAGACATTAACACGATTTGAAATAAAGATAAAAAAATATATATAGTTTTAATTAAAACCCCTTCATCGCTCCTTTTTTGTGCAGTCAATCTTCGGTTTCATCCCTTGTGATTGTATTCAATTTAAGAAATTTGTCTTCCTTCTGCATCTTTGCAAGAAGAAAGAAACAAGATCAATATCTTTACAATCCAAATTGAATCTGATTAATTTTTTTTAAAATAAAATTATTTCAATGAAAATAATTGAGTCAGAATTTATGGCAAATCGACTTAATTATGATCAAGGATCCAACCCCTTTTGATATATCAGTCCTCGAGTGCTTATGTCCACACAACCATGGAAGTAAAATCCAAATGCAATTGAATCTTTTACATTAAAGGAAACATAAAGAATGTGTGCTTAAAATCACGAAAAAATTGAGTAAAATGTTTTAACCATTCTATAGTTATAGTTATTATTTAATACCCACAAAATGATGCGAGAATGAGATGAATATATAAAATAAATATGATTTTTGTGATTATTTTGGAATGAATTTTGTAATTTCGAAATAGAGAGGCATGTTCCTATTTCAAAATACTATCTAAATGCCACCAAAGTATTCACAACTATGCTTCAATACAACTCTCTGTTTTTTCCTGGAAAAGATTAATATGTATAAGAAAAGAAAGTAATATACACGAGTACGAGGGGC
>Ga0325405_1008581_pt1 | contig 10139 bp, 4 predicted proteins | sample PopdelMetagenome_21_FD_205663 | JGI IMG/M metagenome (GOLD analysis project Ga0325405, IMG submission 205663) | Populus deltoides microbial communities from Bellville, Georgia, United States - Xylem-Control-R2 | ecosystem: Host-associated > Plants > Phyllosphere > Stem > Wood/Secondary xylem...
AAATTAAATTGAAATTCCTAATACTCACTGAATTACGGGATCGCCACAGGGAGAGAGAAGGCGAGTGAAGTGAAAGAAAATGTTGGTATAACGGTGGAGCCCAGTGTCGTATCTCCTTTAGCTATCACACTTTAAGTTGTTTGAGAGAATGTGGCATGTTTTTAAAAATATATTTTTTTTATTTTAAAGTATGTTAAAATATTTTTTTATGATTGATATTAACCTACAAAAATAAAAAATAAAAAATTAATATTTTTTTAAATTTATAAGTAATTTTGAAAAACATATAAAAGCAGGAGTAGAAGGTGTCCTAAACACTTTTTTTATCTAAGGTTTTTACCTTTTGTCCAGTGCCACAACTTATCAGTCCATAGGTGCTGGGTATTTTTGGTCATTAGCATATTTTATTTTAAAAAATTGAAGAAATAACACAAATAAAAAAATTAATAAAATAACACATGGTACAATTATAAAATGTGACTTTTATAGCTTTTTACTGTTTAGAATAATGATTTTCAATAAAAAAATATTAAATAAACAAAAGAGATAATAGAAAAAAAAAATATCGAAAACATATTGAATATTTAATTATAATATCATTGATACTATCAAAAAGATTTTAATGATATAATTCAACAATATCAAAAAATGTCATCAATTGTGATTCGAGTAAGTCTCACTTGTTGTCAAAGATAAGCGAGTCATACTATCTTTAGATAACAAGTGTGATTCACTCGAGTTATTATTGATGATTTTTTTTGATATTGTTGGATTCATATATCATTAAGTTTTTTTCCATAACATTAATGATATTATAATTGGAGTTTCTTTATATTTCTAGAGTTTTTTTTAATTTTCTCTCTCATCTTTTCTGTGATAATTTTAGTAGTAACGAGCTCTAAAAAATGTATTTTTGATTGTGATATGTGTAAGCTATGTCATCTCATCATTTTTTTCGGTGGTGTTGTTCGTTGATATTTTTATTTTATTGTGCTAATGTTTTTAAAATTTCATCAGTACTTGCAATTTTTTTTCCAATTCCCTTTACATAATTTACCGTCCTTTTAACTAATTATTGTCAACACGTAGAAGCTACCACAAGTGAATTTTAATTTCAGATTCCCTGGCTTTGTTTCTTCGAAAACAGAGTGTTTTTTGGTTTTAGCAAATTAAAAAAAATGATTGGAAAAAACACGTAGAAGCTACCATAAGTGAATCTTTTATCCCGTTCTATTTTACTAATTTTTTTTTATTGTGCTAGGTTCTAAAAAAAAAATCTGATTATTTTGTTTTATAGGTCATGAAAACATTATTCATCAATTTATTGTGCTGAAGTATTGGTATATGCAGTGTACGTTTAAAAATATAGTTGCGATTGTTTTTTAAAATGTTTTATACTCATAAATATATTAAAATAATATTTTTTTATTTTTTAAAAATTATTTTTAATATTAGCTCATCAAATATATTAATTTAAAATAAAAAAATAAAAAAATAAAACACTTTTAAATTACAAAACAAATTAAATAAATTTCATGAGCTGGTTTTAAATTTTCAATTCAAATCTAAAGAATAAATGTGAAAAAGAAGCCCATTAGCCACTTGAAACTTATTCCGCATCCAATCTAATACACACACTCATGAGTGTTTGGTATTGTGATAGTTGTTATGGTTATGATTTGAAAAAAATTATTTTATAAAAAGTACTTTTAATTGAGATTGGTTTGAAAAAATAGGTGTTTGGTTAAAACTGAGGTTGAAATTGAGATTGAAAAAAAAATAGTTTAATGTGTTTGGTTAAGAGTACTTTTGAAATTGAGGTTATAAAATAATTTTAAAAAATATATATTAATATTGATGGTTTTTAATTTAAATATCGTGGATTTAACTATTGCTATGACATCATGAAATAAATAATACTTTATATAAAATATTTTTTATTGTTATATTAAACTATCTACAATTCCATCACGTGAGAAATACACACGACAAGAACTACAGTTTTTTTTTTGTTTCTTAAGCACGCAACAACATCAGATAAAATATAATCAGGAATCAAAATTGGAATTGCGATCAAATTCTATAAATGCTACGTTATCAAGCGATCTCTGTCTAATTTATGCAGTGTCATTGAATAATATTAAACACTAGTTTTTTTTGAATAAAACACAATTAAAAAGTAAAAAATAATTTTTATTTTACTGGATCGGATCTGGTTCAATATATTTTTAAGTTTTGAACCGAAACCGGTCCGACCGAAACAGTATAACATGGCTACACACTATTCGTGCTAATTAATTAGCATGAACAGTGAAGCATGCTAATTAAGTGAAGCATGTTTCACTGTTCATGCTAATTAATTAGCATGAAGTGCGTAGGAAGCAACATTTATCTATTTTTTTCTCCTATGTTTTGGACGCTGAATGCCATGGATCTGATAAATAATAAATTGTTTTTTTTTAACCAAACGAGTTGTATTTATATTTTGTTAAAAACACAAATACAATCTCGTTACCAAACAACTTCATAGAAACTTACAAGTGTTGATGGCACCATAGATAAAGATGATAATGATCCTTCACCAGCAAAACTACAAGCTTGATATCAGCACTGGGAGCAGTCAAACAAAATTTAGAAAACAGCTATAAAGTTACAAGTGGTATTGTCTGATGAATTGCATTCATTCTTCCAGCACTTATAAATCTTATCCAAAAGCGACCCCATGCCCCGCGGTGCACCAAACTACCATGGTCCACTCGCTAGATTAAAGAATATATAGTACATTTTTATATTGACATGGTGGGTATATCGTCTATTGGACACAGTATTGGCAATGAACGGATGTGATGATCACGTGGATGGCATGTAATGCTGCAGCTAGTTTGTATACCGGTGTGGCGTGATCTTTAGCAAAGGTCCAGTCATGTTTCATATTTGGTGATCATTACACGTGGAGTATGAACACATTTTCTTGACGACTTTTGTTCTATTGAGCAGCGTAGACTTTCTATCCAACGGCTGCGACGATCTCGAAATGGTTCGATGGCTGAAACATCGACATCGGAGATCCGACGGTTGATATTGCCTAATTGTGGCGGGAAAATCCGGTGGGAAAATAAAGGCACTATTGTTTTAGAGTTTATAATTCTGAACATGGAGGCAAAATAAATAAGTTCGGCATCCCATGCTGGACAGGACAACACCGACGGCAGGTAGCGCCATCCCCACACGCGGGTCCCGTAGAGGTTTCCGTTACGTTTCCATCTGCCGTTTTCTTTTCCTTTTCCATTCTCATTTGCTTTTGGTGCTATTTTTTTAAATCATATTAGTTTTTATTTTTTAGAATGTTTTTTATTTTAATATATATATATATATATATATATATATATATCATTTCAATCATTTGACCAATTTCATATAAGTTTAATAAAATTTATATTTGTTACCTCTTCACCACAAATTTTAAATTCAATTTTAGAATAATTGTGTTTAATAATTGTAATAGAGTAACCTAGTGATTAAAAAAACATTTAAAAAACAAATTTTTAAAATTTAAAATGACCAATTAAAAAAAATATATAATGATTTTCTATTGATTCTCCAATAGAATATAACATGAAAACAAGAAGATTGATATCAAAATTCTTCCCTAACTACAATCTAATTTTTAAGGCTCCATTTAAGATTGCATTTTCATACCCATCACTTACATTTAATCATAGTTTATTCCAAATCAAGATTTGAAGTATATTAAGTTTTCAAAATCATGCTTTAAAAAAAAGTTACCAAACACTTAATTTAATTGATTTAATTTATTTTTTTCCAACTCAATTATAATATCTGATACATCTTGTGTATTTAATAAGTGGTATAAAATATTTTTTAATTAAAAATTTATTAAAGTATTTTTTTTAGTTTTTATATTAATTTATAACATTAATATATAAAAATAATTGTAAAGTCTTAAAAAAACACATCAAATCAAACGCAATTTTAAAACACAATTTCAAACCAATACCATACACGAAGCTGCTCTTATATCCAGCACCATGAGTAAGGTCAATCCCGTCATTACAGTTCCCCTTTTGCATGAAGTCAAACAGTCAACTCCTCCGTATACGACATCCTTAATTAATTTCCTTAATTCAAATCCCATCGAATCCAAAACCGCTAGTGAAGAAGTGCTTTTTAGCACGATTAACGTCATCATCTTCCCTCTTACGTGTCATCCTCCTACCGGTCCATTCTCTCTCGTCGGGATTAATAGAAACACGACCAATAAACAAAACCAGGAGTCTCTCTATTCTGCTCTCTCTCACACAAAAGCACATAAAACTTTCTCTCTCATAAAACTGTGTTTTTTCTCTCTCACAAAAAATCCCTAAATTTCACTTCAATTCCTCCCTCTTGATCCCCAAAACGTCCACTGCCTTTCTCTGCAATGCATGATCTTCATTTCGAGTTTTGAAACTCGAATTTTGACTCACTGAGTCGAGAGAGAGGATTGTTTATAGATATAGTTAATTACTTCTTATAATGTTGGAGACAATGGAGAGTTCAGTGAATGGAGAAGGAGTTGTGGGAGGGTTTTCTCACTTACAGAGCTGCGGTGACAGTAGCGAAGAAGAGCTTTCTGTGCTGCCACGTCATACTAAAGTGGTGGTTACAGGAAATAACCGTACTAAGTCGGTGCTTGTGGGTCTTCAAGGTGTTGTGAAGAAGGCAGTTGGGCTTGGCGGGTGGCATTGGCTGGTAATTTTTTCCGTCTTAAGGAAATGAGTTTTATGTGCTGTCATCCGTGGTATGGTTTGCTTTTGAATGGTGGTGTGTTTTTTTTGCAATGCAGGTCAATGTAATGGTTTTGGGTTTGGAGTCTGTATTGATGTGATACCAACTATTAAACAGTTGCTTTAATTTTGCTTTCTCTGTTGATAGAAGATGAAATTACAGAGTATAGGTTTGTTAGGATCGAGGAGCTTTACAGAAATTGCAAGTAATGATTCAGGAAATAGGTTTTTATTGCATGTGGATTTTCTACCAATGGATCTGGTGTTTTTTGTAATGCGGGATTTCAAATGGTTATTATTTTTGGATTCTCTCTCTGTTTTGGATTGATTTCTATTGCTTCGCATGACGAGGCTGTATTGGGGAATCTTGTTTTGATTCCTTTTTTAACTGATTTTCTTTTGGCTATATATAAAAAAAACTTAATTGAATTCAGCTGGTTTAAATAATTTATTAGATTCCCCTGTTCTCTTGGATGCTTGATTTTTCTTTTCTTTTTTTCTTTTTTGCAAATGAAGGTGTTCTTAACATAAGATCAAGTAAAACTTGTTTGGCTTCCTGGGTTATTGATGGAGTTCCCTAATCTTGATCTCAAAGAACTCTTGTATCTGTTTATTTAGTTAATTTCTACTGAGATAGTTTACACACACACACACACACACGCTCTCCTCTCCATTTGTGGCTGACTGAAACTTGACAATCTCTGGATATGGGGCTAAAGACGATAAATAAAGCTCTTCTTTCTTAGGATGTTCCACTCCACTTTAGGTATTGTCATTTAAACATTTCATCTCTCTTCAACCGGGTTTTTATTCTCGGGGAAAAAGATTTGGTGTTTGTTCCTATTTTTTAAATGGTTATTTTTGCCTCAACTCCAATATTGGACTTACTTCACCACTTCATTCCCGCTGTTTCTTGCCTTCTGCTCTCCTCCTGCTGTCTACCAACTTGTCCATGTATCGGTTTATCAAATGATGCCATCCCGTCTGGCACTTCTTATGGTTCTGATATCTTTGATTCTCCGATTACTGTAATTACAGGTCCTGACAAATGGCATAGAAGTAAAGCTACAGAGGAATGCTCTTAGTGTGATCGAGGCTCCCACAGGCAATGAGGAGGATGATGATCTGGAATTTGAGAATGTGCAATGGAATGGATTGGATATGGGTGAGCTTGGTTAGTATATCTCCCTTCTAAAATACTGTCTTCTGATTCCAAAATTTTAGTGTTGTAGCGTAACTCAGTTAAAAGTTGTGGAAACGAGCCCATTATTCTAGAGAAAATAAGCTTTCAATCTCATGGTGACTTGCTCTGCCGTGCTGATTTGAAAATTATTGCAGCTATGTTTCTTTGTAAATCTTCTTAATTTATACCGTTGTCCTTTCCAAATTGTTTTAGTAAAAAACGTTAGGCATTGGTTAGGGGAATCTTTAGTCTTTCAGGTGTAATTAAATGTTTGCTTAAACTCAAACAGTGGGTTCTTAACAGTATGTTTTATTGGTGAAAGTGGTCAAGTTTGGCACATACGATCCATTCTGTCTTCCACTTTTACTTTCACTATTGCCATAAGCTCCCTTGTGTTATTTCCTCTTCTTTTTGCTGGGTCCACCATCTTTTTAATTCTGGTTGTGTCATCCCTAATTTTCCAGCATCCGATGACACACAAAAGTCCCATAGATCAAGGAATCGGACACACAAATCAACAGGATCATCTCACAAGACCATGAGCAGGTCTCTCTCTTGTGACTCGCAGTCTAAGGGCTCTATTTCCACACCTCGTGGGACCACAGTATGTGATCTTTAATCTGTACTCCTATTTACTTTTTTACCTTTTTTTTGTCCATGATTATAATTTTAACAAGAAATGAGTACGTAAATGTGTACTAGTATCTGATTTTTTAGCAACTCGTCTCCACTACAGAAGGTTGACCTCAGCAAGTTGGAGGTGGCTGCACTGTGGAGATATTGGCGACACTTTAACCTTGTAAGTTTTGTTTTTTTGCCGGAGGGAAACTCGAATAAGTTAATTCTTTCTGTAGCATGCCAGCATGATTAACATCATCGATTTTTCTAGGTTGATTCCATTCCCAACCCATCCAAGGAGCAACTAATTGATGTTGTTCAGAGGCATTTTATGTCACAGGTACTCTCAAAATTGCATAGTTCATGCAGGTTTTCATGTAGTTCTTTCCCCACATTTTTTATCTCCACCTGTAATCATCAGTTTAAAATGTATTTTGTGGGATTGAGAATCAGATGCTTTTTTTAAAAAAAAAGATGAAAGTAGGTAAACCATATTCGATGGACATTTTTCTCGTATTCCTGAAATAGGTAAGTTTTTACTTTTCTGGAACACTATTGTTCTGGGGTTCAATTCTCAGAAATTATTTTCCCATTCTTTCTGGAACTTCTAGTGTTTGTAACAGAAGTTTATTAATCTGAACATGATCTTTTGCTGGTGCAGCAAATGGACGAGTTGCAGGTCATTGTGGGATTTGTCAAGGCTGCAAAAAGACTGAAGACTGTCTGCAAATGACCCCGAGATAAATAGAGATCTGAGTTTCTATGTCCTGCTAACAGATACTTGGCCCTTGAAAATCCTCCTCCCAACGTGTAACATATGTATCCCTGGCTTGTTTATCATCGTATCTATCCCTAGGTTAGTAGTATTTAGCCCGTCAGAGCTATAGAGGTTCCTTCTTTTTGTTAGTGTACCTACGTAGATATATGTAAAAACCGGTGAGGTCACTAGACCTCGAAGAAGTCCCCGTGGCCTTCTTCTAAGCTTGGTTTAATTAATGCATTGCTGACTTTGTGGGAAAAAGGATTTCTGAAAATGTATACTTTCTCTCTGGTAATTTTCCACTCTCTGTTTTTTCCACCTCACATGGGTTCTGTGCTTTTCAAATCTAATCCCTCTGAATTTTGAAGATGAAAAGGGAACTCCCGCTTTAAGACTTGGAAGCTTTGCCATGGGAGAAGGGGTCCACACTTGGTATTTATTAGGTGAAGAAAACCCTTAACAAATCTCGACTCTCTAGGTCAAAGAACTACCTGTTAGCTTCATTATTGAGGCTCGTTTGGTTTTTACTGTAGATTTCAAAGGGTTTGGTTACCTGATAAGTTGGCGAGGATCAGAGGCAGTGAATCATGGCCATGCTTGCAAACGTAGTGGGAACTGGGAAGGTTTTGCCATTCCATCCATGCCTTGTCGAGGATCAGAGGCGGTGAATCATGGCCGTGCTTGCAACTTTTTGACTGTAGATGTGCCGTTATCTATCTGTACTGTAATATGAAAGTCAAAATCACAATGATTTTCCGTATCTAAATGGGACCCAGCTAGTTGTTCTTACTCCTTACTATTTCATCGTGGGTGCACAGGATTAGAGCCCGTTTGTCTGTACGGAAAATTTTAAATTTTTTTAGAAGCTAATATTAAAAATAAAATAAAAAAAATAAAAAACAAGCACTGTAATATAAACACTGCTGCGATGAGTCTCTAATCCCTATGTAAGTTAAAAACCACTTTATTTTATAGAAGCCTACCCTTTCTAGAGCTCAGCTTTTTACCAGTTTGCTCGGGGCCATGATCATTGACAGATTATGGTCAAATAAATTATTGACATTGAAGTAAAGTAAGTGGATGGTGTGGTTAAATGCCCGATGTACACGTCACCATATGGAATAGAAGTTGATAACGATTTCAGACCTCTTGATGGGGTCCAGCGAATACCTTTCCTGAATAGCGAAATCAGCGTTAATTCAAACTATTCAAAGAGGCAACGCTTTCACTGCAGCATAACTACTATTCATCATTTCCCATGTTGATGCGAGTTGAAGAAGTGATTGTTTTTAAAAAATTTTAATTTAGTTTTTATACTTTTATTTTTTATAATTTAACTATTTCAAGCTCAAATTAGAATCTGATTGTATATTTTTTTTTTTTGGGGAAAAAAGAGTTGATTTTGGATTTTGAAATCACCTGTTTGTGTTTTTTAAAATTATATATTGATTTAACAAGATTACTAGAGTATTTTCTAGGTGTTATACTAAAAAATAGATTAAAAATAAGTTTTTGAATAAAAAATCATGAACCTTGTTTTTAGTGGCCGAAATCTTGAGAATTCAGACGTTGCATCGTTTATTTTTTCTGAAAAAAATTGGAATAGACAGCGCATCGTTCACCCAATTTTTTAATATTTTATATAGATTAAATTTATTTTTAAAAATTAAAAATATTTATTTTTATAATATTTAGTTTTTAATATTCAATTTAGTTTTTAAACTTTTGTTTTTGTATTACTTAACTATATTGAGCTCAAATTAGTATATGATTTCATACTTTTTAGGAAGAGGATCGTTTTCGGGTTTTTTAAGGTCATACATTAATCAATTTATATAATACATCATCTATTTTTCTTGAAAGAAAATAAAATAAACGACATCTCGTGCACCCCGTTTGCTTAAAAAACAATTAAGGGCCTGTATGTGGGGGTCTAACCTTTGCCCAGGACAATATATTTTTGATTTATTTGTTATTATTATTTTATTTTTTATTATATTATTAAATTAATCAAGATTTAATCTCATTATCGAATTTCTCTTGTTTCTTTAAAATATAATCATTTCATAATTTTTTTTTATCCAGCCGCGCGATACCGTAAGGCGCCGATCCAGTGCTCGCCAGAGGAAGTTGGATGCAGTGGTGTTTAATTTTCGGATTCCTTGCAGGTTCAGGATACAGGACACACACAAAGCCTCGAGTCTGATTTACACAGTCTAGTAATCTGCTACCTCTTCTAAACAAGCTTGCCATGATTTATTTATTTATTTATTTATTGAAGGGCTATAAATAACAGGCTCGAGGAGAAGCATAGGTAGTGTTTAGTGGTTGAAATCTTAAATACCCGCAAATAAATTCAGCATGTGAATTGATAAAGTTGGTGCTTTTATTCATGATTTTACTCGATCGGTAATGCCTGCTGCCTGCTGCCTGCTGCCTACTGCCTACTGCCAATAGATTTCTTTAAACAGCCATTTATGCAAAGCTTGTGCTGACGTTTTCAATATGTTCATTGTATATATATATCTAAAAACAATACATATACAATAAAACTAGTTTTTTTTTATTTACTTTAATACATTATTAAAATATATATAAAAAGAATTACATTAATGTTTGTTAAATTACATTGACAGGACTGCTTTCGCTTTCAATTTCTCTGTGTTTGCCTGCAAGGACCCATACCCTTCAATCTTGGTTGCAGCTAATTCTCCCCTCAACGGCATTGATGTATTCCCCGTTGCCCACTAAGAAAATTGTGAAATTAATGGACGTTGTCTTGTTCCTTTGA
>Ga0325405_1008590_pt1 | contig 10132 bp, 3 predicted proteins | sample PopdelMetagenome_21_FD_205663 | JGI IMG/M metagenome (GOLD analysis project Ga0325405, IMG submission 205663) | Populus deltoides microbial communities from Bellville, Georgia, United States - Xylem-Control-R2 | ecosystem: Host-associated > Plants > Phyllosphere > Stem > Wood/Secondary xylem...
AAATTTTAGTGTTTGTTGTTTTTCCAGACTGGTTTTGGATGCTTAGTGTTCACTCTTTATATCGTGGAGGCAAAATTTTGATTCAGTCCTAGCTGCTGTTGTGTGTATTGGTGAATGTTTGAGAGGAAAGAATCCGTACAAATTCGGTGTCGAAATGGGTGTATGTTAGAATTTAACAGGGAAATTTCTCATGTGCTGGATTTCTCTTTTATTAGTCATAAATGGATGAGTCGGGTCTCTTTGTATGTCTTGCACTTGTTTCTATTCTTTGTTTTGATTAATGGCAGCAATGTGTAAAGGACTATTTGTTAGATTGAGATAGTCTTGCATTGCAGGTGAACTTGTGACATTAGGTCTTTGTGGCAAGTGAGTTGCCAAATTGATCCATTTTTGCTCTCCCGTTTAACCTTTATATCTTGACGAGAAGCTAATATAAAGACATGAGAGGAAGCTAGCTACGTGAGAGACCGACAAATCATGCTTGATGGATCAGTGTGCTATTCTTTTCTGTTGTCCGAGGACATCTAATTTTATCTTCTTGAGTAGATATCTCCTGTCAGATTTGCTTTATTTAGTTAGATATCTGGTTTAGTGTTGGAACGAATGAATTGAGTCACGTTGAGGTTGAGTTTTTTGGAAGCATCTAGTTATGATTCCTCTTCTGTCTTGGATTTTCCTTACTCAATGTTTGCTCCACTCAGCTATACATTTGATCAAGTGCTTTGGAAGTTTCTCTTTAGTTTCAAAAAAGAAACGAGATTTTTTAATGAAGCAGCGGCAGTCGTGCTATTTTGATTTATTTGGTGGGACAGTTTTTAGTGTCAGAAGTGTTTATGGGTTTTATTTTTATTGACAACATATTTGTTGCTTGATGTATCTGTTAACTTATATATTCATCTCTGTGATGATAGAGAGTGAAAGGTCCCAACGAGAGCGACTGCAAGATTTAGCTGTGTTTGAGAGGCTCCATGGAAATCCCAGGAAAACATCTCCAGCCTTAGCAGTCAAAAAGGTAAGTTACCTATTATGTCTGCTGACCTCATTATCATTTTTTCCTCTAATATATATTGATCATAGTGCACTGCTCCAAGTTCCTGCATTTTGGCTGTTTCAAAGAGCATTAGGTTCAAGCTTGTCGGGAACATTTTCATCCCATCCCTGCGTGCACCATTATGTGCTTCCAGAATGCCTTTCTGCCATTGTCTCCATCCACTTTTCTTTTAACTGAAACCAACTGAATCACAACCTCCTCTGGCAGCGCAAGTTTTTTCCTCTACTTTCCTTTTGGCATTTCTTTAAGAAGGTGTTACATTTTCTAAATACACCATAAGCTATTCACAATAGTAGCAATTACACTCGACACATATCAGTTGTGCCTGAAATCTCACTCTCTCGATTGTGTATTAGTTGTAGAGATTAGTCTTCTGCCAGAATAGCAATTCCATTTGCAACTGTTATCTAAATCCACTTCGGAATTGCTCGTCTGATAAGGGTATCAATTATATAGGTTTCAGAAATCCATGCTAATTGAAATTGGGTGATGTCTGATAAGGGTATCAATTATATAGGTTTCAGAAATCCATGCTAAATGAAATTGGGTGATGTATTGGGAGTGAGCTCTATCATATTTTAGGACATTTTACAAAGACTTTAATTTCTTAAGTGGCCTTGATTTTTATTTTTTTTATGCACAGATGAAGTTACTCTAAATTATTATGCATTAACTTTTGTAACAAATTCGACATAAAAAAAAACGGAGGAATTTTCTACTTTGCGTGACATCTTCTACATTGCAATTGTTTGCTATTATGAAGTCACTGGATCAGTTATCATCATCATAAGTGCCTTAGTAATGATCTCCATCCAATTTTTTTGTTATGTATCTTTTCGATTCATTTATGTAACTGGAAGCTTTCGCCTGATACTCATAGAATGTTTTTTGTACTGTTAACAGTTCTTTGGTATGTTATCCACTTTTCCTTTTCTTTTCTTTCATAATCATTTAGCTTTCTAATTTATTTGTTACCACCTCTCTTTTCTTTTCATCTTTGGACAATGTTAGATGCATTTATTTTCTCTGTAATGTTAGGATGCTTCATTTTTATTAGGTGTTTCTGAGTCCTCTGCATGTTGTTATTAGGTGTTTCATAGTGCATTAAACATTTATAAGATTCAAAATTCATCACTTTGGACTTCCCTCACTAGTTTTGCAGAACTATATCCGCCAAGCACATGCAAGCATCTGATGTGCGGCCACTTCCAGTATTAGAAGACACTTTGGCCTATCTCTTAAATTTGCTGGATTCAACAGACCATCCTTTTGAAGTGGTTCATGACTTCATTTTTGATAGGACAAGGTCTATAAGACAAGATCTTAGCATGCAGAATATTGTTGATGATAAATCAATCTACATGTATGAGAAAATGGTACGGTTCCTTGGCAAAAACCTTCAATTACCTCCCCCTTCTAAATCTCCATCTCCTCAGTAAGTTTTCCTGCCAGTGCAATAGGGTGATTGACTTGTTCTTTCATGAAGTTCAATATATGTATAATGAATTGGGTTACTAGAATCACTTTTCTCATAAGAATCGAGAAATAGTTACTAGCATTTGGCATTTGTGAGAAAATAGTATAGCTTGTTATGCTGTTTGTTGATAAAGTGATAGCAGCTGTAAATGATTAAGGCTATTTCTTTTTCTATTATTTGCTCTTGTATAATCATTTTGGGACATTATAGGAGAAGAAAGGTAGCAATTTGTTTCGTGTTCCTAGATGATAATTGTGTGGATGTGTCACTGAGTTCATCTAGATGGCCAACCAAAATAAGCAAATGGACTATGTCTACTGGATACTGCTGGGATTATCTTTGAAGAGACTGGATAGTAATATATTTCATTAACTCTAAATATTTGAAACTTTGGAATTTAAGGCATGCAGGTGATATTTGGACACAATTTTGTTATACAGGTTAAATTTCATGTTATATCTCACCTCAAGCTTCAACGTTGTCGTAGCAGTTCAAATATTTCTTCAGTGCATTACCTCAACATGGAGCAGCTTACAAAGGCTCTGACATCTCTATATAATATGTATGATGCAAATCGAGATTCTGGTACTGTTTACGGAAATGAGGCTGAGTTTCGTTCGCTTTACGTGCTGCTTCATCTTGATTCGAACACCCAACCCATGGTTGATCTCTACTTCATCAGCGTGGTTAATTTTTTTCTGCATTCTTAAAGGCAGCTTCAACTGGGTACTAAATATGTGAATTGTAACTATTTTTCATCAAAAGGGGGAGTCACTTTCTTTGTGGTTTCGTTCTGTGCTTCATCCAATTATCCGGTCAAAAGAAATGTGTTTTGCCCGGAGTGTTCTAAGGTATAATCAAATTTTTGCACCATTTGGTTACTGTTCAGCATGTGGAATGCTGTCTTTCTCTTCTTCCTTTTTCCCTTCAAGTTGTTTTGGACAATTTTATTCTTATGTTTCTAACAGGTTTTATCAGATGGGCAACTATATGCGTTTCTTTTCTACCATATCTGCCGAGGCATCTTATCTGCAGTACTGTATTCTTGAACCTTACATCAACAAGGTAATGATATCTATCAGTTTTTTATTAGCATTGCCTTCTGGTTTTTCTTATTTTATCACCAACAAAAAAAGAAAAGCATTCTGGTATTTTGGATCTTAAATGGATTCGACAACTACATTAATGTTGGCCTAATTTGCCACCCCACCCCCTGCCCCTACTCCCCAAATTTCTGAAAATCTGCTGCTCTCATTTTCTTGCATTCTTTGTGTAGCTTTCCTTTCCTTTTTTTCCCTTCTGTTCATTCCCTTTGTTGAAGTTTTCAATTTCTCTGCTTCCTTCGCAAATTCATTATATTTATGGTAGAATTAAAAACTTACCTTTTATCATCTCTGGTTCTTGTCACAATCTTTTTTCCCCATACCGTGAAGGTTCGAGCATTGTCCCTGTCATATATAAATAATGCCGGCTACAAGCTTCATCCATATCCTCTGGCACACCTATCTAAGCTCTTGAAGATGAAGGTACAATTTCCACTACATGGAATTAACTGCATTATTATTTGGATGATTAACGTTTTTTGAAACACAAATGCTGCATCGTCCTTTTAGGAATCAGATTTGGAGGTATTGTGCAATGCTTGTGGCCTGGAGACCTGTGCAGATGATATGGGAAATAAGTTGCTACCCACTAAGCAAACGACTTTCTGTTGTCCCAAGGAAGGGTTTCAAAGCTACAACTTCACGGGTTTGGAACAGTTCGAGAGCTGACTTGACGGTGCAATCCTTTTTTTCTTCGTCAGATATCTATTCCTTGTGGGGATTTAGCTTGCATAGACTGTCTACATTCTGCATTTAACCTGTTGTAAATTGTATTTGCTGTAAGTTCTTCAATAAAAGGATGATTGCATGTGGCAACTTCTAAAAGGAGTGTATTCAAGACCATTACAAACGTCAATTAATTAAGAAAAACGATAATTGAATACATCAAAGCATATCTGCATGTCTTCTCAAGAAAAACAAGTTTTAGTTGTGTTCTTCACCATTTCTCAATGATTTATCAACAGATTTCGTTTTTTCAGAGGATTTCTAACTTCCAAAGGATGTGGCAAAATTTGCTACATCATGGATTTCCCAACTTTCAAGCCTCTGATTATACCTAGAAGAAGAATGCTGACCGAGGAGGCTTCCTTGAAAGCACTCCCTCGTAAAACGACATTGAATTGTCCAACATGAGCCAGTGATGGTAACCATCATACTAAAAACAAATTTATGGCTTTCTTGGAAGAAGTGGTTGTCGTGCGATTCAAAATGTTTATAATTTGAAAATTTATATTAATATATTAAAATGATATCAAAATATAAAAAAATAAGTTAAATTAAATTTTCATAAAATTATGGTTAGCAGCACTGCTTAATTTGATAATTTATATTAATATATTAAAATGATATGAAAATATAAATAAATAAATTTAAAATAAATTAAATTAAATTAAACTTTCATGAAATTATGGTTAGCAGCAATATCAAGCGTGCACCTTTAAACTTTGTTTGAAAAAATGGTGCAAACCATGTTATTCAAAAATTTAATTTTTATTTTTTTTTGCTAAAAAATATTTTTTTGTGTTTTGGATAATTGTGATGGGCTGATTTCAAAAATAATTTTTAAAAAATAAAAAAATATATCATTTTAATGCATTTTGGTATGAAAAGCACTTTAAAAAATAACTACACTCTCAAATTTATATGATTGAAATTTTTATAAAAAATAAATCATATATTAAAAAATTAAATTAAACTTATGTTCTTGTCAAGTTATTCAAAACTAAAAAAAAAGTTCCCCACATATGATAAGTCAACTAATTTCATAAATATCAAAGACTAGTTATAAATATGGCTTTCAAGAAAAAAAAAATTAATTATTACAAATAAATCAATACACCAAGATTTAATTAAGGGTGTAATTTCAATGTTTCACTTTTATTATTATAAATTAATTCTATAATTTTTTTTTAAAATCCAACCTTACCCTCTACTATTGACTAACTAACAATTCACATCTTATTCTATTCATTTCTTACCTTTTTCAACATTTTTCCTCTCAAGTCCACATATATGTCATTAAAAAAATTATAAACCTAAAAAAAAAAAACTCAATAACCAAATTTAAAAAGCATGTGATTTAACAATCAAGGGTTAAATTGAAACTTTTTTAAAGTTAGAAGAGCAATATTGTAAAATGAGAAACTATAAGGATAGAAGTGAGTATCAATAAATCTATAAGTATGGGATGGAAGTTTTTTACCCTCAAATAAAAAAGAGAGAGCTTATGAGAGAAAGCGGCAGCCAACAACAGGGGCTCCTCTATTTGGTCCCTTCTCTCATCTCTGTCTTCGCCATCGCCACTGCTTCGCGGCTCTCTCGAAAACCCTAATTGCTCTCCATTTTCACAATATCACAAGAAAACCTGTCTCCTCGACAACATCTCCCTCTGGAAAAAAGAGCCTTCTTTTTCGAGCTCTCTCTATAATAAATAAACGAACACCTCAATCTCAGGTAATACTATCTGCTTTATATATATATATTTTTGGTTAATATTTTGACTATAATTGCTCACTTTTCATGTTTCTTGTTTGTTCTTGAAGTTTTTTTGTGGTTATATCTGATTGATCGTTTTTATTTGGTCTGATTTCATGTAAAGTCTCGTTCTTTATATATATATATATTTGTTTGATTTTAGCTGTTTTTTTCTTTTGGTTTTGAAAGGGGAACTGATTACAAAATTTGGGTTTTTTTTCCCGATGATTTGTATTCGTAAACCTAGTTAATATTGAGGGTTAAAAGAAAAGATTGTTTGTGTTGAATAACGTTAGAGAAGTTACAGATTACCCTGATGTTAACTTAATTTTGATTAACTAATTAACTTAGATTTTGTGTTTAAGGTTGGTAGTGATTCTGAGAAGGGGTTGATTTAGTCATCAATTTTATTTAATTCAATGTAGGCTGAAATGATTTGTAAACGGTAGGGCTGTGTGTTTTGATCTTAAGATGAACTCATTGAAGGCTACTTACAAGGATATAAAGCTTATGAGAGCTTCCTGGAATAAATCCAAGAACCCATGAGTGTCGTTGGGTGATGATTTTTTTTGAGGAGGAGTTTGATGAGGGCTGTAATTGTTCTTCAGAAGTTGTACCAACTTGCATTGCACAAATTTGGTATCCTTGCATGTTGTTGATTCTTGCCCTTATTTTTTCTAGTGTGTTTCAATGATTCTTATTAATTTCTACAAAATTTTCAATAGAAAATTAAAGTTTGCCTGTTTGCTCTGTGACATGGTTGTGCAATAGGAAAGTGTATGGGTGCATAGATTGTTCTGTAAAATCTAAAATTAAGGATAGACTGAGCTAGTTCTTGGGCCTCTGGTTTATTGGAGATGTGATTGCTAGATTATTTACTGCTAACGTGATTCATTCTACCTCTCTCTGTGCCCAAATTATCTTAACGTTTGTGGCTGGGCATCAGAAATTGCGATTTTTCTATGGGCATCTTATGTGTGTTGGAGCTATCAAATTTTGTTCCATCAGATAAAAAGCATTTTCGGGTGTGCAAAGTGGCTTTCAACAGTATATTTTTCATTGTTTTCTATGGACTTATGCTACTCCATATACCTGTCAACTAGCATGTTGTGTGTTAAATGTCCCTGTAATCTACTACTTGCTGACCAATGCACATGCCTTGAATTGTTGCTAAAAGTTTATTTGCTGTCACTAACTATTAATCTATGTACTTTCTTCTGCATGCATTTTACTAACTGAGCTTTTTTCCAGTGCAGCTTGAAGATAGTTACAATTGCTGAACAGGGTACTGAACTGAGGTGAATCTTGGGGATCAGTATTAGTGTACGTGTTTTTATTTCTGCAGCCTTTATAAAGCCATGGCCATCCAAACTAGTTTGCAGCTTATTTCTTACTCACAAGAGCTCGTAGATGGACAGCCAGTACATGTTTCTTCAAACTGCCTTCCAATCAAAGCTTTAAAATATGAACCAGCTGGGCATGCTTATCACTCTGCTGCTTTAAAACTCCTTGGTTGGGAGGAGGAAGGCACAAAGAGTGAAAATCAGAAAGTGTCCAAAGACAAAGAACAATCGTATATGCCTTCATCTGAATCCTATAGCACCAAAGGTAAAAAGAAAACTGGATCTGGAGATAAGCAACAGGATCACTATGCCATGCTGGGTTTAGGCCATTTGAGATATCTTGCCACAGAAGAACAGATACGGAAAAGTTATCGTGAGGTTGCTTTGAAGTATCACCCAGACAAACAGGCTGCTATTCTTCTTGCTGAGGAAACTGAGGCTGCAAAACAAGCAAAAAAGAATGAAATAGAGAGCCACTTTAAAGCTATCCAAGAAGCGTATGAAGCTTTGATTGATCCTGTGAAGAGAAGAATATACGACTCCACAGATGAGTTTGATGATGAAATTCCAACTGACTGTGCCCCTCAAGACTTCTTCAAGGTTTTTGGTCCTGCTTTTATGAGGAATGGGCGGTGGTCAGTTAACCAACCAATCCCATCTTTAGGTGATGAGAACACTTCTTTAAAAGAAGTAGATAGCTTTTATAATTTTTGGTACGGCTTTAAAAGCTGGAGAGAGTTCCCTCATGCGGATGAATTTGATCTTGAGCAAGCTGAGTCTCGTGACCATAAGAGATGGATGGAGAGGCAAAATGCAAAGCTTTCAGAAAAGGCTAGAAAGGAAGACTATGCACGGATACGCACTCTTGTTGACAGTGCTTATAAAAGAGACCCAAGAATATTGAGGAGAAAGGAGGAGGGGAAAGCTGAGAAGCAAAGAAGGAAGGAAGCTAAGTTTTTGGCAAAAAGGTTGCAAGAAGAAGAAGCTGCAAGGGCTGCTGAAGAGGAGAGACGCCAGAAAGAAGAGGAGGGAAAACGTGCTGCTGAAGCTGCTTTACAGCAGAAGAAGTTAAAGGAGAAAGAGAAGAAGCTTCTGCGTAAAGAGCGGAGTCGCCTTCGCACTCTTTCAGCACCTGTTCTGCCTCAGTGTTTGCTCAATCTTGGTGAGGATGATGTGGAAAATCTTTGTATGTCACTGGATATTGAGCAGCTTAGGAGTTTATGTGACAGAATGGAAGGTAAAGAAGTGGTAGAGCAAGCAAAAGTGCTGAGAGATGCATGTGGATGTGATCATGATTCCAGTAGCAGTAAACTGGGTGAGAAAAAGATTTCACAGCAGAATGGCTCTTTGAATTCCAATGGAAGAGCCCCATCAAGCAGCTCTGGAAAGAAGGAGAAACCTTGGAGCCGAGAAGAAATTGAGCTTCTGAGGAAAGGAATTCAGAAATATCCTAAAGGAACATCTCGGAGGTGGGAGGTTATTTCAGAGTACATTGGTACAGGAAGATCTGTTGAAGAAATTCTGAAAGCAACTAAAACTGTCCTACTTCAGAAGCCTGATACAGCTAAAGCTTTTGATTCTTTTCTCGAAAAGAGGAAACCTGCACAATCCATTGCATCTCCGCTTACAACTAGAGACGAAATACAAGGGGCATCAGCGATGCAGGCACCTGAAAGTAGTGTTGCAAAGATTGCTGAAGAAGAGTCTTCAAGAGACACAGACAAGCAGAAAACTGATGACATGGTTACTGCAAATGGGGTGTCTTCGAGTGCAGACCAAGACGTGTGGTCTGCGGTGCAAGAAAGAGCCTTGGTTCAGGCTCTAAAAACCTTCCCAAAAGAAATCTCTCAACGTTGGGAGCGGGTTGCTGCTGCTGTTCCTGGGAAAACTGCAAACCAGTGCAGGAAAAAATTGGCTTTGCTGAAGGAGAACTTTAGAAACAAGAAAAGTACGGCTTAGCTTGTTGTTGGGTGTGGCTTTGAGGTTGAAAAACAATTGCAGATGTTCTTGAGGATGTCTTAACCTTATCCCTTTAAGATCCCATTCTTTCTCTCCCTAGATAAGAAGCAGTGAAGCTGCATGTGACGAGAGCAATTTTTTTCCCTGGTTTTGACCGTCTGGCTTTTGCCCATCATGCCGCACAGGTTTCATTTAACATTTTCAGAGAGCCATTAGATGGAAATTATTTTTGTGTATTGATTTTTAGTTGAATCTGCTTCATGTTTAGAGAAATATATCACGTGCTTATTTTAAGATCCTGCCTTATTTTACAGAATTTTAGTTACATGACACTGTTTCGGGAGCACAAGAACATCTGTATTAAAAATTAGAAGAGCAATACTAGTTTTTAGAATTTACCTGGTGGAGGGTCATTGCCTGGTTGGGTTGAAAGCCTTGGCTGTGCAATCATAATGATAGCCACTGGTCAGTAAGCCAAAATTCTCTTGGACCTTGTCATTTCAATAGGATAGAAAGGATAGGTTCACTTGGATTTTTATCTAGGTGCCTGGTAGCACAGCACAGGTATTTATTTATACACAAGCGTGTTTGGGTTGGGTTGGAAAAAAAACATCAGAATGATGCTTTATGCTCTATGAAAAGCATTTTGAATACAGCCCGAACACATTACCATCCAATTTTGATTTGTTTTCGCAGAATAAAGTTTACAGGCAAGCTACCATTT
>Ga0325405_1008592_pt1 | contig 10131 bp, 5 predicted proteins | sample PopdelMetagenome_21_FD_205663 | JGI IMG/M metagenome (GOLD analysis project Ga0325405, IMG submission 205663) | Populus deltoides microbial communities from Bellville, Georgia, United States - Xylem-Control-R2 | ecosystem: Host-associated > Plants > Phyllosphere > Stem > Wood/Secondary xylem...
TTTTTTTAAGAAACCACCTGCTTAATTAAATAAAAATAAAAATTAAATCCTAGAGAATCTAAAAAATTAAAGAAGTAAAACAATAAAAGTAAATATGTCAAAAATCTAATTCTATACATTTATTCCATGCGTGTCTAATGATATTTAATTAAAATGTATAACATCTTCATTTTTTTTACATGATTCAGTGATGCAATTCATAGGTAGGAGTAACATTTATTTTTCAACAACATATCTTAATTAGATCTTTTAGACTAAAAAAATTAATAAAAATTCATGGATTTTTGTCATATAGCTTCATGATTCCATAGATTATTACGGTAGGATATCAATTAATATAAAATTACTTTCGAATCCTTAGAGAAGCTCAATACCCCCATCAAATATTGTGAAGTCGAAATCCATTTGATAACTCTAAAGATAAGTTGCAAATAAAAATCTACCAATATAATAATAGGCACATCAAGATGAACACTTGATTTATTTTAGTGGATTATATGTTGATGAATTAATTATAAAAGAGAGATATTTGTTAGATCAATTAATAATCCTATATCTAAATAAATAAATAAATAACAGAATACTGGTGTATAGAGTTAAGATTTAACCACCAACCTAATGCCTTTAGGGTATTTACTAAAATTATTATAAATATTTTTCTATCTAAAAAATTCTTCAAAATATCTTGGTATTTCTCAAACTCCAATACAAGAATTTCAATATATACAAGAAATTTTAGTTTGACTTCTATATAGGAAAACAATTTCTTTTCATGAGGATAGAATTATATATTTTACACGGTTTTATATTCAATATAAAAAAAATTAATACTATATAAATCGGTGAAATAAATAAGTATTACCATGTTTGAGAACATGGTAGCAATTGTTTTTTTAAAGTATTTTTTGTTTGTAAATGTATTAAAATAATATTTATTATTTTTATTATTTTTTTATATAACCATATTAAAATAGTATAAAAAAATATAAAAGATTAATTTTACATAAAAAATTAATTTTTTATAAATTTTTATTTGAATCATACTCTTAAATGGGCTAAATCCAACATGTATCTAAGTTGATATACAACATGTATCTAAGTTGATATAGGCTTAGTAATGTAGAGCCCAAAATGCCAAACCCATTTACAAGCAACAAGTGCAAGGAAAATTCCATTATCATGAGCGTGTACTGAACGAATTATTGCAAACTAGCCACATCTGCAGAAACCATAGTTACTAAATCCGGATTGATTTGAAATCCGGTTAATTAATGGCCGAATTGATCTTTGTATGATAAAAAACGGACTAGTATAATAACTCAATGAGTCGATCCATACCCGAGCAACCTAGATGTACTTCATAATTTTTTTTTTTAAATATAGTTTTTTTCCGGTATTATTTTTTATATATATATTTTTAGTTAGTTATTAATATTTTTTAAAGTTTATTATATAAATACTAGAAAAATATTTATTTTTTCAATATAAAATTTGAAATCCTTTAATATATATTTTATATTTTTTAAAAAAATTGTTTTTTCAATATTGTATTTAAATTTTTTTTGTATATATATTTTATGTTTATAAAAAAAAGTTAAATTTTTTCAAGATGGATAAAAAAATTATTAATTTAAATATTTCAATTTAAAAGTATAACATAATATTTTTTTAATATGAGATTTGAAGCCCTTTATATATATTTTATGTTCACAAAAAAAAATTATTTTTTCAATATGGAATTTGAAGCCATTTAATATATATATTCTATACTTACAAGAAAAAAATTATATTTTTTCAATGTGGGATAATTTTTTTAGTTTAAATACTTCAACTTAAAAAAATAATATAATATTTTTTTAATATGGAATAATTTTTTTTAAATATTCTTTTAAATTTTATTATTTACAATATATATAGTTATATGAATTATTTTTTAATTTTTTAATATAAAATATTAAAATTTTAATTATTTTTTTAATTTTTCCAAGCTAATTTAAATTGACCCATAAAATTCAAAACCCAATCTCTTAACCTCGGTCAACCCCGAATGGGTTTTATAACTATGTTACAAACCAATCATTTCCTTTTACCTCTGTGTGCATTTGCAACGGACGAACCAGAAAGAAAGAGAAGCCTTTTTATTTGTCCACTGTTGATTTTGTTGCCGCCGATGAGTCTCTCTCCCCGCCATTTCTAACAGTTGATTTTGTTGAAAGATACAAGGTTCGCTACTAGCTTGGTCACTGGACCACCTATAGGTTAGTTATCATCAGCATCTTCTTGTTTCTTTTGAGCATCATTTTCTAAAATTCGATTTTTTCTCTCACATTTTCTTTTATTTTTTTAATTTCTTCTGCTTATTGAATTTCTAATGAAGTGCAAATTTTGACATCAATGAACCCCAAATTCACATGCATTTTTTGTAATAATTTTTTTAGGGTTTAAGCAAACATTTGAAACTGAGGAGACAATGCTTGATGATTCATGGGATTTTTTTTAATGTTATTTTGGTTTGTTAATATGTTTTCTACTTGGTGTTCTTGGTTTGGTAATTAATAATAGAGGGAGGGTTACTTTCAATTACTCTGTGTGTGTGTGTGTGTTTTGCATTAAATGGGTGGTAATGCTAATGGTAATTATCTTCTTTTAAGTAGTTTGGGTGGTTCATTGAATGGGGTTTGTGGACAATTTGCTGTAAATGGAGTCTACGAGGGTGGTATCTTCCGATAAATCTGGGATGTGCTCCATGGAAAATGGTGATGTTGCTCCCAAGTTCAAAAGGCGGAGAGTTTCTGCTGTCCGGGATTTCCCCCCTGGCTGTGGACCATTGGCTGTTCTGATTTTTAAACAAAATGAAAAATTTGTTGCAGCGAGTAAGGAGAAAAGTGGTGATGGCTGTCTTGAAAAAGTAAATCGTGTGGAAACCAAGGGAAAGGAGCCGATAGATTCTTCTGATCAGGTGAATGGGCATGGATTGGTGAAGCAAGAGCCTGCAGGGATGTTGCTTCCAGAGGCTGTAGGTGCTTTGAATGATGTAAGTGTGGTTGGATCGGTAGGAGCTTCTCTTGTGGGTGAAGCAGTAAAAGCTTTAGAACATGAAACTGCTGATGCATCAGAGAATCTGTGTAAGGTGGATGTTGTTGCTCCAGTTGAAAATTTTGTCCAGCACAATTATCCTCCTCGGAGAAGAATCTCTGCTGTCAGAGACTTCCCTCCATTTTGTGGACCTAATGCTCCGCTTCTTAACAAGGTAGAGGCTGCGAAAGTGCTGGTTGTTGTGCAGAAGAAGAGTTTGGATCAAGAGAAGTCTGGTACCGAAGAAAATCCAACAAAAGAAATGGTGAAGAATGTTGTGAAAGAAATGGGTAGTGATGTTAAAGATGTTGATCTTAATGAAAGCAGATTAGAAAGTGCTTCTAGGATGGATGACGATAAAGTTAGAATTGAACCTGATTCTTCTGTGAATAAGGTGAAGGTAGCTGAAGAGAATAGACATGAAAGGTGCATCAAATCTCCTCGAGAAATCATTCTAAATCAGCATGACCTGAATTCCACGGCAGTCTCTAAATCAGTCAAAATGGAAGTTGGTGGTCTAGAAGAGAATCTAGGTAAGGACCTTACAGTTTACTTGGAGGATAAAAGTTCCAAGAGAAAGCTTTCAGACCTATCTGGTGGTAAGAATTCAATGCGTAAAGACAAGTTTGAGGTTTTGAAGCTTGCATCAGGTAGGGAAGTAGTGCAGGGTCTTCCGGCTGAACGGAATTGTCCATGGAGGAAGGGGCAGATGGTGCATAAACCTGCTATGTTGGCTGGTGATGCAAGAGAAAGCAAAGGTCAGAAACATAATTTCATATTGCTCGAACGATCAAAATCTGCTTTGAAAACAAAGATAAATGGGTTAGGCAAACATGGAGGAATTATGAAAAAGAACTCATCTCCCACTATAAAGGTGGAAGGAGGTGTAGGACAAAAGACTGAATGTAACAAAGAAGATTATCTGGAAAATGGTGAGGAATCCGATGATTTTCGTGTAGTTGCACGATCGCACAATTTTGATGTGAGCCTTCCTCCATCTTGTCCCACTATTCCACGTGGCAAAGGTAATGGCAATGATGCAGTCGTTACTAGAAACAAAGTGAGGGAGACATTGCGTTTGTTCCAGGCTATCTGTAGGAAGCTCTTGCATGAAGAAGAAGCAAATTTCAAGGAGCGAGGAAATACTCGTAGGAGGGTTGATTTACAAGCATCAAAGATTCTTAAGGAGAAAGGAAAATATGTCAACATAGGTGAGCGCATTATTGGTTCTGTCCCAGGAGTTGAAGTTGGTGATGAGTTTATTTACAGGGTGGAGCTTAATATTGTTGGCCTGCATCGCCAAATTCAGGGTGGTATAGATTATATGAAACAAGATGGAAAACTCCTTGCGACAAGTATTGTATCATCTGGGGCCTATGATGACGACACAGATAACTCAGATGTCTTGATTTACACAGGTTCTGGAGGCAACATGATGAGTGGAGACAAGGAACCTGAAGATCAGAAGCTTGAGAGAGGTAATCTAGCTTTGAAGAACAGTATGGATGCAAAGAATCCTGTAAGGGTGATTCGTGGTGATTCAAAGGGGGCTGATTCAGTTGATGCAAGAGGGAGGACCTATATCTATGATGGGTTGTATCTGGTGGAGAAGTGCTGGCAGGAAATAGGGTCACATGGTAAGTTGGTGTTTAAGTTTAAGCTGGTTCGAATTCAAGGTCAACCAGAGCTTGCTTGGAATGTAGTGAAGAAGTCCAAAAAATTTAAAGTGCGGGAGGGTGTCTGTGTAGATGATATCTCACAGGGGAAAGAGAAAATTCCCATTTGTGCTGTGAACACCATAAATGATGAGAAGCCTCCACCATTTAAATACACAACTCATATGATATATCCTCATTGGTGTCGCCGTTTGCCTCCCAAGGGCTGTGATTGTATTAATGGATGCTCTGAATCTAGGAAATGTCCTTGTCTGGAAAAGAATGGAGGAGGGATCCCATATAACTATAATGGCGCAATAGTGGAAGCGAAGCCCCTAGTGTATGAGTGTGGTCCTTCTTGCAAGTGTCCTCCTTTATGCTACAATAGAGTCAGTCAGCATGGTATCAAATTTCAGCTTGAAATCTTTAAAACTGAATCAAGGGGATGGGGCGTGAGATCTTTAAATTCAATTCCTTCAGGAAGTTTTATCTGTGAGTATGCAGGCGAGGTCCTTGAAGAGAAAGAAGCTGAACAAAGAACTGGTAACGATGAGTATTTGTTTGATATTGGAAATCAGTTCATTGACAATTCTCTTTGGGATGGACTTACAACCCTCATGCCTGAAGTACAGCCAGATGCTGTTGTAGAAGTGCAGAACAGTGGCTTCACCATTGATGCAGCACAGTGTGGTAACGTGGGGAGATTCATTAACCACAGTTGCTCCCCAAATCTTTATGCCCAAAATGTTCTTTATGACCATGATGACAAAAGAATTCCTCACATAATGTTCTTTGCTGTCGAGAACATTCCTCCCTTGCAAGAGCTCACTTACCATTACAATTACATGATAGATCAGGTTTTTGACTCCAATGGCAATATAAAGAAGAAGAGTTGCCATTGTGGTTCTCCAGAGTGCACTGGTAGGATGTATTGAGAGGCTGACTGCTAATAGTTGGACTCTGATTAGGCATTGGTAGTTTTCTCTCTGCAAGTTCCTGAATGGATCATGGATATGGGTATAGTGTCTCCATATAAATATGTTTGCATGGTTGGATATATGTGCACTGGAGCACAATCTTTGATAAGAGTTCGAATGATCTTTTGCTTTCTCTTGTTGTTTCTTCTCTATTTTCGATGCATGTTTTTTTGCCTCCTTCCCGTGCATCAGGGCTGTTCTGCCCGTTCCTATGCATCACATTCTATTTCCCATGAAAGAAATCAATTTATGTTTATGTGGGCAATACAAATAGATTGATAGATACGCAAACTATTGAAATAGAGTTGTTCGAACCCTGCAGTGTTACATTCTCTGTAGGCTTTCAAGGGCCAAAATTTTAGCTGATTGATTTAGCAAGCTGTAAGTAGTTAATTGTTGCTAGAGAGTCGATTATGTTTCTTTTGCCAGAGAGTTGTCTTTTGTTGTCTGGCTTCATTTGTTTATTGTTTTAATTCTGAAGGTTGGTTTTGGTTTTGGTTTGGACTGGTTTCCCTTTATTTTCCTTGCCCTTCTCTAGCCATCTTCTTATTGGCTAGTCTGTGGCCGTAACTTTACCTTACTTTTTCAATGCGGTCATCCTTGTCCTTTATCCAAAAAGATACACAAAAACTAGAACCGTGGTAAAGCATGATGTGCATTTGGCTCTTAAAACACACAATGATAGCGGCCATGTTTTTCAGATCAATACGAGTAGTTGTGTTCTGTGTAGTGCTTGTCAGGATTTCTGGACTGGGCTTTTGTTGTAGGTGCCTATTAAAGTCTGCAAATTGGACGTCGCCACTACAGATAAATAGATATTCAAAGACAGCATAGTCTGTTCTTTATGTATACTGAACTCTTTAATTTGCCAACTCTTTCAAGACATTGCATAAAAAAGATTCAAAACCATGTTAAAACCAAGTTGTTTAGCACAATCCAAGCCTCACTTTTTAATCAATCTGGGGATAAATGCTGTGACTGTTAGTAAACGATCAATAGGGTTGTGTGGTTGAGAGGAGTTTCTTTTTTTCAACATTTATAGTTCTTAGGAAACGATTTTTTTTTTACAAGTATAATTCTTGTAACTTGCAAATAATTCTTATCTTCGCAAAGATATCAAACTTCTGACTTCTAGAAGCCTTATGGTGTGCTCGAGCCTTTTGGCAAGAAGCAAACAGGATAAAGGAAAGTAAACAAATCGCTCACACTCGTCTTGTATTAAGATTTGCCCTGCGAAAGAGGCAGCACCTGTGCATTAGTGTGGTCCCAGATAGTTTGATTGCTTGGTGATTAAAATCTTCAAGTAGTTACAAGTAATATTGTTGTTCCCAGATCTGTGCTTTCAGAAGGGAAATCCCAAAAAGCTTTTAACATGGGTGTAAACAAACTAATTGTAGCTGTATCCAGTAATTCTCTTATGGTTCCCAAAAAGCTACGATAGAAGTTTTCAAACTTTCTTTCACCTGTCCCTTTCATGTGGCTATTTTTTGCTATATTCTCATGTACGTCACGAGTCACTCTTGACGTTGAAAACCTGGAGCAGGTAGACTTTATCTGCTATATCTCTGCAGAGCTTGCTCTGTGGCGTTAGAAGAGCCATGTGTGTGGTGGGGGAGACGGTGCTGTGCCTGTCAAACCTGTGTTCAAACACCGCTGACTTGCAGCTTGGCAATTTCGTCACTTGGATCAGAGAGACCCGAGTTAAGGCTTTGTTCCTTAAACCCTTTGCCACGATAGTAGTGTATTTACCCTGCTATATCAAAGTATTTGGAACCGGCAGAGCACAATTTTTAAGGGAGTTAGGTTATAAAACATAACTAGGCTTCTCTCTGTGATTACTTGGTTTTGTAATGCTCAATTCGTTCCTCAAATGACAACAAAAAGATCCCAATAAGTGGAATTATATTCATATTCATATTCTTACTAATACAAAGTACAGAACCCCAATTTTTTATTGCTCACACTTCACAGCAAAGAGCACTTGCTGGATTACAAAATACATCAATAACTAAAGACAGAAGCAAGCTAACAAGAAACAATTACTTGGGAGGTTCCTGGATGCCCTACCAGTGCACAAACCAATAACTTATTTCTTCAATATATTTAAGAAAGCTGAACGGTAGAGTCATAAGCAATCCCAGCCTTCCAATCACTCGGTATAACATTTGGTGCTTGGGCCCAATATGTGACGCCTGCACTGCCACTTACTTGGAACCTCAAGCTGATGGCACCCTTAGGTGGGTTAGGCATATCCCACACTGCCCCATAGGCTCTTCTCATGCCTCTCCATTCCTTGCAATCCTCCTGCACATTAATTGAGAAACAAATCAGAGACTCCACATCAATTTTTGCGCATGCTAGTCGTTCCTATGTAATATAGTGTGTGAAATGGGGTTACATCAAGAAACTGGAAAGAAGAAGAAAATCGAAACATACCTGCCATAACTCCACAGCTAAAATTTCATTTTGGCCAGCTTGGTACAAGAGAATTATAGCCAAGTAATCAGGATACCTGCTATGCTCATGGACCTTGAACATGAGTTTATAACCGGAGTAACGGCAAGGTATCCTCCGGAATTCTACATCGACAACACCGTACGCAATCAGTTCTACGGCCATGTTTGGATGTGCCATTCTTGCATAGGCGCGTGGGCTGAGGATGAAGTCAGTTTTGTCTCCTTCACCATAGTCAGTAACCACTACGTTCACCCCATCATCGGTGCAAAGATTTGGTGCTTTGCACCTAACCTGAAATTGCAATTAATTAACAAAACGTAAATTCAGCATTATCAATGCTTAGCACCTTTTTTTTTTATTAGCGTAACTAATAATTAATACAATCGTAAATTGTTAAGTATTTCCAATTGTTTGAGGAGTATGTAAAAGCAAGCACTTCAGCAAGCTGACACGCACACAAACAGTACCAGTTACTTATTATATTGGAAAACAATATCTTGATGGAGTTTATTTTTAGCATTTAATTGCTTTTAATTAAGACTGGGATAATTAAGTGGTTTGAATTTGAGTAAATACCTGATAGCAACCACCGCAGCCAGTGCCATTCTTGTAGAGTCTTGAAACTCCGGCCACATTAGCATCGTTGACCGTCCTTCCATATTCTCCAAACCCGCAAGCTCCAGCTGCAATATTATTCAGTACATGCATGTCAGTGCTTGTTTCATGGAAAACATATATATATATAAAAGCTTACACAGTCCTCTTTCAATTATGTACATTTGCATGACTAGATGATAAACAATATAATGAACTTGAATAAATAGGAGACATCGATATATACTTACATGGTGTCCCTAAGCAATCAGGGCTACCATAATAAGTTGCTCTTGAGAATGTGTAGTCTTGGGAGTAACTTATTGCAGGCAGTAGTGCCATGATACAAAGAAGGGAATAGCCATATTTAAATGCAAATCCCATAACTTATCTTAGTGATAAGTACTATCACGCTGCCGCAGTAATATATATAAGCAAGGTAACTAGCTAGTTGAGAGAGTTTATGAGAGGAGGAGGAAGAAGAAGAAGATGGATGAGAGCCTATGAACTGTCACGACCCCTATTTATAGCTGAGGTCTGAGAGGCTGTGGTAGCTGTTGAGGAATCAAAACCAGTTCTTCTTTCAAATTAATGGGACTAATTAGGTGGCAGGATTAGATTAATGATGGAGGTGTACAACATGTAAATGGAGACTCCTTTATTGACCCCTTAGACTCTTTTTTCCATGGTATTAGCAAAAGAGGATACATTTGCAAGAGTCTTCTTAACTGTTATCTCTCTTTTCACTTTTTTTGCCAGCTCCCTGAGCTTAAAATAATCTCTCCAAGCATTAATTAAAATAATTCTTTAAATATTATTATGCTATAATTATTCTACTTCTCGTAAGGGATTATCATCTTAATGTATGAAAAACGACTTGCTCTGGGCATTCAAAAAGAAAAAAAAGAAAAGAAAACCCACTATATATGGTCCCTTCAGATGTGCATCATCTTGTTAAAATATTTAATTATTTTTAATTTTGTTACTTGTTCATATTAAAACTCGTGTCCATCACTGTTGCCATTATTATAAAACGAAAAGGCAAGCATAAACAATCAAAATTTGAGAGTAGTTTCTGCTCGGCGAGACCGAGATGGGATTAAGAAAGAAGAGAGTTACATAATTACTACATTCATGTTGTATAATCCAGTCATTCAAGAAGGTTAGCAGAAATCAAATACAAGTGATCATTTCTTTTTGAGTTCAGTAAATAAAGAGCGAGCGAGTTCTGAGAACTTAGAGAGTATTGAACACTTCTTCTCGTCAATTAGATGCCAATACCAATTGGTATATGATCAGTGATGATAATACACTACGATCAGGACCGTTTGTGTTTTGAAGTGCTTTTGCAAGAATCTAAATTTTTTTCTTCA
>Ga0325405_1008601_pt1 | contig 10127 bp, 7 predicted proteins | sample PopdelMetagenome_21_FD_205663 | JGI IMG/M metagenome (GOLD analysis project Ga0325405, IMG submission 205663) | Populus deltoides microbial communities from Bellville, Georgia, United States - Xylem-Control-R2 | ecosystem: Host-associated > Plants > Phyllosphere > Stem > Wood/Secondary xylem...
ATAATTTCCACTAACCGTGCTTGTAGGTCTAGCCAAAATCATTCTTGGGGGTCCTCCCTCCGTTGGTTGATATCTACAAACTTCAATTTTCTTGTCGAAACAAGTCATGGTTCCTACTAGGTTTTCTTCAGGCACCCCTATCCGCAACATTCCCAATGTCATCATATCTTCTACTTTCACCCGAAACTCTTTACAAGAGTTTATATGGTGTCCCATATGCTGGTGATACTCACAATATTCACCTTTGTGCTCTGTGGCTTGCTTTTTGATGGGTGTTTGGAGGTACCCAGTTTGCTCCAACATTTTGTACAATCTCTCCATTGACAATTTTAAGACATTAGTACCCCTCTCTTCTTCTTCCAAAGCATTCACCCCTCCACTTCCAGAAGCATGGTGTGGTAGCGGGTTGGATTTTACGTTTGGAAAATCATCAAAAGAAATCCAACCTGTCTTGATGAGTTGGAGGATTCTCCTTTTGAAAGCCAAACAACCATCAATATTATGGCCAATGACACCGGCATGGTACTCACATTTCTGGTCTGGTCGGTACCATTGAGGAAAAGGTGGTTGCAAGGGTGTTAAAGGAACAGGTGTTACTTGGCCAATGCTGAGTAATCTTTGATACATCTCACTAAGAGGTATGAGAAGTGGGGGCAGTTCTTCTTGGTTTGCAGGGAAGTTTCTGTGTGGGTGAAATGTGTTGCTTTGGTGGTACGGGATATTTTGGGTATTTGTTTGGTTTCTTTGATAAGGCGAAGTGAAATTTATGTTGGAGGTAGGAGGAATGGCCATGGGTGGCCTGAAATTGTGCTTTCTTCCCTTACCTTCACCTTCAACGTTGTGGATGTCAGCCTCCTTTTTGCGTCCAACAAAACCCCTTTTTTCACTTGGGTCTGTGATCCTACCCATCCGAATGGCTTGTTCAATTCGTTCGGTTATAACAACCAAATCAGAGAAGCTTTGTGCAGCACTTCTAACCAAATACTCAAAGTATGGTGCTTTAAAAGTATTAGAGAACAAACCTATCATTTCCTTCTCCAATACGGGCGGATTAACTTGTGCCACCGTTTTGCGCCACCTTTATGCATACTCCCTTACAGATTCCTTATGACCTTTCTCCAACGAATGCAAGCTTGATCTATCAGGGGCTATGTCCATATTGAATTTATATTGCCTAATAAAGGTATCAACTAGGTCTTTCCATCCCTTTACCTTGGTGTTGTCCAAACGCATGTACCAAGTGAGAGCGACATCGCACAAACTATCCTGGAAGAAGTGGATCAACAACTTCTCATCTTGTACTACTTCAGCCATCTTATTGCAGTATGACTTAAGGTGGGTTATTGGACATTGAGTTCCAGTGTATTTGATGAATTCTGGCACCCTAAACTTCTTAGGAATGACTACGTTAGGTACTAAACACATCTTGGCGGCTTTCACCGGGTCATACAAATGATTTCCCTCAACTGCCCTCACCCTCTCCTCTAGGGCAGCCCACTTCTCCAAACCTTCAGCTCCTATCATTTTGTCCCTAAAAGACCCCTCCAAGGTTAACTCATCAGTATGTGGAATCCTCATCGGATATATAGGCTGAGCTGGGAAATGCGTAGCATATTGGGGCTCATGCGAAGATCCACTTGCCCCCATGTTTGGTAGGTTGAAGAATGTCGGAGGCGTCGGTGGTATCTGAACGGTAAATGCTGGTTGGGAGGATGTCCCTTCTCCTGACTTAGATCTCAGGGCTTGTTCGAGTAAGCTAGAAAGCCTAGCGACATCTTCCTTTAGACCGTTCAACTCCTTTTGATGTTGAGCATCCAATTGAGTTCTTTCCTCATTTTCCATTTTTTTTCCGCAACCGTGTGTTATGAGTGTGTTTTAATGGGGGACCAATATTTCACCTGGTGTGCAGCATTATGACAATTCATAAGTGTATGTTAAAAAATGCATGAGTGTGAATGCAACATTTTAGGCATGGATTATTTCATGGAAGGGTGACATAACAACCATTATTCTTTGGATGCGTGGTTGGATCTACATCTGATACTTATTGCAATGCCGAGAGGAGATTTGTTTAACCTTTTACCATCTGAGCTTTCAGCCTTGTATACACACTTTGAATAATAAATAAAGATCTCTGTTTTTTTTATTTAACCCATAAAACTTTCATTACAACAAATGATTCATCTTAATCTATTACAGGGGGAAAGGCACTGCCTCTATTAGCTATAGCTTTTAGAAACATATCGGTGTTATTCATGCTCCTTTGATACTTCGCGATGTCCCCTCCAACTTGACGAGCCTCCACTCTTAGCCAATGAGCCTCAGCCGCAGCTCGGTCAATTTGCTCTTGAAATTTCCTTATTCTTTCAGTATGGATCAAATTATTTCTGGATAGAGAATTATTAGCAGTATCTAATATTTGAATGTGACTCTCCATCATTTTCTGACTTTCTAGCAATTGTTCGGTCTTTGCTTCTCCTTTTGCCAACTTTGTCCTCAATGCTTTTGTTTCAATTTTAACACTATTGAGTTCAGTTCTCACATTCTGGGTGGCTTTGACTATCTTCTTGGTTTTAACCAACTCCAATTCAACATCGTTCAACTGACTCTTGAGTTCTTTTATATCTATTAAACGCTTGCTTGACACAGCTTGAGTTTTGACGGCCAATTCCTCCCAATACTGGGCCTTCTCTACCTGAAGTGTCTTCTCCTCATTGATGACTTTTAGGGATTCTAAGTCGTTCATTGCTTTCATCCGATCTCGGCCCAACGAGTCCCTTTCTTCCTCAGCCAATTTCCTCATAGCTTTTTCTTCGGCTAATTGATGCTTGAATGATAGTCTCAAATCTTCCTTCGTTTTAAGCTCGGCTTGCAATCGTTTTACTTGCTCTCTTAGTTCTTCTTCACAACTCACCCTCTTTCTTCGGGTGCCCACGGATTCTGAAATTTCTACCATGTCAGAGACTCTTCTGTCACGCTATTCAGGATACTTTTCACTAACTGTGGGATTCCTTGATCCATTCTCCTTCTTTATCAGCAATAAAGAATTCCAATCCTGCTTAATGCTTTCTAACATTTCCATGGTAGCCCCTTTATAGACCCCGGTAAATTGAGCTATGTCAATTGTCCTAGGAACACTTTGTATGCCCCCAAGCTGCCTTGCAACTAAAGCAGGTGCGTAACTGACGTATCCCGTTATTCCAATTAATGGTACCCAAGGCTTTTCTCCACAACTCATCAAGCTTGTCATATTCCTCATCCAAGGAGCTTTCCAATTAAAAATGCTTAATGGAAGCCTTTGCAATTTTACCCTCCAATCATCTTCCGAAAAGCTCTCCCACTCTTTTGATACGAACAACTCGAGTGGCTTTTGGTCAAACCACCAGAAATTATTGAATATTGGCGTCTCCGTTTCTATATGACTTAACAACCAGATGAATAGTAAAGAGACATAACATCTCATGGAACCTTTACCCGTTTTCTTGCAATGACTAAGAGATATGAAGGTTTCAGCCAAAATTACGGCACACGGGTTGATCTTTGTCTTTTCATATTCCACAAACAAATTAGCAGCTTCCAAACTAATAATTCCCGTAGTAGAGGGACATAGAACTAAACCAAATATTTCCAAAGCCAATATTCTATGTTTCTCTAATTTAGCACCCGGGTTAGCTTTTTTAGCAATCAACAACTCCTCTAGTCGTTTCCATCTAAGACCCCTAGAGTTATCTTTCTCTCTATATGGTATTAGCTGAGGAATCCCTAGCAGTTTGGCAAGCTCATCCATGGTGTTGTCAATTCTCTGGCGGAAGTACACTTTGTAGGCATCTTCAGGGAATTCAGTCAACACACTATACTATTCAATGGTAGGTGTCATGTCGACATTTCGAAAAGTAAAACGATGGTAATCAGGATCCCAAAAATGTATCATGGCTTTTATAGCTGATGGCAAAACTGGCACCTTTAAAAGGAGCAAAATCCTCCCATACTTCATAGCAAATTTTACTTCATCTATCTGATACTTAGTGAGTGAAAACAATCTGCTAGTGTCATTTATTATGCACCTGACATCTTTGAGTAGCGGTGTCCCACTGGTATTTGGTCTAGGGCAGTCTCCCTCGGTCATTTGTAAGGATTCAGATTCGAGTCCATACTCAACAGTGGTTACCTCCCGAATAACGGTCATTATGTCACCCGAAAGTCCTGTAATGAAAATGCTTAAATGTTAGGCTTATCTCAGTGAAATTATACAGGGACCAACCTAAAGAATATGTTCTAACCATTAAATGCATCTGGGTAGTTTGGCTATCTAGTCTCAAAGGTCTTTCGCATGCTCATTGATCGCCCTCGAAAGGTTGATATGAGGTTTACAAGCAGTATGAAGATAGAGGCCCTGAGTAAAATCAGTTTGGCATATCAACCACTATCGAGCAAACAAATCATGCGAGAGTTGGATAGTTTCGCGAGCCTTACCCAGGCTAAAGCCATTGGGTTGCCGTTACTCCTCCACTTATCTTAAAGTTGATACCACATGTATATATAAAAAAACGAGCTTGAATGACGTTCATATTAACATATATGCATGATAAATATGAATGATTATGCATGCTAAAACAGTAAAAAGAACAAAAAAAATAAAAATAAAAAAAAATAAATAAAAAAACACAAAAATGCATAATAAAAAATAATAAACAATAAATAAATAAATAAAACAAAAACTTGATAAACACCAACAACAACAAAAAAATTAAATAAATAAATAAATAAATAAAATAAAAAATAAAAATAAAAATAAAAATAAAAATAAAATATTTAGCAATAAAAGAAAACAAAAAAAACAAAGCTTAGTCCTAGTCCCCAGCGGAGTCGCCATTCTATCGCACTCGACATCGCGGCGGCCCACAAAATAATTCTCTGATTATGGAAAAAGAACAGATTTCTGGCATCATGTTCTTTTAGGGTAAAATGTCTTGTTTGAGGAGTCGCCACCTAGTATTATGGTCACTAGGAACCTTAACTGGTCAACAGAGATTCTATGGTTCAGGACTGATTATGTAAAAGGGAAGATATTATCACCCCTTAAACATTCTGCCTAAGGCAAACTGCATTGCTGTTTTTTTGTCTTAAAATGCTAATTTTTTTTTTATTGGTTTACGTTCTGATGATTTATTCACAATATTCCTGACTCTGGCGTCAGTGAATATTTGACTACGGATAATTCCAACTCTGGCGTTGGTAACTATTACGTAGCCATAAAAATAAATTTAGATTAATATTTTTTTTTTATTCCTGACTCTAACGCTAGTGAATAAACAAGTAAATTAAATTCATTTTATTACGAATCCACATATTTTTTCTATTTCTTATGTAAATGAAATAAATAAATAAAATAAAAAATAAATAAAATAAAATTAAATCAGTGTTTTTTTAATTCCTGACTCTGGCGTCAGTGAATAAATAAATCAATTTATTTTTCATACATGCACATATATTTTTTTGATAAATAAAATAAAATATAATGAATAAGAATAATATAAACTTAAACCAGTATTTTACTCCCGACTCTGGCGTTGGTGAATAATCCGGTAAATTTATATTATTTTTATTCATGCTTAAACATATTTTTTCTATTTTTCTTTTTCTCCTTTTTTTTTAATTTTTTAATTTTTTATTACTTTTGGGCTGGGCCCAGCTCAGCCCACATGGGCTGGGCTACCCAGCTGGCCCAGCCCCGTCACTGGCCCAAGCCAGTGACCTGGCTGGGCCACAGCATGCATGAACTAGCTTCATGCGTGCATGGCGTTGTGCCAAGGTAATTAATTACCTTGGCACAGTGCCTAATACACTGAACGAAAAAAAACAATGAAAACAGAGGAAGCCTACCTTATTGCAGTTTGCTTCGCCGGAGTGCTAGCGTGTCGGGCGGCGATCAGGGTGGCGTTCGTCAATAATAAGCTAGAATCTCTCCTTCAACCTCTGCCTTTCTGCCCTCTGTTTCCTCTGCCTTCGTCTGAAAAATTATCCCCGTGCTCTGTTTTTCAAGTTCTCCCAACTCTCTCTCGGTTCGTTTTTGTTTTCGTAGTTTTAGGCCAGTGTTGGTGAGGGGAAGCTCGTTTTCGGTATGGGGTTCCAAAAATACTCAAAACAATGTAGCTGGTGTCTTTGTGTTTTAGGTTTCTTTCTTCTCTCCCTCCTCTGTTTTTTCTATCACTCTCTCACCAACCCCTTGTTCTTCGGTGCTGCTCGGTTTATATAGGGCTCGCCGGGTTGATAACGGACGGTAAGCCAACGGTTGGCCGCCATTAAGGCACCCATAACTGAAGCTAACAGACGATGATTACTACTGCAATGTTCGGCCTCCTTTACTGTAGAAAGCGGTCACAGGCTTAAAGGAGAAGAAGATGAATAGCGTCTTCAAAATGACGTCGTTTAGCCATTTTTCGTTTCGATCAATGCAGTTTTGAAAGTCTTGTAATTAAACCCCTGGTTTAAACTGTAATTGGCCCCCTGTATTTGCGCGCCTTTTTCAATGTAGTCCTTGGATTTGAATTTTGCAATTTAGACTCCCAATTAACCCCAAACTTTGCTATTTCTTCAATTAAGTCCCTGATTTCAGTAATTTAATTAAATCCAAAGTCCAATTAAGTCTAAAACTTATCAATTCTCCAATTAAGCCCATGATTTGATTAATTAAACTAGTTCCAAGCTTAATTAAGTTTCAAAACTTATCAATTCTCCAATTAAGCCCCTGATTGGATTAATTAAATTAATTCCAAGCTTAATTAAGTCTCAAAACTTATCAATTCTCCAATTAAACCCTTGATTGGATGAATTAAATTAATTCCAAGCTCAATTAAGTCTCAAAACTTATCAATTCTCCAATTAAACCCTTAATTGGATTAATTAAATTAATTCCAAGCTTAATTAGATTAATTTCAAAGTTTAATTAAACCCAAAAACTTCTAATCATGTTGCCCTTAACCCAAATTTTAATTCATTCTTCATTTATCTCATTTTACTTGTTTTGTTTTGTTTTTTTTATCATTATTTTTTTTTTATCATCATCATCATTTTTTATCCTTTTCAGTAAATAAAATAATAATAATAATTAAAATAAAAATGGTCAAAAATTGGGTTATAACAATGGTCACTAGGAACCCTAACTGGTCAACAGAGATCCTATGGTTCGGGACTGGTTACTCAAAAGGGAAGATATTATCACCCCTTAAACATTCTGCCTGAGGTAGACTGCATTGCTGATTTTCTTAAATTGCTAAACGTTTATTAGTTTATGCTATGATAATTTGCTTATAATATTCCTGACTCTAGCGCTAGTGAATATTCAACTACGGATAATTCCAACTCTAGCGTTGGTAAATATTACGTAGCTATAAAATAAATTTAGATCAATATTTTTTTTATCCTTAGCTCTAACGCTAGTGAATAAACAAATAAAAGAAATTTATTTTATTACGCATTCACATATGTTTTTATTTTTTATGTAGAGAAGAAAAAAACAATTAAATCAGTATTTTCATTCCCGACTCTGGCGTCAGTGAATAAAATAATAAAATAAATTTTATTTTTCATGCATGCACATATTTTTTTTATTTTTTCTAGCTAAATAAAATAAAACACAATGAATAAAAATAATATAAATTTAAACTAGTATTTTTATTCCTGACTCTAGCGTGAGTGAATAAACCAATAAATTTATATTATTTTTATTCATGCATACACACACATATATTTTTAAAATTTTTCTATTTTTCTATTTTTTTAATTTTTTTGGGGCTGGGCCCAGCCAGCCCACATGGGTTGGGCTAGACCCGGCCCGGTCACTAGCCCAAGCCAGTGGCCCGGATGGGCCACAACATGCATGAACTAGCTTCATGCGTGCATGGCGTTGTGCAAAGGTAATTAATTACCTGCGCATAATGCTGAATGCACTTAAATTTTCGAAACAAAAACGAAGAAACAGAGAAAACCTACCTTGCTGTAAGTTGCTTCGCCGGAGTGTTAGTGTCTTGGGCGAAGATCGGTGATGGTGTCCGTTGATAGGAAACTGGAATTCCTCCTTCTTCCTCTACCTTCCTGCCCTCTGTTTTTTCTACTCTCGTCTGAAAAATTCTCCCCGTGCTCTGTTTTCCAAACTCTCTCTACTCTCTCTCGGTCTGTTTCTGCCTTCGTTGTTTTAGGCCGATGCTGGTTAGGGAAAGTTCACTTCTAGTATGGGGTTATAAAAAAAAACACTTAAGAGTCCCTTTGGTTTCTTTGTATCGGTCTCTTTTTGGTTTTTTCATCTCTCTCTCTCTCTAACCAACCCTCGTTTTTTCGATGCTCATTTGTTTATATAGAGTCCGGCGGGTCAGTAACGAGCGGCATGCTGAGGGTCGACAACCATTAAGGCGCCTATAACTTTAGCCAACGGACGACGATTACTACTGCAACGTTTCTCAGTTTTACTGCTGAAAACGGTCTCTGGTTTAAAGAAGAAGAAGATGAACAGCGTCTTCAAAACGATGTCATTTAGAGATAAAAGGTGGCCATTTTCCGTTTTGACCCGAGCAGTTTTGAAAGTCTTGTAATTAAGCCCCTGGTTTAAACTGTAATTGGCCCCTTGCATTTGCGCGCCCTATTCAATATAGTACTTGGATTTTAATGTTGCAATTTTGACCCCAAACTTTAATATTTCTTCAATTAATTCCCTGAATAAGTTAATTCCAAGCTCAATTAAGTCTAAAACTTGTCAATTCTCCAATTAAACCCTTGATTGGATTAATTAAATTAATTCCAGCTTAATTAAGTCTCAAAACTTATCAACTCTCCAATTAAACCCCTGATTGGATTAATTAAATTAATTTCAAGCTTAATCAAGTCTCAAAACTTATCAATTCTCTAATTAAACTCTTGATTTGATTAATTAAATTAATTCCAAGCTCAATTAACTCTCAAAACTTATCAATTCTCCAATTAAACCCTTGATTTGATTAATTAAACTAGTCAAGAATTTAATTAAATCTTTAAACTTCCAATCATGTTGCCTTTAACCCAAATTTTAATTCATTCTTCATTTATTTTATTTTTACTTGTTTTTCATCATTATTTTCAATAAATAAAATAATTAAAATAAAAAGATAAAAAATTGGGTTATGACAGTTGTTATAGTTTGTTTTAGATTTTGTTAAATTATATTTGTTTGTAAATTGTTGAAACTTTGTTTGAATTACACCAAACTAGATGTGTTGTGATGAAATAAATAATAGCTTGTTTAACGGGTCTGTTTTAATTGTTATCAATTCTATTGCGAAGCTGTGATTTCCGTAAATTTATAAATGTGTAAATTTATATGAACGTTGATAATTGATAATTGATAATAAATATTTAACATAAGTGTTTTTTTACTTTGTTGGATAATGTCGGAGAAAACCAATAGTTTTGTTATGTTTATTTATATAACGTAGTTAATTAATACATGTTGTCGTCATAATTTTATAGAGGTTCGATAGAAGTCATGGATGATTGTTCATGAATATATCAGGACTCACCCCAAGGATTGCGGAGGATGGATTATTGTAACGTGGTTTAGGGTTTTATTAATTTTGCAACATCTATCTCGATGAATTTTATTGATGGTGGTATTAGGTGTTTATGCAGGAAGAGTAAAAATTTAAAGTTTCTGCATCAAGATGTTGTAACGATGCATCTTCTAACCAAAGGGTTCATGGAGGATTACCTGTGTTGGTATGCACACGGAGAACTATTTGTTCCTAATGAGAGCATGGTAGAAAAGGTGGTTGGGTCAACTTCTAGTGCTAGCAACATGCATGAAGTTGGAAATGAGAACAGTAATCCTTACAGGAATATGGTTATGGTTGTAATGAGAATGAGTGAAGGTAATGTCAGTGAATGTCCAATCATAGAAGAAGAACTTAATGCAGATGCATCAAGGTTTTTTGATCTATTGAAAGATTCTGAAGAACCATTATGGGATGGCTGCATAAATGATTAGTACTTAAAAGTGCATTTTTATCAAGGTTTTATATCATCATTTTGCACTTGAAGTATCAATAACTCCTTAACTAAAGCATGTTTTATAATAACATATCTAATAATATAAGATACCT
>Ga0325405_1008604_pt1 | contig 10125 bp, 7 predicted proteins | sample PopdelMetagenome_21_FD_205663 | JGI IMG/M metagenome (GOLD analysis project Ga0325405, IMG submission 205663) | Populus deltoides microbial communities from Bellville, Georgia, United States - Xylem-Control-R2 | ecosystem: Host-associated > Plants > Phyllosphere > Stem > Wood/Secondary xylem...
CTCTGTTTCAGATTAGAATATAGATGACTAGTAAAGTTGTTCCGGGTGTCTTTGCCTCTAAAACTAAGGAACACATCATACATATATTGTGGAGGAGAAGAAGATGAAGATGAGGTCATTCCTTGCATGCTGGTGGAAGCCATGAAAATCCCTATAGCGATAAACTAGTACCGATCCCTTCTGGCCTCAACTAGCTCGCTTGGTTCAGCAATTGCTTTCCACGCTATTTTCTATAGGCCTGCTCCTGGTCAAACATGAAACAGAAGGTAAGATCAAGAAATTCGGCAATTAAATCTACCACTTAGCAATTTCAAGCTGGAACATGTATAAATTCTACTTGGAAATCAGAAAACATCAAATTTCAACAAGAATTACACGAATCTAGACGAAACAAACCGAGTGGTAAGTGTTGACTAAAGAAGCACAAGATCTAGCCAAGCCCAATGACTTCGAATTTTTTACGGTTCCTTGAGGTCAAGAACTCGTACCGGTAAGTTTACACTGTAAAGAAGATGGACTTTTGGTGGGGAAAAGCAAAAAGAGAAATGAAAGGGATATCGAACGCGCATGAGGTAATATTATAGGAACTCGCCGAGTAATTTAAATTTTTAAGTAGAGATGAGTTTTTGATATAATATATTTTAATAATTAAGTGGTCTTGAGTTTAAATCTCACTATTTTTATTTATTTGATAAAAATTAAACAAAGGGTAATGTGAGCCTATATAAATTTTAAGCCCAAATCATTTTTATTTAAAAAAATATATTAGAAAATAATATAAATTATATTTTAAAATTTAATTTAATAATTTAAACTTTAAATTGAGATATTCCTTTAACACTATCAAGAACAGGGGTTGTGCCACCACACACATCACAGTCAAGCATTCCAAGAACTTTTGTCAGGCTCTGCCACACACATCACAATGGAGTTTATTCATATACTGCTTGGACTTGTTTAAAATACATATTCTTTAACTACTTTTGTCTCTTTTCCAGCGCATAAAGCTTTTGCATTCCGACAACTTTCCAACAAAATTTTTAAAACTGACCTTGAAATTAAACAAGAAAAAAACACCATAAACCGTGTATTAATATGTGCATGCAAAAGTTCTAAGGTGAATCACAACAATCGTCCGAAGCACTGTAAATTAAATTGTAAGAATTATTTAAACATTTGTCGATTTTATAGGAACATATTTTAATACGCATAATGCCCTTAATTATTGTCTAGATAAAAATAGTTAAAATGAAAATAATAAGAATTTATAGAAATATTTTTAAGAAAATAAACTCAAAAAAAAATTAAATTAAATAATCATGTTTATTTCTCTAATCTTTTAAGTTTTTCCTATGACTATCTTTTTCAAAAAGTAAATAAGGACATTTTAGATACAGTAAAAAGTTTTTTTTCTAAAAGGAGAAATTATCATTATCATGATGTAGTTTAGTCATTTTATCTCTATTTTTTTTTAGAAATAATAGTTTTTTATAACACTTTATGTACTTCTTATCACACGTAAAAATATCAATAAAAAACATTTAATTATTTATAAAATTATTATTATTTTCAAACTAATAACTATAAAGCTCTTATATTAAATATTATAAATCTTTCATTGATTTTTTAAAAAAACTTAGCCACCACCCTCTTGACCGAATCTAATTATCAAAAAAACAAAAAGAAAATCCTATATTAAACTGAGTTTAGAACCTCAAACTTTAATATTTCTATCACAAACAACTCAACTTTGATGTTCTAATCACAAACACTAATTCCTCTCTCATTACCAATATCTCATCTCAAACCTTTGATTAGGGGGTGTATATGAGTCTAATAATATTTGTTTTTTAAAGTATTTTTTTTGGAAATACATCAAAATAATATTTTATTTTTTAAAATTATTTTTGATATAAACACTTCAAAACGATAAAAAACATAACAAAATATTCTTAAAAAAATAATTCAAATTTCCAAATAGATCTCTTTAAGCACTCTGCAACAAAAACCATTAGGATTATACTTGAGATGCCAACACTACTTTTATAGAAGGGCCTTATTGAAAGACTCAATTTCTTTAAAACTCATGCCTCCACAAGCTTATTTTTTTTATTATTTTTAATTTGATCATCATTTTTTTTATTTCTAATTTTTTTAGTTGACCCTTTTATGATAATTTTTTTTTTCAATTTCAACATTCAATTCAAGTTTAGTTTGTTTTATTATTTTTAATTTGGTCCTCAATTTTTTTTTGTTTCCTTTTGTCCTTTGCCTTTTTGTATAAGTGTTATTTCTTTTTATTTTAATTTAGTCCTTTGATTTTGATTTTTCATATATTCCTGTTTAGATGAAGGCATGCAGCTTTTATCCTCGGAAAGATTTCCGTTAACCTGCTCTTGCATGTTACCATCCTCCATACCTGAAATTCTACCACAACAATATAACAGTTGTCATCATAAACAGACAATTTCCTCATATTAATCATTCCAAACTCCTATGCGGCTATGCCCACACGTGCCAAATTCAACAATAATTCCGGAAAATCACTACTTAAATCACATTCATATAATCGAATTTTCTGTAATTACTTTGCTTCTCTTGCATAAACAAAAGGAGAAAATCGTAAAATAATCGACAATATTTAATGAATTAATTGATTCAGGAACCTTTTAAGCAATTAAAAAACTGATTAACCACGACATTAAGCGCTTAATAACTTGAACAACAGAATAATTGAATGAAGAAACAAATATAGGTGGCGACTCCAAACGACCCCCTCCGCGCGTCCACGTGGTTGGAAAGGGCTAATGATATGGATGGACTAATAGAACAATGGTTGGGTTGATAAATCTCACAGATGAGAGACCTTATTAAAACAAAATCAATAACATAAGAACTCTAAGCTCATTCACCCAGCTTATTACTAAATAACGAAAGGAAATCCCAGCCATTTTTTATGTAAAAGTGGAAGTACTCTCGTAATTAAGGCCGCTATTTTCATCAGATGAGCGCACAACACATCAAAGTTGGTTGGAAAGGACTGCCAAGGAGTGATTCTGAATAATTATTTTGTTATGCATCAAATAATTGTGGCTGCAGCTGATAATCCACCTGGTTTGACATCAAATGATAATTCACATCGTTTTTTGATGAATTGTGCAGCAAGTGGTAACCGACTTGCTATGTATTACTCTCTTGCGAATTCATAGATGAATGTGAAACTACTTCCTGATCAGCTGGCTCTATATTGTCGCACAGAAACATGGTCTCATCATACCACTGGTCCAGCTGACTGAATCCGCCAACGCCAAACTGCAAGTTTTCAACAGGTTGCACGGTCTCGGAGAAAAGAGGCTGTGGACCAAGGAGATCAATTTCCAGGAAATCCATTTCATTTAATTGGGGTTCCTGCAGAACAAGGATATCAATTTCCAAGAAATCCATTTAATTTTAATTCGGTTCCTGTTCATAGTTAGGGGTGAATGCGAATGCAACGCCATGTGCCTGATGTGATTGCAATTTTGAGATAGCTGGAAGCCAAGATGATTATTAGGGGTGTTTATTGTCCGGTTCCATTGCTTGAGAAAATGATCCGGAACGAACTGAAAATCAATTCAAATTGAACAGTTCAGTTCGGTTCATTCAAAATCTTAAGGTTGTGGGAGCTTTATACATTGCCTGGAGTTTTTGTTTCATTTAGGACCAGGCTGTGGGCTGTGATCAGGTTTAATAACTAAAAGTTTATGTATTCTTTAACATTTTGAATTCTCACTTTCTTTGTTGTTGTCATGGGCTTTGATCAGGTTAATGTTGCTGCAGTTTGTGCCTTGATCAGATTTATTGTGGTTTTGTTTGGCAGAACATGTGTTTCAGTTTTTACTTTTTGATCGACGAAAGTTTTTTTCCCTGCCTATAAGGAGTGTTTGTTGTTTCTCATTAACATTTCATTATGGTATTACTCTTAAGGTTGTATGTGGTTTGCATGCAACCATGAAATTGGGTGTTGCCTTTTTACTTCTTAGGGCCAATGTTGTGTTTGTTTTTTAGGTGCATCAAGAGTGCTTGGCAGGTTTGATTGTTTGTGGCTCATGTGACAGCTTTTTTCCCTTGCAATTGGTTTGTTTGGTTTTGTCGACTGTGTTGGTTGATGGGAGGTTGCTGTGCTGTTTTCTGCAATAATCTCTGTATTTGCTAGAATTTTTTGGGTTGGAATTCCTCGGTTTTTTTTTGGACAATCTGTTGCTTTTTTGGGATCCCTTCCATCCTAGGTGCAGTTGGCATGTTTGGGTTTTATTTTCAATGGCCCATGGGGTTCTGTTTTTGTTTCATGGCTTTCTAAGGTGTTTGCCTCTCTTTTTCCTGCTGCTCTTAAAAATTGATGCATGCCTTTCATCATTTCGATTGTTGCAGGTGCGCTCCTTGATTCGGCTATACCAGACTTGGCAGCAGGTGCTCCGGGGCCTTTTGATATTCAGGTTTTCATGCTTTCCAAGAGTTTGCCTCTTCTTTTGGGTTATTTTGTTGTCTCATTTATTGCTGACAAGCATCATGTTAATGAGTTCTTTTACAATTGAATATGTGATAGAACCGATCTTGAAAATTTGCAATGTTATGGCCCGATATAATTGTTGCATCTGTCGTCATTCAAGTGTTTTTGGGTTTGTTAATCAATTTTTATTGGTTGGGTATGTGCAGATAGACATGCAGGGCAGAACAGTTAGTCTTTGAGTTTATTTTTATTGGTTGGGTATGTGCAGATAGACCGGTTCCTTGATTGATATGCTTTCTTGATTTCTTTTTGTTGTTGCATTGCCTGCAACTTATGCGTCCTTTGCTGGGTGTGGTGTCATTTTTGGAATGTGTTGGTTTTGAAAAGCATGTTTACAGCTGATGATGAATGTCTGCTGTTTTTTATTGCTTATTTTATTATGAGCTGAACAAATTTTTCAATAATCTCTTGCATCAGCCTAGAAAATTTAAACCACCAATGCCAGTTTTTAAAAGGGGTGCTCTGCCCATTTTTTAAACTCTCCTCCACTCGTACTGTTCATAAATATATGACCATTTACATTCATGCTTTATTTTTTGTTGCTCAGGAACAGTGAGAGACCAAGAAGACGACATCCTGCACAATGATCATTTTGCTAAATGTTACGTTGGCTGCTATAACTCTTTGCCTGCTCTTGGACTATAATTGTTGAAAGAAACTTCATGCAACCTTTTTGCTGCACCATGCATGGTCATTTGTTAAATGTTATCTCTTTAGTTTGATTGGCCTCCATGCAACGTTGTATTCTCAGAATAAAAAACGTTTTATAATATTTTTGTGGCTTGCTCTGCTTACATGGACTTGCTGCTTCATATGAAAAAAGATTTAAAAATTTATTATGATTGAATGCTTTATATATCTGCCGAAAATAATTGAATGCTTTATTAAGATAGCATAGACGAAGACTCCAAGAGAAAAAAATCCATTATTTCTTCCACCATTCCTCACAATTGCAGCACTATTAATTACCTGCATCAACTGCAATGTGTTTGATATCCTGCTGAAGCTTGATATTAATCTCTGAGGCCGAACGTGTCCATAAAAACTCATAAGGAGGAAGAGAACCAACCATCAGCGGCATCACCCTCTCTGGGATCTTGATTTTCGTTGGCTCTAGTATAAATTTTGATGGATTAGCACAAAACATATCAAGTTGGTTGGAAAGGACTGCCAAGGTGTGATTCTGAATAACTATTTTGCTATGCCTCAAATAATTGTGGCTGCAGCTGATAATCCACCTGGTTTGACATCAAATGATAATTCACATCGTTTTTTGATGAATTGTGCTGCAACTGGTAGCCGACTTGGTTAACCGAATAGGCTGTGGAACAAGGAGATCAATTTCCACTTTTTATCCTTTTTTCTTATATTACTTTATTAATATAAATATTATTACCCAAATCCATTTTTTCCTTCATTTACACTAACAAGAGTTCTAGTATTAATTAAGAGTTTTATTATGACTTTTTAGCATTTATTAAGAATTATTTTCCAGGACACTGTATATCATGTTTTAGAAAGGCTTTTGACAATCGACATTTAAAATCTGAATATCAACTCCTACTGCTCTCCTCCCCGCATTCTTCAACACTATTCTCCTCCTTCATCTATTATCTCCCTCGTCTTCTTTCCTATTCTACATCAATAGAAAAACTGACTAGTTCAAACACAAATATGAAAAATTGCAGCCTAAGTGGAGAATTGAGTCATTCGCCCATCTATTAGATACTGTTAGAAATAACCAGGGGAGGAGGTAAGAAGAGAAGCACGGTGAAAATAGATCTCTTTCATACCTGTCAAAGAACCATCTCAACCCAATAACTTAAGCTTTTAGGTAAGGTCCCAGGATATGAATTATATTATTCTCTAACAATACCATATATCATATTATAATTATATAAAAAAAACTAAAATAGCTCATGAAAACACTATATATCTACTCTACTTTTATTATTTTACTGTGAATTCTAATAGTATTTTTTTGTTTTTATCACAGGCTTTCTCATAATTTTTTTTTTAACTCTCATTTCTTTTGTTTCTCTAAATTTTTATTGCTTGAAAAGAGTTGATGGATGTCTACCACGTTTATTTTTTTAACTTTGTATCCTTTCTCTCTTGCCTTTTATTTTTGGTTTTTTTTTTTGAAAGAAATTGATATATTAAAATATTAACCAGAAGATAGCTAAAAATAAGAGATGTTGAGTGAATTTGGGACCTTGAATTTTCAGTGCTGTGCGTTTTTGTCTGTGACAAACTTTTGTGTGATAGAGAGATAGAAAGAGATGGCCAAATTTGAGTTTTTTCTTCTTTTGCATTTTATTTGAAATATATAGAGAAATAGGTAGAGATTATTAACGTGGTTGTCATTTTTGTGCTCTAAAATGGACGTTGGGTTTGTTAATTGTTGCAGGTGATCGTGGGTGATGTTGAGGCCGCTATGGCCATGCGAGAGAAAGGAGAGAGGAGGGCAACTGGATAGAGGAGTTATTGAATGATGAGTTCTACATTAGACTTAGACATAGGTGGGAAACGCGACAGGTAGAGTAATTTTACTTTCTTCCATTTCCAGTAGACTGATATTTCCTCATTTCTTTTCTCTCTTTTTTCCTAGATTTTAAATTATTCTAGGTCTGAAGATTTGTGTCATGCTATCTGTTGTGGTTTAAGAATATACAGAACTTCCAGATGAGTTCAAGACTGCAGTTAAGAAGAACTATGGGGGTCCTTTTGTTTTTGGCATTATGGGGTTTCCTGTTGTGCTTCTTGCGTTCAGGTGTTTTTTTGGCAAGCGTTTGATTACTGGTGCATTGTTTTCTCTTCGTTTTTTTTTTGCTTCTGTTTTGTGTGTTGTGTCTGTGGTTTTTATCTTTCTCAAGTGTTTTGTCCTTTGTGATATTTTCTACTACTGTGGGCTTTGCTAATTAATATGCCTATTGGGTGCTCCTTCTTGCAACTTTGGTGCATTTCTATGTGTGCTCCTTTTCTAGCTCAACTCTCTCTCTTTTTTGTTTTCATTTTCATCTCATCTTCATTCTGGTTTTACCTAGCATGATTTCTTATATGTTTGCTGTTTCTTTTTCCTTACCTTACCAATTGTTTGTGTCAAAGAAACTAATCCTGTCATTTTCGCAACCTTTTGTTTTGGTACAGGAATTAAAATGTATTGGTTGGGCTATGTTGTGCTGGTATGTTGCGGTATATACTATGCACCAGAGCACTCTACACTAGGACAAATGTAGTTCCAAGGACCCTCATAGATTCCACTAAATATTCTCGCATTGATAGTTATTCTAATATGTATGGAAATAGATGTACTGTGATGTAGAGTGTCGTGGCTCATTATGTTCTGACCATTATGAAGTGTGTTTTACCAATCATCAATACGTGGATTCTAAGAGGGTGGCTGATTAATCAAATAATGAGTTTCATCGATGGGATTCTGTTTTCAATCACTCAAAAATAGGCTCCTTGCAACTTCCCAGCTGCTTTAGTTTTTTGCACTTGCTGGGATTGCATTAATGGATTTTTTGCTTTGCGTATGAATATGCTCACACGAAGTGAGACCATGTCATTGCATTTATAAAAAAATGGCAGCTTAGTTTTTGCTTATGTTCATGCTAATCTTTATCAACCTTTGTAGGTTTTATGAGCTCCTGTTGGTTAGCTTTTGGTGCACACCTATTGTTTTTAACAAATTTAAAGAAGAGGACATTATAATAAGCATGGTTATCAAAGCAAGGGTTTAAGATTTTTATACATGGTTGTGAAAGCAAACAATATCGTAAATAGAAACTAGCAAAGGGAAACCCAAGATCCTGAAGGATTTTGTTCTTATGAAATTGTTGCTTAAAAATATTGAAGGCAGAGATAAGTGATCTTCAGTGCTGTGCGTTTTTGTCTGTGACAAACTTTTGTGTGATAGAGAGATAGAAAGAGATGGCCAAATTTGAGTTTTTTCTTCTTTTGCATTTTATTTGAAATATATAGAGAAATAGGTAGAGATTATTAACGTGGTTGTCATTTTTTTGCTCTAAAATAGACGTTGAGTTTGTTAATTGTTGCAGGTGATCGTGGCTGATGTTGAGGCTGCTATGGCCATGCGAGAGAAAGGAGAGAGGAGGGCAACTGGATAGAGGAGTTATTGAATGATGAGTTCTACATTAGACTTAGACATAGGTGGGAAACTGGACAGGTAGAGTAATTTTACTTTCTTCCATTTCCAGTAGACTGATATTTCCTCATTTCTTTTCTATTCTTTTTCCTAGATTTTAAATTATTATAGGTCTGAATATTTGTGTCATGCTATCTGTTGTGGTTTAAGAATATACAGAACTTCCAGATGAGTTCAAGAATGCAGTTAAGATTTTTATACATGGTTGTGAAAGCAAACAATATCGTAAATAGAAACTAGCAAAGGGAAACCCAAGATCCTGAAGGATTTAATTTGTTCTTATGAAATTGTTGCTTAAAAATATTGAAGGCAGAGATAAGTGATCTTTAATATGAAATATGAGTTGGTTATGCCATAGATTTCCACATTGTTGATGCCAACTTTCTAAGTATGTAAATGAATCCTTTATACTGTTAGTGCCATTAGTTTTTTTTTTTCCCTTTAACCTATTTTTGGGAATCATATATTGTTTAGATGGACATTGAATTACTGATCGATTTGCTAATTAAATATCACTTTTGTTTATTGATTTATTTGACAGGCAACGCTAAAGTTCTTACCGGTAAAGTTGGAGGACAAGCAATAACTCGAAGTTGCTTAACTAAAAGATTTTAATCTTAAGGAAGGAATGATCCTTGCAAATACCACATCTGCCGGAATGGAACCAAGGATAGCTTCTGAACACTATTCATTAATCTTCAAAACAATTTACACTCCAAAATTAGCTTCTCTCTTAAGAGAAGCACAGGAGGCTGGAAGCACCATTGTTTAAGGGTCAGAGATGTTCATCGACCAAGCAATTTTTTTTATTATTTTTTTTGCATTTGTCCATTTATTCGAATCAATTGGGATTTAGAGCTCATCTTTCACTGCTTAAATTTTTTTTTTCTCAATCACATCATGGTGGAATTTTAGAGTTTCTTAGTTGTTAATATTTGACAATCTTTGCTGTCTTTTTCTTTGAATATGTAATTACGAACAAAAGACTGAGGCTGGTACTTTCTGATTTTTTATCATCATCTGTAATAGGGTCTTACACAAGTGGAGCAACTAACAAAATCTTCTTCATGGTTACAGCTAAAAGATCATCCAAGTATTTACCCTTAATCTCTCTCAAACTCCTGACAAACATTATTCCAAATGATTGTTCCAAAGTGTTGAAGAATTCAGTATTTAAGGGAAAGAATTCGTGAGCTCTTGAAGGCATGAACTACAAAAAAATTTTTCTTATTGCCCATGGTTGAAAGAAATCATAAATAAGAAAATCTGGCCATAATGTTGTCAGAATGTTTGAGAAGCTACTACTTGTCATATCAAATGATTGCATCAAGTTTCGCAAGGGATGATTTGGAAAGATCTGAAATTAAGAAGAAAAGAATAAGAAACTGATATTGTTTGCTGCTGT
>Ga0325405_1008615_pt1 | contig 10116 bp, 8 predicted proteins | sample PopdelMetagenome_21_FD_205663 | JGI IMG/M metagenome (GOLD analysis project Ga0325405, IMG submission 205663) | Populus deltoides microbial communities from Bellville, Georgia, United States - Xylem-Control-R2 | ecosystem: Host-associated > Plants > Phyllosphere > Stem > Wood/Secondary xylem...
ATTATGGAAGAGATCAAGACCTGATTTTCTAGATCAAAATCTAGACTTTAAAGGCCTAATTTATAACTACAAAATTGAATTATTTTGAATAAATTTGGCTGATGTATTAGGAAACAAGAGCTGGAATTGAGAAATTGCAATATGGTTAAATTACTCGAGTCAATTTAACTTCAATTGAAATATGATCATAAATTGATTTGGGATTAAATTGAATCAAATTAATTCAATTAGACTCAATTAGAATTAATTGGATTGGATTGACTAAATTAAAAAAAAACTTTAAAAAAGTTACATAAAAAAATCAATTAGTCCCTGAAATATCTTTACCTTCTTAACTGTAGTCCCTAGCTTTTGGATTTTTTCAATTTCATTCAATTAAAATCAAAGTCTTGTTAAGGCTTTATGTAATAAGCTTGTAAACAAAATGATGTTTTGAAATGGCCGAATTGTTTAGGTGACCAACCTAGATGTGAAAAAAACTATATTTTTTAAAATGGTTCAATTATTTCTGGTGACCTACTTGTGTGAGAAAAATTTGAAATTTTTTTGTTATGTCTCATTGTAACGGGTGACATACCTAATTGTGAAAAATATAGAAATTTTTTAGAATTATCTCATTATAATGAGTGACCTGTTTAGTTATGAAATTTTCAAAACGGTCTGAGATGAGTCTTTTTGATCTCTTGACTCTTCAACTCTCAAGAGTTTTGCCTATGTTATTAACATGTCTAGATTTTTTTTTTCATATAGCCTAGCCCTTATGCCATAAATATTATCCTTTTATCGGATGATGCTTCTCAAATGTGGTATTCTTGCACCATTGCTCATTCATTATCTATTTTAATGGAGAAGCGATGCTTTCGTACTCATATTTTCTGAAGCAGCTCATCAAATCCTCTACTACCAGGGACCATTTCAAATTGCTCCTTGCTGATCTGATTAAGTGCATCCTTTCAGCATTCATCAAAACACACTCATGGTGTAAACCATATTTCAACCATAAAGATGTACTCCAAGTGTGGTGTTACTCTTAATTACTAATAGAGTTTGCTAAATCCTCCACCATCATGGACTATTTTAAGTGTCATTGCCCCTAACTAATCTAGTTGTGCTCATTATTTTAGCTATCATTAAAAGACATTGTTCAATATCAAATGTCATTCATGGTTTTGATGAAGTTCATGTAATCATCATTTGACTGTTATTGTTCATTATGCTTTTTCAAACTGGATTGCCTCTGCTGACCTAGATGTGCTCATTTTTCTAAAGGACTTGAAAAAGAAATGCATGAATCATCATTTTTTGTTAATAACTTTGCAAAATTATTCAATAAATAGTTTTTAAGAAATCATTTTTCATGTCTTAAGGTTGGCATGAAATCACTAAGATATAACATGGAAAATATTTCTTTGGTCTTTCTTTGGTCTTGACCCTAAGACATATCTTTGATATATTTTGTTGATGATTGACAATGTATAGTCTAAGAAAAAAATGTTAGCTTATAATTTCATCTATGGCTCAAATGAATTTTCCAAAATTTATTGTCTTGGATTTTGAAAAAATAAATATACCTGATGTATACTTGAAACAATTTTGTTTTTAATTTCTCATAATTCCCAGGATAAAAATCTTTCTTTAGGAAAAAGGTGATTTGGTCTCTTATGCAAGTTAGATTTGTAATTAGTCAAGGTATGTGATGAGGTAACCGTATGTTTTTTTTTATTGGTTTCAAAGCCAAAGGCTCGAGTGAAAGCTTGAGGTTTCAAAAACTATTTGGATTTAATACATACCATGTAATTGAGAAATATAAGTTGGAAGCAAAATGGTAGTAAGAAAATGTGAAATTGGATGTTAAATACAAGTTGAAAATATGATTAAAACAAGAATTTAATTGAAAATAAGAGTTAATTGATGAAAGTAAATTTAAAATAATATTATGCAGAATGAGTAGGCAATGGAAGAATAATGTGATATATTTGTTGATACATGAGAGGCCAACACATAAGAGGCCATAGGAGCTGTGTAGCTGTAGAGAGATACTACTCAAGTTCCAACAGCAGATAAGTGTCATACACCTTGTTATTTTCTTCCCTAGTGTATCATTGTATCATGTTGTAAATGTTTTGATATATCGTACTTAAATTGTAATTTATTACAAAGAAATTAGTTTCATGCTGATGGGGCTAATACTTGGTAATGAATGAATGATTTATTTCCCCAGTGATGAGACTAATACCCATTAATTAGTGAAGATTTTTTTTGGAAGAAGTCAATATATTGAAAGGGCTAACTAGAAGGTAGCAAAAAACAATATACATGGAAGAAAAGAAAAGATAATCATAAAAATAGAAAGTAAACACAAAAAGAAAGAAAAGGAAAGACAATAGATACATAACCAAAAAAGATCATCAGGATTGAATGAGCTGATACATCACGCTTAAAGCCTTGATTTGGTGTGATACCAATCTATAATACCTTCAGGCCTCATAATTAAAGCAGTGCTAGTAGCCATGAAGAACTTATCTACAGACTTGAGCCAATTCGAGAGGCGAAAAAAGAATTAAAGAGAAACTGTATTCGAAGGTCGCAGTTCCATCATTGAAGATGACCTTGTTCCTTATAAGCCATATACTTCAGTTAACACAACAAAAAAGAATAGACCAAACCTTATGCTGGAATTTTTCAAGCACTAGGTTGGGCCACTAATGTAATAGATCATCCATACAGTAGGGAAGGAAACCATTAATACCCCACAAATCCAAGAATTTCATCCATAATTTCCACACTAATCTACAATAGAGGAGAAGATGATTTGAAGTTTCAATCTCATTTTCACAAAAAATACAAAAGGCTTGACCAACTGGGATTATATTACGGCAAAGTAAGAAATCCTTAATGCATAATCCATTCTGAACATCTAGCCAAAGAAAAGATTGAACCTTATGAGGGACCCCTTTTTGCCATATCAAAGCTTTAAAAATTTTAAGCCCTGGATTCAAAATTCTGTTAATAAGTAAAGAACAAGTTTTAATTATATAACCTCCATCTACTGATGAAGACCAAACTTTCTTATCTGAAGTTATTGCCTTTAGCCGAAAGCTTTCTAGAGATGAGAAAAGGTAGACGACATGTTTAGTTTCGAAGCGGAACAATTATCTCCTCCAAGCTAGCTCCCACTTCCATTGCCCTTGCTCCTAATTTCCCATATCAACAATTGTGGCATTCAGTTTAGTGGAGAGAATATAGAGTCGTGGGTAAATGACTTTCAATAAAGAGCTACTAAACCAAACATTTGACTAAAACCAAGTTAGAGAGCCATTTCCCACTACAAATCTGTAGTTATTTGCTAAAGCTGAAGAGGCAGAGTTTGTTGAACTCATAAGGGATGTGATGTCCCTCTAGATATAAGACAATCTTCTAATAAAAATAGGGAGACCATTTTCAAACACTAGCTTGAATTTATTGAGTATCATCTTCTTCCATAGCTCATTACCAGGAAGAGAGAGCCTCTAAATCCATTGAAAATCATTGCTTTATTCTTAGCTATCAATGACCTAATCCCAAGGTCACCCCTATCCTTATCTTTAACAACCACATTCCATTAGACTTTGGAAATTTTTCTCATTCTGACAGTTCTTGACTTAAGAATTTGTGTTGGATGGAAGTAAATAAAAATCACACACCTTTTGGCATAAGGAAGATGTACATGAAGTATAAAGGAAGGGAGTTCAACACACTTTTGATAAGGCAAATGCGACTGGCCATACTTAATATTCTCCCTTTCCACGAAGTGAGTTTTTTTCAAAACTTATCAATGACGAGTTTCCATGTTGAAATCCTTCTAGGATTAGACCCCAAAGGCATCCCCAGGAACTATATGGAAGAGAATCATGCCTGCGGTAAATTGATTTTGCAAACTCGTTCAAACAAGAGTCATCAACATTGAGTCCTATAAGAGAGCTCTTAAAAAAATTAATGTGCAAGCCTGAGCATAGGGAAAACCACCTTAAGACTCTTTTAACTGACTAGAGGGCATGCAAACTAGCTGGCATAAAGACAAGAGTGTCATCTGAATATTGTAGGTGACTTAAGAAGTTATTAAAGCCAAAATCAATACCTCGAAAGATGTTTGAAGCTGTCGCATGTTGAAAAAGAACAGATAGACCTTCAACAGCAATATTAAAAAGAAAGGGCAATAAGAAGAGCCATTGACTAAGACTAATACCTGACTAGTAGACAAGCAAGAGGAAATCCACCCTCTCCATTTAGCACCAAAACCCATGTAAGTCATCACCTCATCAATGTAATCACATAGAACTGAATCAAAGGCTTTCTAAAAATCAACCTTGAATATGAGACCTGATCTTCAACTTCTTTTTAGATTATAAACAACTTTATTAACTATCATAAAACCCTAAACAATTTATCTGTCTGCTATAAAAGCAGTCTGATTGTCACTAATCAAGCTGCCTATTACTTCCTGTTAGTCTGCTGGATAAAAGCTTCACAATAATATACTCTTTGAATTCTAAAGTAACCTTCTATTTCAGCACTAATGTGATATAGGACAGGTTAACCCCTTTTAGCATAGACCTTGTTCTAAAAAATTCAGTGATCAGGTCTAATAAGTTTTTTGCAATAAAATCCCAAGTGAGCTTATAGAATTTAAAATTGAAACCGTCTGGACCAGGACTCTTAGAACCATCACAATCCCACACACATCTTTTAATTTCATCCAAGGGCACATCTCTTCAGTCAAAGAGAAAACTTTGATTTAACCTTTTAAAACTTATAGGACCCATCTCTGCTTTCTTCCTAATTGGAGCTTTATATAGATTATAAAAATAATCAACTGCAGTGGATTTGACTTCTGGTAAAGATCGAAGTTTAGCCCCCTTATGATTGATCATTATAATTTGAGATTTGGCTCTTCTAAAGTTAGCTATCAAATGAAAAAACCTAGTATTATGATCCCCTAGCTTACACCACAATTGTCTAGATCTCTGCCTCCACTTGCATTCAACTCTGTTACTGTAGGTCCATTTATCCCTTATAAGAGATTCAAGCTTGAGGTTATTTAAGGGACATAGAGGATCAACCCCTTGTTTTCTCTCTAGATCATCAATTTAGGAAATCACAATCTGAAGTTTGTGCTCCTGATCACCAAAATCATCTTTGTTCCATCGCCGAAGTTGAGCTGCTACAAAGCTAAACTTCTTAATGAATCTGAAGTGACTTAGGAACATAGTACACCCATCAAACTTAAAGCCTCTAATAATGTTTTGAAGTTAGGAAATTGAAGCCAAAAATCTAAAAATTTAAAAGGACAATAACCACTCTCTAGGAGGCAATCAGACACTAGTAATGGGCAATGATCTAACATTTCTCTAGGTAATCGATGGAGCATTACATTGGAGAACTAAAGAAGAAAGGAGTCATCTGAGAAAGCATGGTCTAGTTTGCTCATCAAGTAATTCCTAAACCAAGTGCAATAACCCCCAGTTAGTTGATACTCAATAAGGTGACAAGAATCCAGAAAATTCCTAAAAGCTGAAGAGCCCTTGATGTGAAGATAGCTACTGCTTCTATCAATCTGATTTAAAATCTTATTAAAATCTCCCATCATCAACCATAAAATAGGAAAGGCATGTCTAAGGATACACAAGTTGTCCCAAAGATCTCATTTTTTGGATATAGAACAAGGGGCATACCAACAATAGCACAAATAAAACCACTTTGCATATGCTGACCATACAGACCAATCCACCCATAACCATATTCAACAGATAAAATCTGAAATTTTGTATTATCCCAAAGAGCAATCATACCTCTTCTACTTTTTTTAGCCTCGTTACAAGCTCAATTAACATTGCTATTGTTCTAAACATGTAAGATGAAAGAGTTTATGTAAGTCTTAAACATTGCTATTGTTCCAAACATGTAAGATGAAAGAGTTTATGTAAGTCTTAATTTTTATTTCAAGAAAAAAGCACACATCAATATTATAAATATCAATAAGCCTACCCACAACCAGTAATTTCCAGCCCTACCCAGTCCATATAAGTTCCAAGAAAGGACCTTCATAAAGAAAATAGAAAAAATCCTAACCAAAGCAAAGGAAACAAAGGACTTACTGGACAACCCTCCAATCAACCTTCTCTTGTTGAAGTTGTTTCCAAATATCTCCTTCAAAAACATAAAGGTTGGAATTGTCCCTAATAAGTAAAGCTTCCTCAATCTGGACCGTACCCTAAACTTCTTGATCTTCTAAACTCACTTTAGTTTCTTCATCTCCTGATTGTACGGATTGTGTTTATACAAAGATGTTTATGAGAGCCCCCAACATTTTGAAAATGGTGTCTATTTCCCATGTGAACATCTAAGTCATATGTAGATTCTTTTATGTCATCCGCATGTTTCTGTAAAGTCCCATGAATTGTTCAAAGTTTCGTCTTTCTTTGTCTTGAGGAAAATTTCACTTAATTGTTGTCCTGTTGTGTAAGATCTCTATAGTTGGTATATATGGTAGAACCCAACTTTAAGGGTTGGCTTGCTTCATCTGTTTAGGGCTATGTATCTTGAATTGACTTATGAGCCAAATCATAATTGGAGTAAGAAAAAGAGGAGGTACTGTCGAAGGAGTCAGAGCAGTAAGTACCTAAACTAAGTTGGGCTTCTAACATAAGGGGGTGACTCGAAGTAACATGAACAAGGTCCACCAAATGATGAGCTTTAACATTAGAGTCTTGCACCTTGCTTACATCTGCAGCATTGTTGCTAGTAGTGCTGATGTGATGATTTAAGTTTTGAGTATATCCTGAAATTTCAGGGAAACAATCTGTAGACATTGTTGGGAAGTGGACTTGCCCCCTAGTTGTTGTAGTGCATTTATGATAACAAGAGAGTTATGGTCTTAGAGCCTAGTTGGAGCCGAATAGGTAGCCTCCCTATGAGCTGGATCACCAGTTAGATGTGGTTTAGCAGTTGCCTCCTCTTCACAATTTGAAATAGATTTAATTTTCTCCCTCGTATCAAGCCTCACGTTATGAGTAGTTTTAACTGGAATATTTGCTATAGTTCCATCAAAACTAGATTGAGATCCACAGGTTCTGTACCTATTTTCCAAAACTAAGTTACTATGAAAGGTGTCAATGGAGTAGCAAATTGAGTCAGCCATGGGATAGTGAAGACTATCAATTTCATCAATATCGCACATGTGCGGCGTCGCGGCGATTATCCACCACTCAAGAGGTATATCGTGTCTATCTGCAAATATGGGAAAATAAGGAATTCTTGGCTCGTATCAGTGGAAAATTGGAATGGGAGTCGCCACCTCGTATTTTGGTCACTAGAAACCCTAACTGGTCTCAGAGATGTGGTATGGAGACTAGTTGGGTAAAAGGAAGGTATTACACCCAAATACGCCCTACCTAAGGTAAGCTGTATTGTTTTATTGTCTGATAAAATCTAAGGTTTTGATTGCGTTATTTAATTGTTGGTCCTGTTTTAGATTCAAGAAAAGCCTTTCTGAATAAGGAGGTTCTTATCTTGATAGGGTAAAACCTAACCGTTCTAGCGTCCTGAAAAAAAGAATTTAATATCTGGAATACGTATTACGTGTAATGTCGTACATCGGACACTAAAAGGCAAACAAAATAAAATTTTTGTTGTTTTTGAAATTTTGATCAATGTTCTCTTGACTTTAATAAAATGGTTATTAAAGCCAAATGCATGCTAAAACATTGTTTTTTGGTGTATGAAAAAACATAATATGATTTCTTAGCTTTGAGACACTTGGCCGTATGCAAAAGGATATTTTTTTCTTTTTTCAAATTTTTTTGTATTTCAGGAAGTTTTGACGAAAATCGGGTATTTTAATATCGGATTTGTATTTTTACGGTATAAAAATACAAACCAATATTAAGCAAAATTTAGTAGAAAAATACACAGAAAATTACAATTGAAAAAAAATAGAAAGTTTTTTAATTTTTTTTCTTTTCTTTTCTTTTTCTTGGGTTGAACCCAGCTATTTAAGTTGGGCCCAACTATTCAGGCTGGGCCAAAATTGGCCCAGCCATGAATAGTGGCTCTCCACTGTTCACATGCTACGTGAACGGTGGAGGCTGGAAGCGAAGGAGGAGAAGGAAGAAGAGAGAGGTGGGGGAACTGACACGTGGTGGCTGCTGTGGAGGCTCATGGTGGTGCTAGCTGGAGACGGTGATGCTAACGGTGGCTCCAGGCGGCGGTCTTTCTCTCTTCTCTCCTCTTCTTCTTTGCTTTTTTTTCTCTTTCTTCCTCTGTTTTTTTCTCTCTTTTTTTCTTTCGGTCTTCAGCTCCTTTCCTCTTCTGTTCTGCCTCTTTCTCTCTTCCTTTTCTTTTTTCGGTCTTCCACCTCTCTTCTTGTGCTCCCTTTTTTTCTGCTCTCTTCCCCTGTATTTATAGGAAAAACAGGGGAGAGAGAGGCAGGGGCGGTCATTGTGCAGCTGCCTCTCCATCACCCGAGGGACACATCTACTCTCTTTTCTTCAACACGTGGAAACTTTAGGCAAGTGAGGGTCCTTGGTTGGCGTCTTTTTGATGCTTTTTAGAGGAAGAAAGTCAGTGAAAACAAGGGGAAGAAAAATCTTCTTCTTCCCCTACCTTGCACATCCAGGGGAAGAAGAAGACCCACAATGCCGTTCAAAAGGGCACCGTTTGGGTCTTTTTTTTGCATGAATAGTGTATGAAACGACACCGTTTTGGACAAAAAAACACGCTGTTTCATTTAAAAGGAAAAGGCGGCAAAAACATGTCAGAGTTCACATTGGTCCTCAATTTGTAATTTGTTCAATCGAGTCCTCAATTGCAATTTTGATTGTAAAAATCAATTCAATTGCATACTTGTCAAATTCAATTTTCGGCTCTAAAGTTGGCCTCCTTTTTCACATTGGTCCTTGGTCTTAAATTTATGCAATTTGACCCTCAATTGATCAATAAACTTCTAATTTCTTCAATTTGGCCCCTGATTCGGTTTAATTGCAGCCTCTCTATTTACGTGTGTTTTGCATTTTGGTCCTTGGTTTCGGATTTCTTCAATTAAGTCCCTAATTGGCCATCAAACTTCAATATTTATGCAATTAAGCCCCTGATTTGACCAAATTAACTCTCAAAAATTATAATTTGACCCATAACTTTAATTTCTTCCAATTAAAGCCCAAATTGACTTTAAAATCAAATTTTCTTGCATTGAAACTCTTCATAAATTCAATTAAACCTTCAATAAAATTTAAATGAGTCCATAAACATCTGATTTTAGACTTTTCTTCCTCGAATTGAATTTTCATCATCAACAAGGCTCTCATCGGTCAACAAAAAACTGTCAAATTTCAATCTTTGTATTTTAGAACCTCCTCAACCAATTTTTGACCATTTTTTGAGCGTTCTGGCATCCTCTTTTCACTGTTATATTTTTTTGATAATATTTTTTATTTTTTTGTATTTTTTAAAGAGAAAAAAAATGTAAATTGGGGAATAACCCAAAAATGAGTTATGACAGTCAATACAAATGGTATGATCTTCCCTATCAATGTGCAAGATGATTGTCTTCCTTATATCTTCTTCACTTCTTGTACCCAACAATAAACGTAAAGATACAAAGGCTAAGCGTCTAAGGCCTAAACGGTCAAAGCCAATAATATCTCCTATAGATCTGAGAAGAGTTGTTCGACAGTTTCTATTCTATCCAAATATTAGCAATCCTTGTATGGAGATCGATGCTAACCTATCAATACCACAATCCGTAGATAGCCATGGCTTTATATCATCAATATATTTGTCCCAACAAGGCAAGTCAGCCTCAAGAGCATGCATCATGAAGGGATGTTCTTCAAATAGGATCAGAACCTATAAAGCACCAAGAAATCTCATTCCTATTGATTGAATATCACAACTAATAAGGTAATCTTGAATCTTTCCATATTCTGCACTTGCAGATATGGATGCAAGCAAACAATTGTTCAACCATGATGGTTTTGAAGAGTAAATGACAGTTTCTTTCATCGAATCAAGTTTAGGTGGCTTTTGAGGAAGAAAATTTTCTTGCGCAGACATTAGATGGTGCGGGGTATCCATAGTTTG
>Ga0325405_1008618_pt1 | contig 10114 bp, 10 predicted proteins | sample PopdelMetagenome_21_FD_205663 | JGI IMG/M metagenome (GOLD analysis project Ga0325405, IMG submission 205663) | Populus deltoides microbial communities from Bellville, Georgia, United States - Xylem-Control-R2 | ecosystem: Host-associated > Plants > Phyllosphere > Stem > Wood/Secondary xylem...
ATAACTCAAAGCAACGAATTGAAGCACCATAGTGCAGGATCAATGGAATGGAACCTGGCTGTATCAATGAGCAAGTCCAATAGCCATTTCACCCCCACCCCTAATACCATCTTGATTTACAGAAAATCCATCAAGATATTGCCATATATCTATCAATTTCATGTATTCAGCAAGGGAATTGCTTTCAATATTGCAAATCTTGTTATATATCGCAAAACTTCCTGGTTAGTTAGTTGTTCATAGGACAGAAGTCCTGTACTAGCAGAAAGTGAATCCATAGCAATGAACAGGAGAGGATGAGTACTTCACCGATACTGTTTTGAGGTTAGTGTCTTTTTCAACCATACTTATGCTTGAAAAAAAATTATAATTCTGGATAATTCTAACAAGTAATCCTTAACCATAACGAGGTGTATTTACCTTAATAGCATAAGGAGTTCCACTGTTACTGTTTCGATAGAGTACCTGCACCAACTCTGTTATTACCTCAAGTTAAATAGAAAGCAAGCAGTAGAAAGTAAGGAATCTGTATGTTGTATATATGCTTACCACTTTACCATAGCTTCCTTGGTTGATCCTCCTCTCTTTTACATACTCGTTGATCATCTTTCTTCCATTTGAGTACTATCCTCACCATACAAGTTTCAGCAAACCATGTTTGATAATTTCAGAACAGAAGAGCAAACGAAATTGGTCAGTAATCGTGCCGAATCGATGCTTTCTACACAAACACTAAAGGCAATAACTTGTACTTGATTCATTTGTGTAAGTTCTTACCTTAGAATGCCTTACAAATGTGGTAACTGTAACAGGGATCTTCTTACAAGCCTGAGCCTTCCTTGGTGAGTATGGTATTGATTGTTCTTCATTCTTATCAACAGGAAAATTCCCACTGGATAAGTCTTGGTAGAAAATGTTCTCTGCATCATCTTGTCGACAGTCAATGTTGCTCGCACACTCTTGAGAGAACAGATTGGATGTGCAGGTCATGGGTAAAACAGGCCTCTTCGGATTCCGATGATTTGTCATCGAGTCGCAGCAGCCTGAATCTTCCTTAAACTTGGAGTATAGCAAAGTGGATATCGTATTCCTGAAAAATCCCTTTACAAACTCCTGCTAGCTTCAAAGATTCATATTCTTGGCATACATGATTAAAACCTTAACCACAAGGAACTGTCCTCCTGTAGCAAAGTTACACCTAGCAAGCAAGAGGTGCAGCTACCCCCACACTCTGGCTTGACTGGTAGCTGAGCAAAACCTATCAATGTAGACATGTCTCATATCACATCTACATTAACTGAACCGAACTTCATTTTATATTGCTCTATATATTTTTCAATTATTATTTTTAACTATAATCTTTTAAATTTTAAAAATTTCGAAGGTTGCACTGCTCTCGTAGCATAATTTGATTATGTTATTGCAAGGGTTGAGCTACTAAAAATTGCGTAACTAATAAAATTTCCAACAAAAATATGTTATTTTTTCAATTTTTTTTTGCTTCTAACATTTTTTTCAACATGTTTTATTTTATTTTTTTTAAAAAAATCTCCAAATCTTAGTTTGACCTTTTCTTTATCAAACTGGCCCAAGAAGTCGTGTGATCTGTCCCTTGCTTCAAGAAATTGAAGTCCTCGTCACTCCTAACTTGATAATCTAGATTATTACACATGTGAACGAGAAATCTAGCACTTACAATACGGGAATGCTAGACATAGTCTAAGCTCCATTAATAAAAATTATATCTTTAAAACTTGATTGATTAGTTAAGCTTTTGGGTAAGTATGATTTATTAGCATAATATCTAATAATATCTAAGTTTTGTTAATACCACAAGTTTGAATATTATTATTTTATTTTTATTTAATATAATTAAATAAAAGATAATAATGAACATGTTTAAATTTTAAGTTAAAAAAATTTCATTTGAGAGAATTTATTATCAAATACCACAAATCATATATTAGAGGATTTTATATAATAACTTTAAGTTTTGGTTTGAGATAGTGCTTTGATAATTAAAACAAATTAAATTCCTGTATAAATATATATATACATAATCTAGTATGTATAAAGATGATTATCTTCAGACCCTAATGTAAAAGCCTATGTAATAATTTTATGAATTCAATAATTTCTTTTAAAGATATAGATTCAGTCTTAAAATGTATTTAGCGTCGCGATAGATTTTATAATTTTTGTTTAAAAAATAAATTTAAAAAAATTATAAATTGTAGCGAGAGTTTTTTCAAGAGATTTAAAAAAATAGATTTAGAAATAATTAATTTTTTTTACTTGAATCAAAGGCTTGAACAAAATTGAGTCAAAATCTTAATTTAATCAAAATTTAAAGCTTTTAACTCATGAATTCGAACTTGCACTACATCTATTCTTTTTTTTTTAAAGAAAAGATTTGATTTGAATAATTTTTAATAAACATATTTCTAACTTGAAGTCATTTTAACATATTTTTGTCAAGTTATTTATGAGAACATATTTTAAATTGTGACTCAAAAGTAAATTTTTTTATTTATTTATAAGTACACCAATCAGAATCTAAATGAATCAAAATTTCCCTTATTTTTTCTTTATTAATGGTCAAATATTTGATTATGCTCGTTCAAACTGCTGTACAATGTTTTCTATATATGTTGTAAGTTGATGATGGGAGAAATATGATTTTTATATAGATATGTAAATATTCTTATTTTTTATGTACAAAAACTTTTTAAATACAATAATATTTGAATAATGTTTACCTATGAACTTAACTGAAAATCAATGTCGTTTCTTTGAAATAATTAGTAACGTTTCAAGGCAGGGTTGCAAATGGGGATGTAGCTCAGATGGTAGAGCGCTCGCTTAGCATGCGAGAGGTACGGGGATCGATACCCCGCATCTCCATTCTTTTATTTTTTCCCCTTAGATTTCCTTTTCATTGAAAACCGCTAAATTCACACTGTTCTAAACTCACAGCACTTTCCCTCACTTCTACAATCAAGAGCCAATGATGTGGGACCCACATAGCGCCTCATTCAACGCACTTATCCCGCTCACAACCTTAAACCAAGCTGTGATTTTATCATCTCTCTCTCTCTAGACAATCCAATCCACTTCTTCAGGCACAGCCTGACCCAGATAAGAGGAATACAATACACGTAAATCAAGGATTATTTTATTTATTCAAGTAATCTCGTAGACCCTAAAATCAAGAAACATTCACAATTCAGTATCTCTACTCTTAATGTTTTTCATTGACCCTTAATTTGCAGAAAAATTATATTTGATAACACGTTATAAATATTGATTATGCAAGAGCCTCTTTGAAAAATTGTTTTTTCTTCATTTTTTTTTTACTTTTGATTGTTAGTTGAATTCTATATTAACTCCATAATTATTTACAGGGTTTAGGCCTAAAATTATTATAAGTAAAACTATCTAGTTTAGTTTTCAGTGAGCTTATTTTATTTAATGAAAACTAAAAAGAAGAAATAAATTATTATAAATAATTACAGAGTTGATATAGAATCCAACTACAAGATTATTTATACTTTCTTTCTTAGTTGCTTTACTTTTTCAGCGTCAAATTTGAATCTGTTTCACGAATTTTAAGATCACAATTTGATGAAACCAAAACAATATAATCCAAAGTGAAACTATGCCAAAATTTAAGGGACTAGAATATATTCTTTCTTTAGTGAAATGATTTTTCTCCAACTGGTTATTTAAATAACACTATCATAAATATATTAGTGTAAGCTATAGATTGCAGCTGCAAAGATTTGAAATTTCTGGCATCAAATTCACCAAACTGAAACAAGAAACAATGAGTGCATCGAAAACAGTGAGGAAGGTGGAGGTGTTGTCACCAGTACCTGCAGACATAGACATTGCTAACTCAGTTGTACCTTTTCACATATCGGAGATTGCTAAAGACCTGAATCTTAGTCCTAAACATTATGATCTTTATGGAAAATACAAGGCCAAGGTAATTTCTTTTTCCTTTCTTGTGATGGGATTTATATTTTTTTTTCATACCCCAATTCATTTTATTATCCAGTGATTGTTTTCTTGCTGTCTTGTGGTAGTTTTTTGTTGATTATTTTGATGGTTTTAGATTTTTTTTTTGAAAGATTCAATATTTTTTTTTGAAGGTTATTAGATTTTCGTGTTTTTATAGAAGAAGCCAAGGAAATTGATTTGTTGGGTTGTTTTATAGGTACTGTTGTCCGTGCTTGATGAGCTTGAAGGATCAGGAGATGGGTACTATGTGGTGGTTGGAGGGATTACTCCTACACCACTTGGAGAAGGAAAGTCTACTACTACTGTTGGCCTCTGTCAAGCTTTGGGTGCATTTCTTGATAAAAAGGTAGCATTTTGTTTTGTTTCATTTCTTGTTTTTTACTTTTATCATTCCATTCTTTCTTACTGTCCATGTTCTGTGCGGTCAATGTTGTTGAGTTTTATCTGGGCGATAAAATTTTTGAACTTGTATTCCATTATTTTCAAGCTACTAGTGTGGATTTAAAATCTTGTTAAATGTAGTCAAGAATTCATACTGAGTTTTGTACGGGCTGATTACAAGGAAAGTGCCTTGTAGTATCTGTGGAACAGAAATAAGAGAGGAGATAAAAATTCAGCTCCAAAAGTTATGGTTCCATCAGGCGATGTTCCAGAAGGATGACTGTGGAGATGGTTCTACCATTTTTCACTTTTTTGCAAGAATGGAGTGTACTCCCATGATTCATTTTTTCACAGTGGTAGTTGCAAGGATATGATGTTGCTGAGTCATTGTGCATTTGGCCACATCCAATCTAGTTATTAAATATTGTGTTTATGCACACTCTCTAATCATGTTTAAATTTAAACGGTACTCCTGTTTAAGTTAAAAATGGATGGCCACAATGTATTTGACCATATTGGATGTGAAATGATTACTGGATTGTCTTAAACCTTTGTATGATTGAAATCACTGAAGTCTGAATGGGAAACAGGCTAACAATCGATGAAGGATTCCTTTGTGTAGATTTGCCAAGCTTGACCAGTTGTTCATGTAATACAGCTTTCATTTCAGTATATCAAAGGGTGCTTCTTTTGGTTGCTTTATACTGAGGCTCATGCTGTTGTCATTGTCATGCCATGGCTTTCTAGAGGCAGAAGTTATATCAGCACCTGAAGGTTGGCACCATTTCATTGGCGAGGGCCTTCATGAGCTGAGCCTGAGAGTGTCACAAACTAATCTAGTCTGAGATGTGCATGAACTACAATACGTTTCAGAAAGATTATCAGAAAGCCACTCTTTTTTGTTGAAATACTTAACATATTCTGGCTTGAATTGCTTGCAAAGATGAATTGAACCATAGATTACAACGTTTTTTAATGTCAAATTGAAAACTTCCTGCATTCTGTTATTCAAAGTTCCAATTAGTTACATCCAATCACCTTCACATGTATCAATTTACTGGTAATTGGTATATGTGCACCTATGTTAAACAGCTGAACTCATATAAAGCTATGTTAGAAATTTGGTATGTTTTCCTCGCACTCCTTTGCAATGACAGGTGAAAAGAGCAGTAAAGTCGGCTCAAGCTTTCAAATTTCTCAAGAAGAGAAATCCAAAATTTGCAATCTTGAAAGCTACCACATTTCTTCTGTTGCTTTTTAGTCAACAACTCAGGAAACTGATCTCCAGTTAAATGTCTGCAGTGCCAAAGTCAAGATTTTAATTCTTGTTTCCTTTTGTGCATGAGGATGTTTAGGATACTAGATATGAATTTTTCTTTGCAGTAGGCAGTGGTGTTTCGTCATTGTTTTCTTTTAATCTTTGGTTTAAATGATTGTACGGATACAAAATTCCAGATGTGCTCTGTTGTTATGATAGGAATTCTTTCTGTTTCTGAGCCTAGGTTGTTACCTGCCTTCGTCAACCATCGCAAGGACCAACTTTTGGAATAAAAGGAGGTGCAGCAGGTGGTGGTTATAGTCAAGTAATTCCAATGGATGAATTCAATCTTCATCTAACAGGAGATATTCATGCAATAACAGCTGCAAATAATCTCCTAGCAGCTGCTATTGATACCCGGGTTTTCCATGAGTCTACCCAGTCAGACAAGGCTCTTTTAAACCGCTTATGCCCACCAAACAAAGAAGGAAAAAGAAGCTTTAGTGACATAATGTTTCGGCGGCTGAAGAAGCTTGGTATCTCCAAGAACAAGCCCGAGGAACTCTCACCACAAGAAGTAAAGAAGTTTGCTAGGCTTGATATTGACCCAACTTCCATAACATGGAGGAGAGTAATGGATGTCAATGATAGGTTCTTGAGAAAGATTACTGTTGGCCAAGGTCCTGAAGAAAAAGGGATGGTGAGAGAAACAGGATTTGATATTTCTGTAGCTAGTGAGATAATGGCAGTTTTGGCCCTCACAACATCTCTAGCTGATATGAGAGAGAGGCTTGGTAAAATGGTGATCGGAAATAGCAAGGCTGGTGACCCTGTAACAGCTGATGATCTTGGTGTTGGAGGTGCCTTGACTGTACTGATGAAGGATGCTATCAACCCTACTTTAATGCAGACTCTTGAAGGAACTCCCGTTCTTGTTCATGCTGGTCCCTTTGCGAACATTGCTCATGGAAATTCTTCCATTGTGGCTGACAAGATTGCACTGAAGCTGGCTGGACCAGGTGGGTTTGTGGTCACAGAAGCAGGTTTTGGTTCTGATATTGGAACTGAAAAGTTCATGAACATAAAGTGCCGATATAGCAGTTTAAATCCTCAGTGTGCTGTTATTGTTGCAACAATTAGGGCCCTGAAAATGCATGGTGGTGGGCCAGAAGTGGTTGCTGGGAAGCCTCTTGATCGTGCCTACACAACTGAGAACGTGTCTTTGGTTGAAGCTGGTTGTGTGAATTTAGCTAGGCATATTTCTAATACAAAGGCTTATGGTGTAAATGTTGTTGTCGCTGTTAACATGTTTGCAACTGATTCAGAAGCAGAACTTAATGCAGTCAGAAATGCAGCTTTGGCTGCTGGGGCATATGATGCTGTTGTCTGTACACACCATGCTCATGGTGGGAAAGGAGCAGTAAGTTACTTCTTCCTGTTTGTCCATTCCTATAATGAACCAGCATTGCTCTTCTTTCTGTGAAACCAAATAAGTGAAGGTAGAGCTGTATGGTGCTTGCTTTTTCCCTAGAAAGAACTACTCCATGCTTTCCGAGTTTTGAGCTTTACAGAAGATATTTCCCTGTCAGCCATTATAAAGTTTTCGTTATAACTTCAGCCTCAATATAAACACCAAAGTTACCCTGTTTCTTAAATCTTACTCAATCAATTCAGTGGTAGTGTCCCTCAGTTTCCCTTCTATCGTAGCACTATTATATTATTCACACTTTATTTCATGTGCCATATACTTTTACCGTTGGTGTTTGGAGGCAGATTTTTATGCAAGTGAAATCTTGCATCCTCTGCCTTACTTCTTGGCTGCTTCATCTGCTTACATCCCTTACAAGTTAAAAAATTCTAATCACGTCTTGGATCCAGATCGTGGAATACATGTCCCACTGGATAAAAAGTTCACTGCCTTGTATGAACTTATTGTCTCGTTTAGTTGCATTGAAGCTGGTAAATGGTCCTCTTTTGACAGTGGCACATATCTGACTCTTAACTTCTTGAGTATCTGTATTAGGCAAAATGAGTGATTGGTTAACTTACTGTATTGTGTTCCTCAGGTGGACCTTGGAATTGCAGTTCAAAAGGCATGTGAGAATGTGACACAGCCATTGAAGTTCTTGTATCCTTTGGATATTAGTATTAAAGAGAAAATAGAGGCAATAGCAAGGTCCTACGGTGCTAGTGGTGTTGAATACTCAGAGCAGGTATAACATTCATATCTTGTTATCTTATTATCTTTCATTTTTTCAATTTCCAAAATGATTCTTTTAAGTTTTATCTGAAGATCATTTCATGATGTGCACAGTTGTGCACTTGGTAGTTGCCTCTAGTCTCAAATTTTCACTCTCAAATTTTCGTTTTCTCTCTTCTCACCCAAAAATGATTAGCTCATTTGCACCCAATTTGTCAAATTGTGAAAGGGTTAAAACGAGTATGGTTTTAAGCTTTTCTTGTGTTGAAAAATCGTTGTGGGAGATTTTTGGTGCATTTTCCTGGTGAAGCTCATTTTCCATGCGAGATAATTCAAAGCAATCCATTCTCTATCTCATTTTAGTCATCCGGGATTGTAAAATTTCTTTGCAAATTGCCAATGCTGCAATTTATGAAACTTGGACGGATGTTTAGAGACTTGACCATCTCTTTATGTCTAACCAGGCTGAGAAACAAATTGAGATGTACAGTAAGCAAGGGTTCTCCGGTCTGCCCATCTGTATGGCCAAAACCCAGTATTCATTTTCACACAACGCGGCTGAGAAAGGAGCCCCCACTGGATTTTCTTTACCAATAAGAGATGTGAGGGCAAGCATTGGTGCTGGTTTCATCTATCCTTTGGTTGGGACTATGAGTACAATGCCAGGGCTTCCCACAAGGCCTTGCTTTTATGACATTGATCTCGACACTGCCACGGGCAAGGTCATTGGTCTCTCTTGATGCCAACTAAACCTTATGTTTCATGTGCTTCTGCATACGCTTCCGGGGCCTGCCTTTTCAGAAGGACAAAGCCTCTGTGTAACTTCTGTTTGATTTTTAATGTAACTTGGATGCACAAGAAACTGAATAAATTAAAAGTTCCTGGTTTCTTTCTGCTCTTAATCCAATAGTCTGATTCAATCATAGCTCGTAATACTTCAGGTTTCTAGTTAAATTCTTTCTTTATCTTTAGAGCTTTGGTCTGAGGAAGGATTTTAATCCAAAGTGAGTGATCAGCAGAAGAAAGGGAAGATTACAGCTCATGCTTGTTGAGATGGTTACCTTCCACCCTTCGGGGCACCAAACATTGCATTTTGAGTTCACAAATTTCAGAAGAAAGAATTACATGCATGAGTTGTTAACGCAAGTTCTTAAACAGGACTGACATCTCTCTCCACCCCCCCACAAAAAATCTAGTTTTTGACAAGGGCAGACTCTTTAAGTATCTTCAGCAAAACACCATCTACTCACTAATTCTCCCGAGGCATCAATGCCTATTTTCACTTCCTTTTTAACAACAAGAAAAGGTTTCCCCTTCGCTTTTGTTTTCACGTTTGTCATGCTATCATGCACATTTTTCTTTTTCCCTAGCCTATCATTTCCTGGCCTTACTTTTTCACTTTTCTTCCCTCAGATCTCACTTCATCACCAGTTCTTCATCTCTTTCTCACCAACCAAACACCTTCTTTTCATGTTCCCAATGAATCTCTGTCCATTATTGGTAATAGTGATGCTAAAAATGGGGTTCTTTCTTTATCTCAAAGTCTCAAAATAACCCTTTATTAAGTGATGGTTCAAATGACAATGTACCACCAGGAAAGGTGGATGCAAGAAATGATTTTCATGGTAAGGAGCAATATGTTTTGAAGAAAGAAAAAGGGAATAAAAAAAGCGCTGTGGAGAGAGAGAGTGGCAAGCAATGCTCTGGCATTGGGTTACCAATGGTAGAAGGATGATTCGTACCCTATATTTGCACCAGGGTCTGATTGAAATCCTTCAATTGTTTTCTTAATGGAAGGCCTGACAGTGAGTATCTCAATATAGATAGGCAACCACGGCACTGCAATGCTCCTGGTATATTTTGAACCTGCTTTTACAATTTCCAGTTAAAATATAGTGGACCAATTGTGTTTAGAAATGTAAGGACGTTTTGCTTTCTTTGCCATCAAATTATCAAACAGTTCTTGAAATATATGTCAACCTCGTTCTCTTCAGAGCGAACTTTCTGTTGTTGGCACTGATTATCTTCTCTGATAGATTCATCTTTGCCGAGTTTTGTAAATTTTTGGATTACATTGACCGTAATTGATTTAGACCACTTCGATTTGCAGGCTGAATGGTCAACTTATTTTGGAGATGTTAAGAGGGAAGAGATTAGTCTTTCTTGATGATTCTCTCAGTAGGAACATGTGGGAATCTCTGGTTTGTGTTCTTCAAAATACAGTGGAAGATATTAAACTATTAAATTAAGAT
>Ga0325405_1008621_pt1 | contig 10107 bp, 10 predicted proteins | sample PopdelMetagenome_21_FD_205663 | JGI IMG/M metagenome (GOLD analysis project Ga0325405, IMG submission 205663) | Populus deltoides microbial communities from Bellville, Georgia, United States - Xylem-Control-R2 | ecosystem: Host-associated > Plants > Phyllosphere > Stem > Wood/Secondary xylem...
TATGTTTTATTATTTTCTTGGTTTATTTATTTCTTTCAATTTTTTCCTCGTTATTTTATTTCATTAAACCTTTTTTTATCTAATTTGATTCTCATTCTCTTAATTGTTATTTTTTTTTATCATTTTCTTAATTTATTTTAATTTTCAATTTAGTCCCTCATTATTTTCTTTCATTTAGTTTTATGTTTGTTTTGTCCTCAATATTTTAATTTCTATTTGTTTTGCTTTTTTTAATTTTAGATGATTATGAAATTTTTTTAGTAATTTTTTAGTGTTTGTCTTCTATGATGTTCTCGTGATCTCATGACTTGGGTCATTGATTTCAGATATTAGCTTGATGTAACTTTAATTATTTTTTATGCTTTTTTTTTAAAATTAATTATTTTTCAAATTTATCCTTTAACTTTAGGTTATCGGGCCTTGAGTTTCGTGATTTTTTTCACTATGCTTTCTGCGAGTTATCTCAGGTCACGAGTTTATTGGGTTTTTTTTTTACATTTCTTTTTTAAAATTTTAATTTTTTTCTTCAACTTAATCTCTCGACATTAAATTATTGGTCCTTGAGTTTCATAGTTTTTTCCGCTTTTCTTTTAGTGGGGTTATTCCAATCTAATATCCTGAGTCGTTATTTTGTCGAATTAACCCGAGTTGACTCAAGTTTTTTTTTTTCAACATTTTTTTATTTGAAATTGATTGTTTTTTCAATCTCATCATTTGACAGTAGGTTATTAGACCTTGAACTTTTTTATTTTCCTTATTGTCCTTTCTGTGGGGTTATTTTGGGTCATGGGTTAGTCAGGTTGACTCGGATTATCTCCAGTTTTTCTTTCGATATTTTTTTTATTGATTTAACTTCGGTCATTTTCATAGTACCTTTTTAAAAAACTTAATTTTTTTTTTTATCTTGGTCTCATATTGCGGGTGGCAAATTAGCCGAGTGAACCCAAGTTGACTCGAGCTTTTTCTTTGACGTTTCTTTTTTTAAAATTATTTTTTTATTTCATCCTTTAATATTAGGTTATTGGACCTTGAGTTTTGTGATTCCCCCCCCCTTTTTTGGGTTATCACAAGTTGCATGTTAGTCAAATTAACTCAAGTTAACTTATATTATCATCACTTGGACATTCTTTTTTTAAGTTAGAAAAAATTTAACTCAACCAGCAATGTAGCGCAAATTACCTATCTAATAGTTATGAAACTCTCTTGATTGGTTGATTCGATAACCTTGCAACTCGGAGTCTTATATGAGTTGGATTTTTATTTGAAACTGTTTTCAAAAACTCAAGTGACCTAACAAGTTGAACTGCAACTTAGTTGATTTGACCAAACTTAAATGAGATTTTGCCGAATCAAATCTAAAAAATTATAAACAAAAACTAAAATAATATCGTTTTGAAAAAAAAAACCCGATAAAAAGGACTTGTCAAGTAATATGCATGACCTATGAATGAATTCATAGAAAAATATATAGGATCCATTATTTATACAAATATCATATCACTTTTGATTTTATTTTATTGCAAGAATTGATATAGTTATGTTCCATTAGTATGATTTTTGCCCATCAAACTTCTCCCCTGGTTGTTTTGCCTTAGCTACGCGTCTTGTCCAAAGCTTTCTCCCCCATTTTCCAACTCTCCACTGGCATCCTAACTACGTTCTTCCTGATTATTGTATCTGAAGGTTATGAACATAGTCTATTGATTGCCACCACTGAGATCTTCATCCTAGCTTCATTGCTATTTTTTAGATTGATTGCTTGATAATATTGGAGTTGGATTGACTGCCATCTTGTGATTGTCAAAATCTATTCTTGATCTTTCTCCATGTTCTTTGACACCAAAAATTTAAGGGCCATTACAGGTTGTCATAGAGAGAAATTATTTATTCAAAACCAAAGCCAACCTAGGTGATGAAGACTTTGCCCTGTGCAATGTGGCAAAGAAAGGTGGAAGACAATGCAAGCAATTTCCTTTAGCAATTGTGGTGATTGTGGTGGTGGGAAAGGCACTAAAAGGTGGAAAAATCTATAGAGAAGTGGGAAATCGCATTTCGACATCTTAAAGAGATCCTTGTGGTCTCTGTAGAGACTAATTACAGAGACGAAAATGTTTATCCTTTTCTTAAGATGAGTTATAATTATTTGGAAAGCAAGGCCAAGTTATTTCTAGAAGATCAAGAAATTCTTACCGAGGACGTGACTAGATGTTAGACACTGACAAAGAAGAACATGTGAGAAAGCATGATTTGGTTCGCCACGTTTCTGTCCAGATAGCATCGCAAGGAGAGCATGTATTCTTGGTGAAAACTGGCATGGAGTTGCAGGAGTGGCCAAGCTATGAAGCCTTCACGGTTCTTCTATTGAAGAACTGTTGGATGAATTAGTAGGAGAGCTCGGTGGTTAAGATTGCTGGACTTGAGATCGTGCGAGCAGCTAGAAAGGGTTCCTGTGAACTTGATTGAGAGATTGGAGAACTTAGAAGAGCTATACTCTGGGGAAAAACTTCAAACAATGGCGTGTTGCGGAGACAAGCTCGCAAAGAATCAATGCTAGCCTTACAAAACTAAATTCATTGTCTCAGTTGGCTGTATTATTCTTGAAAGTACCTGATATCAATATCAAGATTTACCGAGTGTAATCTGTGGATCTTCTGGTTTACAAACACCTGAACTGGTTCAGGATTTAAGCTGTTGCTGCTGTCAACCAACTGGCACAGAAGAACTCAAGATGATGAACAGAAAAGACTATCTAGAAAAGAACAAGTAGTAGAAGAAGAAGAAACAAAATGTTCCTCGTGTTTATTCGATCAGTGCCAAATTGAGCAAGATATTCCTCAAGATAGTGCTCAAGATGGGAAAGAGCACCTAGATCAGGATACTGACAATAGGGAAAACTCGGGAGAGGTTATTCAAGAAAGTCATTACAATGAACCTGAAAACCTTCAAAAGGCTTCAGAAGAAATTGTGGAAGAAACTTCTCTCTCTCTCTACCCAAGTAATGCACTCAGGCAATCAGCAGGAAATGCCAAAGGAAACTGTCCTTGAGCCTGAAGTTATGACTGAAACAACTACAAGTTGCAAGACCCCAACAATAGAGACTGAGCCCGGATCATCAGTTCCAAATTGTACAAATTCTTTGACAAGGTTAACTTTCATTCCTGCTTAAACCTTACTTGCATTTGATTAACTTTTAAAGTGACATACTTAATTTGAATTTTTTCCAACCTCCAGCTTTTGCTGAAGCAATGCGAATATATGAAGTAGCAAAGTCCAAGAGAAGCTCCGGCAGAGCATCAGGTTCCTCGCAGACGACTTCCAAAACCCAAAATCTCTGAAGTTTCTGAAAAGAATTTTGATGAAGACAGAAAGAGATTAAGTGAGCTGCTCAATATGAAAGCCGGGGATCTTGTTGATGCTCAAGAATTTGAGGAACTTCAGGACTTGCTGGCGAAAGTCAATTCAGTTGGGAAAGATGGTCTCCCTATTGAGGCTCAGGTTGATGTTGCGGATATTGCCAATTCTGTTAAATTCTATGGCAGGAGCATGCTGGGCATTGGTAAGAAGAAATCTGAAGTGGCAAAGCAAGTTTAGGAAAAGGTGAATGCAGACCTGCAAATGTTCCTCAATGAACGTGGAATGTTAGAAGTTGAGAATAGTTTCAGAAAGGTTTCTGAAGGTGTTTGATATTTTTCTTATTGCTTATTGCTTGATGAATGTTCATTATACCTTGGCTATTTGTATAGTCTCATATTGTAATCTGACTGGAGTTCTAATAAAAAAATTGCAACAGTAATGAAAATAATCCTAATCTAAGACATAATCTAAGATAGATAATTCTTGTTAGAACTCAGAACTTCTTCTGGACTAAGAACTCAGAAATCTTCAGAATTCAGAACTCGTAAGTGAGAGATCCTAAACCTGTCACTTCTGCTTCTGACTTCAAATTGAATTCTGCCACATCATGGAAATCCTTGCTTCTCATCATTTTGCCACCACTTACTGAGATTTATGCTTTGGAAAAACAAATTCAGGATCTTCAGCTGCAACTGCAGAACAGAAAAGAATTACTTTCTGCTAAGCAACAAGACTTCATTAGCTTGTCCATAGAAACAGTCTCTTTAGTGGAAAACAAGAGTGAATTTGAGATCATTGACCTGTGCGTTCGACTTGTGACTTTGGAGGTAGAAGAGTAAAGGCAAGAAGAAAAAAGGTGCAAATACAGGGAGGACATACTTGCCAAACTCGCTACTCTGAAATAATCTGACTGAATGACAATGAAACCATGGCTGTTGGTTGCATGAAAATTCAGAGGTTTTCACTTTAAAGAATTGAATTTGGGTTGGCGCAATGAAGCCAAGAATGTCGACTCCAAGAATATTATGGCTCAGGCCATGTCCCCGCAAAAAAAGTTGCAAAGATCATGCTGTAAAATTTCAATACTGCTACGTACTCTTTTTCTATGCTGCCAGCTTCAATCCACATGGATATCATTGCCAACAAAATTCTCTCCTTAATTTCAATCCTATCACTACAGGCTCATATCAGTGACAAGCATGTGAGATTGGCAAGAGGAAACAGGCTCTATCGAATTCGAAGAGCGGAACCAAACAAAAATATAAGGACTCGATTTGATCATGCATTAGAAGGGAAATTCATATTGAATTCTGCAGGCATGGACAGATGCTTTTCTTTAAATTTATTAGAAGCTTCTCCATTGGTTTGTTTATGTATTTCCACATTGAAGTGACAATTGTATCTGCATTCTTGCTGTCTTCTTGTTCACTAACCACATTAGCCTTTTGACGGCCCACCAAATTCTTCCAAGAGACGCTCGATAGTCTTTCTTGATGTAGCTTTGTCAATCTCAAATGCCTTCATGTCATCTCTGAGACCTGCATGATCGACAAGTGAAAGAGCGTTTTAGTGTATAAGAGTGGACCTGCGTTGAACGCCGAAAAAGAAATATTTTCTATTTATATCTAAATAATCTCCCCATAATGCAGAAAAACTAACTTGGTCTATGCATAGCTTTGAGTGGCAGATGGGAGGCATTTGAACTGAAGAAGGATAGCAGATTCCTCATAAGCTCCATAGATTCAGCAGAGACCAGTATCTCCCTCTAAGTTACACCAAAAATGTGCATAAGAATAAATTCAGTAAACAAACAAAGAAATAATAAATCAAGAATTTCTTCATACCTTAAAGTTCTTCTCAGCATCATAATATCCTGATACAATCATGAGTAACCGAAGCTTCTCCGACTCTGAGATTTAGCAACAAAGTACTATTGGCAACTTATAGTCAAATGCCATCGCATAAATGGATGGATGAAATGTTGTTAACTAGAAGACATTGTAAAAGCTAATGATTAGCAGGAGAAAGCACAAGAACAGAAAACATTTTGGCATTTGCATGAGCCCCCATGTAAAATATTCTGTTAAAGTGTTAACAATATGCTAGATTAACCATGCAAAGATATCAGTTGATCATTAATCAAGAATATGTCCATAAAATTAGATTTCAATTCTAAATGTGTATGCAGTTACTCACGCTGGAAATACTTGATTTCTTCTTTCGAAGAACGTCCATGAGCAAGAAACTGCTCCAATGAAATGCCAATGGAACTCATCCCAATATTTGACACCATTATTCTTGAACCAGTAGGATCTGGCTTACCTGGTCAATTGCAAGCATACGAAAGGCTTTATTCAGAGAAAAAATTATCTCATGAAAAGGCATAAGGAACAAAATGATAAAATTTATTACAAACAAGGTGAAAAGTTTCGATAACAACTACATTCTCTAAAATGTCTCAGGCCAATAATGAAAACTTGTTCTGGCACTGTTATAAATCAGTTGCATATTAAATGATAAATATGGAGAATAGCGAAAGTTCAGACCTCCTCTTGTCCACTTTTTAAACTCCTTGCGCAATATGTCAACTACTTTAAGATCAGAGATATCATACATTTTGTATCTCACTGCAAAAGCAAGGAGTTAGCTCAAAGATTAGAGAAAAAGCAGCACATACGCAAGCTTTCAATTGCTTGCAGCAAACTTGAAGCACAAAATAGAAGTTCAGGCCAAAGAGACTCACTTATTTGATAAAGACCATTGGATCCGAAGCGACCAGCGCCATTGAGTAACAAAGTAGCCATGTACTTGTCTTTGGTAGTGCAATGAGGACTAGTAAGGTTTCCAGTATCCATTAGGATGCCAGCTAACTGATCGAAAAATAGCCAGATTTAAGAAATTTGGCAGAAAGGTCAAGATTGAATAGGAACATTCATATATTTGTCTAAGGCAGCCTGTCCTTTTGTAAACCATAAAGTAAAGGGAAATACAGGATTCTGTTGTTTTAAAGTTATTCAAACCCAACTGACAAAGAAGATGTGAAGAGAAAACCCTCAGGCAGGATTGATATAGACTTTGCACTCCTATACAATTCATAGTTTTATAAGCATGTGATGGTGTTGAGAAACATATAAAGAGAAAGGTCTAGTTGGTAAATGATAATAGAGTAGAAAAACTGAAGAAAAACAAAAGAAAAGGGAAGATTTTGTCTTTAGAGGCAGTAGGTACCAAAAGTTTACTGAATCTTTGCCCTGCCAAAAGCTCAGGTGCAGTCAGGAATAACTTTTCAGCAATAAGGCTACAGCATGAGCAGTCCTGTGCAGAAGCAATACCCTAATCACACACTTGTTCAGAGTGGTAACAGAGAAGTTAAAGCATGGAGATGGCAGAAAAATTTGCACATGAAATCTGTTTCTAATCTTAGCTGTCCGAGTTTTCACTAACAAAATAGTACTTTGGATGGAATGTTATTTCTAGACTGCCTTTCATTTCTTTACTTCAGCAGTGTTTAGGATTAATCGTATGTATGGATTCATAGTCCACAAAGTAGGCTAGCAACCAGGATTTGGAAGGCTTTCATTCTTCAAAAGGGAATCGATGTGGGAGAAAATTAATATATAGGAGAAACAAAAACTTGAAGTATACAAGAAAAGAAAACAAAGTGCTCATGGTGCATGATGATACAGGTTAGCTTAGAGTAGGCCCGGCGCTCAGCAGTCATCTCCACAACAAAGGCAAAAGGAGTTTCTGATATGCAGCAGATTACCAATCATTTAGTCATTCAATTGATCTAAGTTGTATAGATTGCAAAGCTTCAAATATCATACCTGATCAACAGTAACAGTCTCAACCCAAGGATACACAGATTCACCCTGTAAAACAGACAGAAACTTTAGTCATTTCACTCTAAGAAAACCAGAGGAAAGAACAAGAGAAATGTCAAAGAGAACCCCCCTGAGCTAAAAAAATTCACCTTTCTGCAATTGAATACTTCAACGACCGCTTCCTTTAATGCCTGTTCAATGAGAAACACAAATAAATATCATTCGTACTTACCAATAGCTGTTTTAGAAACATAAGAAGTTTTTCCAATGAGCCACTACCTCTTGTCTTGTTGGGAGCTTGTGTCCATTCACTAGCACTAGCTTGAGACACCCGAACAGATCAAAGTATGACAGATCAATCTGCTCGATGTAACCAACCATTCAGAAGAACAGGCTTTAACACGAGTAAGTTGGTTAAACTTTAGTTTAAATCTGTAGTTCTAAACTACATATATGACATGAATCCAGCAACCAATTTAGTTCCGAAGAATACCTCATCTACGAAAAGTAAGGATGGCACATCAATATGACAAGAATCCAGCAACCATTTTAGTTCTGCATGAGAACTTAGGTCTGTCCTCTTCATATTAATGATAGGTACAGTGCAGAACTGGTCACTTTTGATTGTCTCATTCAAGTAGAGAGCATACATGATGGTCGAAGCGATGGATCCAACGTCTATAAAAGAAGAAAATGGAAGTCAGATCATAATTGTAGTTACATGTCCTTTACAATTGCTTAGAATTTCCAAAACCTGAGTTTCAAGAAAGTAGAAGGAGTAGACTAAGTTATAGCATTGTTCCCAAATTCAATTCCCGGTAGGCTAAGTTTCTGCAAGAATCTTCATGAGTGCTGAAGAATGGTGCATGATCTTAAAAACCAATGACAAGTAAAAGACTGAATTTTGGGAGAGAAAATATCAAGAAATTAAGTTAGTTAAAAGAGTTGTCAGACTAGAAAAAAGGGAATTACCTGAGACATCTTGACCAATTACAGCATGCAAGAATTTTCCAGGAACACCAGCACTCACATCATCCTTTCTGGCTTTCAAGTATAAATTTAGCTTCATGGTGCTTTCACATGATTCCAAAATCTCAAATTGTGGGGAAAATCCATTATAAAATGTTGCGGCCGACTGAGGAAGTGGAATATTTGACAGGTTTGATTTCCTTTTGTTCAGAACAAATGATTTTTCAATCATAGGTCTTGGTAGGAAAGGTACAACTTGGTGTTCTTCGGTTGTTTCAAAGGTACCAGGACTGGATTGTTTCACTAAATGATTTGAACCATCTAAATCAAAGCTCATATCAGATTGAGAACTTTGGGATTCGAATGATGTTGATCTAGGAACTTTTGACAAAGTCCCAAATGTAGTCTGCTCGAAGGGTTCGAGAATGTCTGAGACTGAATCCTTTACTGGCAAGTCCTTAAACTTTCCAGGAATATCTGAAAAACTTATTCCTCTCAAATCACCAATATCTGATGTTGACGGAGAAATATTCTGGCTGCCAGTGTCGTTACCTCTTAACAGACCATCAAAGTATGGATTCTCTCGGCCACGAATGTACGAATCCTGCGAACCAAAAGAGAAATGACAAACTGGTAGCAAATAGAATATCTCTGTGTCTAATTACTATCATCATTTTGGCCATCATTACCACTTTCTTAACGCCTGTTATACTCAACTAACAGTACCGCTCGCAATAATTTTTTTCTCTATGCAAGGTTGTAGATGCGAACAAACTTAGGCAGGCTGCTGAATGTAAAAGAAAATGTGCAGCAGCAATGGATTTCCAAAAAGAACTTCATGTGACAAGGACACGAGGGGCAGAGAATTCATGGCTTAGATGTTGCCTCGGCAACTCTATCTCGATAGAAGCTAGTACATGTACTAGCCTGGTATATGCATAGATAGGCCTATGGGCTATGAAATCTTGAACCAACTTTCAAAGCTTCTGAGCAAAATGAGTGCATGATATTCTTGGATGATAAAATCTCTAACCATAAGGTTAATGATTGCTTACAATTCGTTCACTTGAAAATTAAATCAACCTCAAAAAAGAGTCTTGAAGAAAGTATTAAATTGTTAAATACTACAGTTCTGAACAAGACTCTAAATTACTATAGGCAACTAATCTGATTTATGAAACTGATAAATACCCTGATAAATTATTGCTGAATATTGAAAGGAATGATCATATGCTTGCCAGTATCTTCTTTTATATATATATATATATATAACGGTTAGGGTATCCTTAATCCAGCTTTGACAAGCATTTGATTACTTGATTGTTACCTTGTAACAGTAGAAAAGAAGACAGCGAGAATAAAAGAACATGTATCTCTATATATAATTTATGTAGTGAAAGTAAGGAAATTTTTTCCAGAACTATTTAAAGACATTTATTTTATGTATTTGATTCTGTTTTTTTCAACCAAACAGTTTCTTATCTTTTTTTTAAATCTATCCATTATTTTCTGGGATGCTAACCAAATGCAAGGTGTCATCATGCCCCATGCCTCACATCGGTGGGTTATGAAGAATCACATTGAGACCGGGCCAATATCTATACATGCTTGTTCTGAACTTTTAGTCGCCAGCACTACTTCTCCTACTCTTGAATATTAACAGTCTTAACGATGAATTGATAAAGGAAAATAAAGGCAGACCAAGGAAAGAGTAAAAAGGTTTAGACCAACTGACCTGAGGCTTTGCTTTGGGAGGTCTGATCATGTTGGTGATGATGGCAATGGAGACTGAAGAGAAGAGACACAGTGAAGTGATGTTGTAGTAGTTTCGAGTGCTTTACTAGACGGCAAATTCCTAGAGAAAAACAGACAAACCTAGACAATACAGTGGTAATCTTTGTTAACATCGCCATTGCAGCAGTTCTTGCAATGTCCAAAACTGCAAAACCAAAGTCTTCTT
>Ga0325405_1008623_pt1 | contig 10106 bp, 8 predicted proteins | sample PopdelMetagenome_21_FD_205663 | JGI IMG/M metagenome (GOLD analysis project Ga0325405, IMG submission 205663) | Populus deltoides microbial communities from Bellville, Georgia, United States - Xylem-Control-R2 | ecosystem: Host-associated > Plants > Phyllosphere > Stem > Wood/Secondary xylem...
TTATTATTTTCATTATAATTATAAGTATTAATATTAAAAATAGTATTATTTGTGTCAAAAATATTATTATTATTTTTAATATAATTAATAGTATTAATATTAAAAATATTATTATTATTATGGGTAACGGGTCCTGTATCAGGACCCAAGGTTCTAGAGTCTTGAGTTTCTAAATATTAATATTTGTGTTATAAATATTATTATTTTCATTATAATTATAAGTATTAATATTAAAAATAGTATTATTTGTGTCAAAAATATTATTATTATTTTTAATATAATTAATAGTATTAATATTAAAAATATTATTATTATTATGGGTAATGGGTCCTGTATTAGGACCCAAGGTTCTAGAGTTTTCGGTATCTAAATATTATTATTTGTATTATAAATATTGTTATTTTTATTATAATTAAAAGTATTAATATTAAAGGCTAATGGGTCCTGCGGAGGACCCAAGAGAATTGGGTTTAGTGTCAGGATCCAATTCTCTTGGGTCTGGCGTCGGGACTCAATTTTCTTGGGTCCCATATTAGGACCCAAGGTTCTAGAGTTTTCGGTATCTAAATATTATTATTTGTATTATAAATATTGTTATTTTTATTATAATTAAAAGTATTAATATTAAAAATAGTATTATTTGTGTTATAAATATTATTCTTTTCATTATAATTCAAAGTATTAATATTAAAAATAGTATTATTTGTGTTACAAATATTATTATTTTTATTATAATTATTAGTTTTAATATTAAAATTATTATTATTTTTTATTATAATTAATATTATTAATAAAATAATTAATAAATTTTGAAAAAAATTATTATCAACATTGAAAAACAACCATAGATTTGATTTGAAAGGTAAGATTAAAAAATATTGTTATTGTTATTGTTATTATTAAACACTGTAGATTGCTACATTGTTTCCCCACATGTTTTTTTTTGTTATGATTTTTTTCAAAATTATCTTTGTTGATTTTATTATTTTAATATTAAGTTGATTGAGAATTTAACTTTATGCTTTTTTTCTTTACAACATTGTGGATTGCTACAGTGTTTCCTTACATGTTTTTTTTTTATTTTTTTGTTATGAATTTTTACAAAATTTTCTTTGCCGATTTTATTTTTTTAATATTGAGGTGGTTGAGAATTTAACTTTGTAATTTTTTTTTTTACAAGTAAAGCTAAATCATGTGGGGAAAACACTATAAATTTTCTCACAAAACATTGTGAATTGCTACAACTCATTTTATTCAGTCTCTAAGTTTTTGATCACCAACACAACTTTTTTTCCCTCATGAAATATTGACTCCATCGCACCTTCAGTTTATATTACTTATCTAGCGCTGGTTCGCAGTTATAACACCTTCAAGCATATTTGCTCCATAAACCCGCAATAGCGTGGGGGCATGCCATCTAGTATTATGTATAAAGTGTTGGTGTGAGCTATAACACATGGGAAATGAGAGGAATTATAGGAACAAAGATAGAAACAATTTCTTTCCATCCCACGATAGCATAATTATAGGAACTTGATTTGTATAGCCTAAAATAGAAGATTTACTCTGATATTATAAATATTTAACAAACGATTGTGTAAGAGTGAGTGTAGAGAATAAAGAGTAAATATTCTGACATGTTATCAGAGCTAGCTTCTAGTTTTTTCTGTTCCAAAAAACCTAATACTTGTCTTCCTTACCTTGCCCACCATGACATCAGATACTGATATAGAGCACCACTCTGGTACCTCAAGTCAGAGTCCATGTTTACAGAATTCACCACAAAAATCACTGAAGCTCCTAGCAAAATCCAAACACCGACAATGTTTATTGAATCTCCTGTTGCTCCAATCGACATCAAGTTAGACGACACTAATTATGCCCTCTGGTCCCAATTTATTGAGATATACATCTTATGCAAAGACAAATTGGGATATATCAATGGTGATCTTCCACAAGCACCATTGATAGATCCCTTCTTTTGTAAATGGCGTATAGATAACACCATTATCTAAGGCTGGCTAATTAACTCGATGGATTCCTCATTAATAGGAAATTTCATTCGATTTCCTATTGCCAAAATGGTTTGGGACTCCATTGCTACCACTTATTTTGATGGAATTGACACATCTCAGGTTTATGACCTTAGACGTTGTTTGATGCAACTTAAACAAGCTGGAGGTTCCCTGGAACAATACTACAATGATCTTCAGGGGTTGTGGTGTGAGATTGATTTTTGGCGTCCTAATCCAATGGAGCGTGTAGTTAATATTCACAAGTATAATACTATCCTTCAAAAAGATCGGGTGTATATTTTCTTGGATGGACTTGACAATTGACTGGATAAAATTCAAGGAGATGTGTTGCAACTTCGTCCATTTCCTATCGTGGGGCAAACATATGCCCATGTCCTTCGTGAAGCAATTCGCCAGACTGTTATGATCACCGGCAATAAGGCTATTCCTGGGGCTGTTCTCGCCACCAAGAGACTCCGACTTGGGCCAACTAACTCCACTTCTAACATGCATAATAGGAAGCAAAAATCCTGAGCATTGACTGAAAGTTTGAAATGCACCTATTGTGGCAATCAGAAGCATACACGTGAAAATTGCTAAGTTGCATGGGCATCCTGATTGGTGGAATGATCTCCAGGCCAAAAAACGTCGTGACACAGCTAACAAAGAAAAGGGTCTTAGCACTGCAGCAGTGGCCAATGCAGAGCCTCGATTGTCTTTTACACCACTAATTGCTCACAGTTCGTCATCCTTGGACCCATGTAACCTTAGCTGTGTTTGTTTTAATTCACCATGTCATGCTGAATGTAGTGTATGGCTGCTGGACTCTAGCACCATTGATCACATGACGTTTGATGCTAGAGATTTCATACAAACATCCTTACCAAGACGTAACAATATCACCAATGTTAATGGCGTTATTCCCACTGTCACTGGTGCAGGCATCGTGACCTTAACTCCTACTTTACAGCTGTCTAATACATTACTTGTTCCATCTTTGTCTGATAAGCTTCTCTCTGTAAGCTAAATGACTTCTGATCTTAATTATCTTGTGCTTATATACCCTGCTTTTTGTCTTTCCAAGACATTCTCATCAAGAAGATTATTGAGTATGGCACTAAGAAAGGACGACTCTATTATATGGAAGACTTTAGTATGGGAAGAGCACATCATATGCATCATTTTGTTGGTATAAAAGAGAAAGAGATATAGCTTTGGCACTATCGTTTAGGACACCCATTCTTCACTTACATGAAGCACTTGTTTCCGGATTTGCTCTTTCAAGTGCAACATTTTGATTTTCAATGTGAAACTTGTATTTTAGCAAAAAGTCATATGGTTTCTTATCCTGTGTATCTAAATAAAAAGGATACTCTATTCACCTTGATATATTCCGATGTGTGGGGTCCTTCCCCAATTCATACCATATCCAGATTTAGATGGTTTATGTTTTTTATTGATGATTGTACCTGCATGACTTGACTTTATTTGATGAAACATGAAGATAAAGTTTTTAGTGTATTTAAGTCATTTCATGTTATGGTAAACACACAATTTTCTACTAAGATTCAAGTGCTTCGATCGGACAATGGTGGTGAATATGTTAATCACCAATTTCATGATTATTTCGATCATCATGACATTCTTCATGAAACTTCATGTCCCCAAACTCCTCAACAAAATGATATTGCTGAGTGAAAAAATCGACATGTTCTTAAAACTACCAGAGCTCTCCTAATAGGTGCTTATGCTCCCTCTTGGTACTGGGCTGATGTAGTTACTACTGTTGTACTTCTCCTGAACCGATTGGCCTCTAAAGTGTTGAGATTCCAAACCCTATTACAAGCTCTTGCAGCACATACTCCTCTACCCATGGTCTTGATGCTTCCACCCTGTGTGTTTAGGTGCGTTGCTTACGTCCATCTCCATAAGAACAATCGAACTAAGCTAGACCTATGTGCTCGTCGATGTCTATTTTTAGGATATACATTTCATTAAAAGGCTATAGATGTTATGATCCCATTTCTAATCGCATCTATATCTCCATAAATGTCACCTTTATGGAAATAACAACTTTTTTTCCACCCAATTTTCCTCTCCAGGGGGAGACTAGACATGAAAAATCAAAATGGATGGAACTGGACTGGCCAGGCTTGTTTGAAGCACATGTGGAATCGATATAATTAGTTTATGTTCCTCAAACCCCTGAATATCAAATAGTTAATGATCAAGAAGTCAATCATGAAGGTGCAGTTCCAGAAGTCAATCACGAAGCTGCAGTTTCTTATCATCAAGAAGTCAAACACGAAAGTGCAGTTTTCCCCCCTTTATAGTACCCGAAAACCCAACTCCTGAGAATGACCCTGAGGTAAGCCCTTTGAACACCAATATCATAGAATCTCCTGCTGGTTATGTATTACCTCATAGGTATAATCGTGGAAAACCACCAAGCCAGTACTCACCAGATATTGAAGAAATAAGATCACGATACCCCATTGCCAATTATGTGTCCACATAAGGGCTACGTGAATCCCTCAAGACCTTCATGCATGACATCTCTACTCATCACATTCGAACAAGAGTGAAGGAAGCCATGGAAAACCTAAAGTGGACTTAAGCCATTAGAGAAGAAATGAAAGCCTTAATGAAAAACAAAACATGGAATCTAGTATCATTATTAAGAGAAAAGAAAATAGTGGGGTGCAAATGGGTGTTTTCTATCAAATATAAAGCTGACAATTCCATAAAAAGGTACAAGGCAAGACTCGTGGCAAAAGAGTATATACATGTATATGGTGTAGACTACTGAGAAACTTTTTCTCCAATAGCTAAACTAAACACTGTCAGAGTGTTGTTGTCCTTTGCAGCGTACTTAGATTGGCCACTACATCAGTTTGACATAAAGAACGCCTTTTTCTTCATGGTGATCTTAAAAAGGAGGTGTATATGGACATTCTTTTAGGCTACTCAGTAACCACGATAATGAATAAAGTCTGTAAGTTGCAGCGAGCTTTGTATGGACTAAAGCAACGGGCGTGGTTTGGAAGATTTAGCTTGGCAATGAAGAAGTATGGTTTCAAACAAAGCAACTCAAATCATATTTTATTTATCAAAAGATAGCAAAACAACGTAACAACTTTTAATTATCTATATTGATGATATTATTATTACAAGAGATGATAAAGAAGAAATATCATGACTCCAAGGGCAATTGGGCTGCGAATTTGAAATGAAAAATCTAGGTGGGCTAAAGTATTTTCTAGAAATCGAAGTTGCTAGATCAAATCAAGGCATCTTTCTATCATAAAGAAAATATATCCTAGACTTATTATCTGAAGTTGGATTATTGGAGTGTAAACCGGTAGATACCTCGATTGTCTACAATTATAAGCTTGGGATTTATCTGGACTAGAAACTATCTAATAAAGGGAAACATCAATAGTTAGTTGACAAAATAATTTATTTATCTCATACTCGTCTAGATATTTCATATGATATGAGTGTTGTGAGTCAATTTATGCATTGTCCAAGTAAGGAACACATGGAGACGGTAACTCGGATATTGAAATACTTGAAGTCATCTCCAGGAAAAGGGCTCATATTTTCCAAGGATGGACATTTAGAAGTTAAGGGTTATACAAACACAGATTGGGCCAAGAATATCTTAAATAGGAAGTCGACCTTAGGGTATTTCACATTTGTTGGTGGAAACCTTATGGCATGGAGGAGTAAGCAACAAAATATGGTGGCATTCTCTAGTGTCGAAATAGAATTCTGAGGGATGGCCAAGGGTTTGTGTGAACTTCTTTGGTTGAAAAGATTGCTAACCGAGATTGGTATTGCCCTCAAATTAGAAATGAGTCTTTTATGTGATAATAAAGTTGTAATAAATATTTCTCAAAATCCAGTTCAATATGATAGGACTAAACATATGGAGGTGTATCGACACTTCATTAAACATAATCTCGAGACTAAGATAATTCAATTCCTTTTTGTCAAATCTGAAGACCAGCTAGCAAATATGCTTAACAAAGCTATGTCCAGTAAAGAGTTCTACAACTCACTAGTCAAGTTGAGCATAAGGGATCCATATGATCAACTCAAGGGGAAGTGTTGGCGTGAGCTATAACATATGGGAAATGAGAGGAATTATAAAAATAGAGATGAAAAGAATTTCTTTCCATCCCACGATAATATAATTATAGGAACTTGATTTGTATAGCCTAAAATAGAAGATTTACTCAGATATTATAAATATGTAACAAACGACTGTGTAAGAGTGAGTGCAGAAAATAAAGAGTAAATATTCTGACATAAAGGAATGAGGGTCATTGAGGTAATTGCATATAAGTTGACATATATAAATAGAAAGAGAAATAAAAGATAGAAAGATCTGAAATTAAAGAAATAGAACTTAGAGGAGAGAAAGAAAGGAGAAGAAGGAAGAGAAAATAAGAGAAAGGGGAAAAAAAATGAGAAACTAAGTTATTGAGGTAAGATTTGAGCATAAATGTATATAATTGATGTTATTAATTAAAGTTTTGGGTTTTTGTTAATGTTTAGGGTTTGAATTTGTATTTTTAGGGATTAGTTGATGGATTGATTATATGTGATGGATTAATTGATTGTATTGTGATAGGTTGAATGGTTATAGGTTGATTATGTTGGTTTTTTCTTCTTTTTTTTTTTTTTTGAGGTTTTTGGCTTGAAATTGAGATATGCCATGGTTGAGACTGGTGATTGGGAATCTCGAATCCTGATGAATTGGTCAAGGGAGTCACTAATCTATGTTGATTGATTATCTTACAGTACGAAGCCTTATGCTCATTTCATTTTGATTTTCTAACGAGCTTTACCTTATGATATTCTTCTTATGACTTATTTGAGAAACTTTCTTATAAGAACCTAAAGCTATATTTATATGTGTGTGTGTGTGTGTGTGTATTTCTCATTATTGTATTACCTCGTGTATGTATACCGAATGTTATCTACTTACTGAGTTGTTAAACTCATCCTTTCGTTATTTTTTTTCCAGGCTTATAGCTTGTTAGTGGGTCACTTTTGTTGGACCTTCATAGCCTGCGCTTTTATTGTAATTACATAAGTTTGTATTAACTCTTGTATCAAGAAAATCAAATTATATTATGATGTTAATTTTGTTATGAGTGTTGTGTTGAACTCTGATTGAGTTATTTTAAAGAATAAGTTTATATGTAAGTTTATGTTCGCATATGTATGGAACGTTGGGTGATGGAACCTTGCCTATGTGCCGGTCATGGATATGAAAATCGGTTCGTGACACATATAAGGGTAATTATCGATTTATTAGGGAATTATAGAGAGTTTTCATGTGATTTGAAGAAGAGAACAACACAACAATAAGTTCTCAAACTGGTAATCTCTAAGTTTTATGGTGATGTGTTTTGAAAAATTAGGCAATTTGCACTAGATTACTCCTAACCTTGAAATAACTTTGGCTAACAAATATTCAACTTCAAAACAAAAACTTAAGGTAAATTGAAAAAAAAGTTCCTCAGCATGCAACTTATTGGAAATAACTGAAAAGGAAATAAAAATTTAAGGTTTGGAATCATACAATTCTTTTACATGTAGATAGCCATCCTCTTTTGCTGTATTGAAGCACCAAACCCCTGTCCAGTTTGATGTGCATGGATCCCCACGTCTCCAATTACTCAAATTCTTATTGATGTCAATTAAACTGTTCTTGATGTCTTGCAATGCCTTCACTGTAAAATTTAAGCATCTGGTCATCATTGTTTCATTTTTCATTACACCTTGAACAACTAATTAACAACATCACAGACACAATAAAATGGTCTTTAATAAGATGTCTCAGTAGGTTCCACATTGAATAATAATATGATGTTTTCAGCATTATTTGAGATATTTACAAACATCATCAACATTTATTTCCTAGACAATTAACAAACTAAGAATAAATAGTTCAAAACAACTGGAAGTCTTAAAATTTGCTCCATTTACTAAGTACAATTAGTACTTGGTGGGCATTGTAGCAAAATAAAAATAAAAATTAAAGATGCAATAAGATTAATTAAATCAATCAAGCTTACTAATTAGGAACTTATAAGGTCTCAAAATATCCAAACTATTTAGGAGTAGGATTTATGTGTTAGATACTCGGTTAATCACTTGGTTCTTGCAATCTAATTCATTCTCACAAGCTAAGATGGATGGTGATCGGTACTTGCAAAATGTTCTCTTTTATAGATTTAGAGACTCTCAAATGCTTAAGTAAGTATCTTTTTAGATAGAGAAAAAAATACAATAATGTTTTAGAGAGATAGATTCTGAAAATATATATGCTAAAAAATATTTTGAATTATGAGATTGTAAACCTCCTTCCTTTTAAGGATTCAAATGGTCTTTATAGCCCATAATTCTTACCTTTTGGTGGAAAGGATGGCTAAAAAATCATATTTTCTTGATAACATTAAACATCTCTTATGTGTCAAAGAAGAAAGACATCTCTAACTCATCAGAGTCTTATGGTCCAACCTGGAGCCTAACAAAATTACCAGTTCCACATATACTTGGGCTCAGCCAAGTGCTGGGCCCAAGGATGTTGAGTCTAGCACCTCGCAAGACCCATATATGATTGGGCTTAGCGTTTGGCTGAGTCCAAGGTTGTTTGGTTATCACCTTACCTCTGGTTCCTTTAAATGAGGATCCATGTGAAAATAAAACATGTTGATTCATTAGCAGCCTCCTAATCTTTGCGTATTCAATACACAATGATTTTGAAAGTTTATCAGCAATAGAAAAGAGTCTTTTTACCTTCTCCATAAGATTTGTTTGTCCTACATATAACTATTGGGATTCTCATAGCGAGGTGGCTTATCCTTATTGAAGGAGGTGTCCCTTGGGAAACAAAATTGTGGCTTGCTTTTAATGTAGTAATTGAGTGGATTTTTGGAGATCTGAGATGACATGGAAGGCCATTCATCTAACGATGTGAATGAAAAGTTATTTCTTTTATAACCTTCGTCGTTCTTGCTCCCAACTTTTCTTTTACTTTCACTCTTTGTAACTTCTAAGAAATATTTTTTGAAAAATTCTTAAGCTAATTTTGCTCTAATTTGAGAAGAAAACTATCACCTTAAATATTTCCCACATGAAGCTTTTTTTTTCTTTACTTTAAATAGAGAAATGGACCCAAAAAGAATCAATTTTGTCCCTAAAAGTAGGGATGTTGTTGCCTTTAATGAAGAGTTCAAGTTCCAACTTGAGATTGAAAGGAGTAGTAGGGGTCCATCAAACTGGGCCCCAAAACTAGAGGGGATGACAACCCGATGTCCACCTCTTGTATGAGGAAAGTAGCTCTCCATGTAAGAGTTCTTCTCCTACCATTACCAAGAAATCTCAAGGGAGAGAGCGACTGCCTTAGACCTCTGAGGATGATCCTCCTAACATATTAGGTGTAAAAGACATGAAATTTATTGCTCACATATAACCAGAAAAGTACATAGCTCAAATGCCATAACTGGTTGAGTTTATTAGCCGGTAGACCCTGAGCTCTGCTTATAGTTAATTTGAAATTACAGCCCCTTTTTGCATGTATGTATTGAGGTACTCCTTCCCTCTCTAAGGATTTGTGAAGAAAGTGTTTAGATATTACTAGTTAGGTTCAGGATAATTGAACCCTAATAGGCGGATAACCTTACTTGCTTTTGATAAGTTTTTTAGGCTTGTCAGAATCGAGCCTATAATTAATGTCTTTAGAAATTGTTGCGTGGCAATGACATGCGTTTGTTTTTTTACCTTCTTCAATAGACCAACTGGAGCTATGAAAGGAACTCTAAGTGGAAAGCCTACGCACATAAGAAATATAAAAAGAGGTGGCTAATAATAAGGTATAACAGGATAGTGAGTCCCAGATATGGAATGCAATAAAATGTGATGTATTGGCCTTGATCTCGATTGAGTATGAAGTTAATAAAATGATCAAAGGATATTATTAGGCCACATCGTGAAGTATGCAGCTTCCTTATTCTTTGTTTTCTGTGTATCTAAGTTCATTGTTGACTTATTTTTGTATGTAGGTGATTAGTA
>Ga0325405_1008625_pt1 | contig 10104 bp, 4 predicted proteins | sample PopdelMetagenome_21_FD_205663 | JGI IMG/M metagenome (GOLD analysis project Ga0325405, IMG submission 205663) | Populus deltoides microbial communities from Bellville, Georgia, United States - Xylem-Control-R2 | ecosystem: Host-associated > Plants > Phyllosphere > Stem > Wood/Secondary xylem...
AAAACAGATTCAAGCAACTGTGGATAGAGTTTGATGTCATCTTCAATACAGTTTAGCAATGAATGTTCCCAACCAATGAGCACCAGTAGATGCAATTGTGGTCGCAACTCTAAACCATAACCACTAATTTTAAGTTGGCTGTGATGTCTAGCACAGCTCTTCAGCAACAGACATATCAGCTTACACATAACATCTCAAGATGAAAACAAAATCCTGCCATGTTTGTTAATGGTTCGTGCTATAAATATTCATGCTAGTATACCAAATATGAGAAAGTACCATTATTCGGAATGTCCAATCACATAATGGTAGTTCAAAGGAAGTGACTAGTCAGGGAGGAAAATATGAAACTGCTACGCGATGATGACCTTGTTAAGTCAATTAAGTACCTTAGGAGGTTTAAATGGATAGTCTGGAGGAAAATGAATTGTAACCAGAAAGACCCCCCCTGCATATGGACTATCAGGAGGACCCATAATCGTAGCTTGCCAATGGAACATGTCTTCAGCAACAGGGCCTAAAGATGCATATCAATGAAAGCAGAAAAAAATCAGGGGGGGGGACCGTTCTGAAACTAACCTAAAACACCAGAGTTGGAAGTTAATACATAGTAAAACTACAAATAGAAGAAAACAAAGCAGATAGCGCTGTAATTCTTGCAACAGAAAAAAGAATTTCCATGAATTCCCAATCAGAATTTTGGAAATAGAAAGACAGAAAATGACCACTACATTTGTGGGCAGAGCATTTTGCTTGCCCTTGTAGCTACACGATCATAGATTTCAGACAAAGAATTCTTTAATTTTTAGATTTAACAAGATTTAGTACAATAAAAACTAGAGGAAATGGTAGAAGAAATACTACAGATTGAGGTTCGACCCAAAAAAAAACACAAATGCTCATGACTTATATTTCTCCGTGTATATAGAACATCCTTAAAACCAAACTCTTCTTCACTCCAAACAATGAATATCCACAAGGCCCTAATCTAAGTCTTTTCCTTCCAACAACAGCAACACCTTATTTTGAATAGAAGGTCGTGTATGTTCAAACCATTGTTTACCACTTTCCATCAATAACAAATGCAGCCCTCAACTTGTTGAAATTTCCATCCACAAACAAGTTTTCCCCTCTCTGATCATCACAAACATAGACCGAATCGGTCAAGCTAAAACTCCATTTAAACATACTCATCTCGCAACCACAACTCTCAAAAAAGAAATAACCTTTTTTCTTTTAAAACAACTTCAGAAGGACACATCATACACTAAAAAAAAACTTATAAAACCTTATTTTGTCCAAAAAAAACACCAAAAACCAAAACATAACAAAGACAGCTCCTTTCTTACACGAAAGAAAACGAAAACGAAAACGAAAACCCATAAATAAAAAGCGATTAGATCTCGATTTCAACCTGCGCTGCAAGAAGTAGGAGGATCTTTCTGGAGATCCTTGAGTTCTTTCAAGATCCGTTTCGATGCCATCACTTAACAAACCCCCCCTGCAAAATTCACCAGCTCTTTCAATCAATCAATAAAAACTAATAATAACAATCATAATAAAAAGAATTATAGCACAGTTGCATGTGATCAAAGAAAGAACGTGCAGTACCTGAGAGATCCCCCCCCCCTCCTTGTTACACTTGTTATTATGGATTGAAGATTCTTTGAGATGGGGAAAATGAAAAGGGAGAGAGGGAAATCTGATGAAAGGACAGAACAGTTTTGTAAGACCAGAGAGTAATTAGGTGGTGTTATTATTGTAAGTGTGAAGTGTCTTTGTGGTGATTGGTTGATTCCTTTTTATCCGTTATGGGCGGACCCACAGATTCCTTCAAATCCATAGACATGAAGAGTTTTTGTAATAAAGATGGGGTAAATTACATGTCAAGCTTTTGGCTCTTAACATTTTAATCCCTTTACTAAAATCTTGGGTACACTTACCCTTACACTTCCTTCCTAAACGTGATTCTTTCTGTATCTTGCATTTGATGTGTACTAGATTGATTCACCATACAGAAATGATCTTGAAGTAATTATATGGACCCCGTGAAGCTTTAGATAGCATATTTTGTGAGGTAAAATCTTGAGATCATATAATTAAAGTAGATGGTAACTCATAAAACTAAGCCCAGACATCATTACATTGTGTGGCAACACGTGAAGATTATTAATTAATTCTGCCAGTACAGGAAACCAAGTAAAATCACTAGTTACTCTTTCTGAAGATCAGTTTAGCACCAAAGCAAACTGATCTTCAGGGAAGACCAACTGAATCTTGATAAAGAATGCCTGTCCTTCGAGCTAATCCGACTTCACGCTTTTCAATAGCAATCACAGTGGGGCGTCAGGGTTCTCTCAAGTATTCGTTCATAAAATATGCAACTAGCATGATTTTGCATTCAATCAAGAATATCAGTTGAGAGAAAATGCTTTAACATTTACATGGATCAATAAGCTGCTGATGCACAGAACCACTTTCTCAGGCATCAAAAGTCCACTGATATGCTGATTTTGCTGCTTTGCCTTACCTCTCTCACTGGGTTCTAGATGACAAAAGTTTCATCAGAAACAGTTCACTGGAACAGTTCGGAAAAATTGATATGATAAAAAACCAGACAGGAAAAAATAAAGAAAAAGATTTAAAAAATAAAGAAAAAGGTAGACCGAATGGATCAGCTTGCTCTTAAGGAGATTCAGGATTCTCTTTCAACCACCAGAGGTGGCGGTGTAGAACTTTCAGATCTGCTTTCAGAAGGTTGATGATTCTCAGTATCCATCTGCCGGACATTCTCCATCATTTTCACCACCTCTGTCATTTTAGGTCTTTGGTCTGGCATTCTCACCACGCAGGACATTGCTATCTGCAACATCTCCACCATCTCTTCCTCGATGTTTGGATACCTCATCAGCTCAACATCAAACACTTCAGCTGTCCACTCCTCCCTAACAACAGAATGAACCCACCTGACTAAGTGGATAATCTCATCACTTCCCGTGGTATGAATGGGGGACTTTCCAGTGAGAAGCTCCAGTAACACCACTCCAAAGCTGTAGATATCAGAAGGCTGTGCTGCTTTCCGGGTGTCTGCTACTTCTGGGGCACGATAACCAGCAGCACGAGCAATAGGTGGGGCTAATGAGCTTGTTATAGTCACCAAACCAAGATCAGATACACAACCATAACACCGAGAATTAAGAAAGATGTTGGAGGATTTGATGTTTCCATGGACAAATTTCCCACCATTCTCTGCATGGATAAGAGCAATGCCTCTTGCTGCACCTATAGCAATTCTCATTCTGGTGTCCCAATCAAGAGGGATTCGCTCACCTCCTCTTTTTCCTGCAAAGTTTCTCAATGCATCAGATGATATATGCAACTCCAAGTCATTAACCAATTTACACACAAAGAAAACAGTATGGAGGAGATCAACAAGCATCCACCACACAGTATGTCTTACTAGAAAATTCTCAAAGTTGAGGAATAGCCATACTTGATCACAAGATTTGACTGTTCCTCAGACAGCAAACCTTACAGTTCAATTATGGCTTACATGACCAATCAACCTTCTCCTGCACTCGGATGAATCTTCATGTGACAAGTATTCAACTAAAGCGCAAATCAATCCTTTCTGGAAAATAATGGAAGCATTTGTTTTAGAAAATTCAATTGTAGTAAAGATGTCATAGTTTTTCAGTCGTGTCTCACATTGATCTCACCACTAAATTACAACTATCTGATATCATGGATTTCCTGCTAAAAATAGATACTCAAACTGTGCAGAGATCACATATGGGGAAAAGAAAAGTCAAGAACAGACTCAAAGATTATCTCAATAAGTCCATCTACGAAACTCTCTTTCCATTTCAAGAATCTCAGTAATTCTCAATTCAACCACTAGCTTAACTACAATTTAGGAAAAGATTCCCCTCTTGATTGCACTTAAGGGTCACAGTTTCTGTTAAATCTTACAGCTTTGCCTAAATATTCCTAAATAGGACACAAGCATATACTCCGCCATCAATATTACTTTCATGCATTCTTTTAGGCAGTAAGAGTTACAACGCATAGATAATGAAACAAGAAGTCCACCTTTACTTTTCCAAAGTACACCACACCTAGCAAGGCCAGCAGGGCATATCATGCATGAACCGAAGCCCATTCAAAGATAGCAACAAAAGTTGGCCGCCTTGCCCTTGAGTAGGGGTCCTTAAGGAGATCTTTCAACAAGCATGTATCAGACCTTAAGCAAATATGTATTAGAGTATTACACTATCAGAATCATCTAGAGGATAGGTGCGGTGAATTTCCTCCAGTTAAGTTGAAACAGAATTCACCCATGTATAATGTATGCATGTATGCTATGACAAGAACTCAAACAGAACCTGCATGTATGCTGAATGAGTAGTCTTTGAAAGCATCTAGTTCTGAAAATGAAAATTACTAATACTGGCATTTTATTTTTGCTGTTTTAGAAATGGCAAGCATAATTGAACTCCAAGAATATAAGCAAAAAAAAGAATATCGAAAAAAGGCAACATACCATGTAGCATGGAGGCAACGCTCCCCTGACTGTAATAATCATACACCATCAGCTTCTCATCTTTGGAATAGTAATACGCCTTCAGTTCAACCACATTTTCATGCCTAATACTTCCAACAACCTCCATCTGCTGCTCAAAGTCTCGCTTCCCAACACTCACTTCCTTCAACCTCTTCACAACCACTGTCGTTGCGTCCTCCAGAATAGCCTTATAAGCCATACCAAATGTACCTTTTCCCAGTATCTCAGCAGATGCCCTCAACAAATCTTCCAAATCAAATGCATAGTTACACCCCTCAAAGAAAGTCAATCTATTATTAGCATCCTGACTCCTTGACACCACTTTCTCTGGTGACATTCCTCCTTTCTGCAACTTCCCTGAAAACTCATCCTCGCCCTTCTTTCTCGAGCAACAAACAACTATCAAGTAAACAAATGCTACAAGCCCCAAAACACAAGCAGCAACTATAATCCCTAGCAATGCTTTTTCACCAAGTCCCCTACTATTCCTAGATCTTGGATAGGGTGAGGCAGATGGAGTAACAACCGGAGGAGCATGAGGAGGAAAAGCTTCAAATGGAATGTTGTTACCAGAAAACACTGAATTAGGGAATCTTCTAAGTGACCTTGGTACACTACCAGTAAGATTATTATAAGACATGTTTATCTGCTGCAGATTTGGTAAATTAAAATCAGGGACTTCACCAGAAAACGAGTTGTTCGCGAGATTCAAAACAGCAAGGTGACTCAAATTCGAAAACGAATAAGGAATACTCCCATTAAGCCGATTGTTGGACAGATTAACAATGGTAAGATTAGGCCAAACAGAAAAATCAAATGGCAATGACCCAGATAAATTATTATACTGAAGATAAAGAAAAGACAGATTCTTTAAATTAGAGAATTCAAAAGGGAACTCCCCATTGATACCATTGGATCTAAGGCTCAAAACCTGCAATGCTGAGAGACGGCTGAGAGTGTTTGGTGGAATCGGGCCATGAAATCCAACACCAGGCAACCTTACAGAAATTACACGAGTCCCATCTCCACTGCAAATGACTCCACTCCAGTTATTGCAAACTGGGGAGCTCTCTTTCCAGTTTAAAGACCGAGAATGTGGCAAATAGTTAACAAAATCAAGCAATGCTTGCTTATCCTCAACTGGGTCTGCATTTACTTGAAACAAAACAAACCCCACCAGTAAAATGAAACACAAAATGTGCTTCGCTTCCATGGAAGCAAAAAAACGAGCTGTTTCTTGCTTTTTCCTTCGAGGGTTTTGTTTCACTTTCTTTCTCTCTCTTTCCCTGCAAAATGGCGTATATGGTTTCAAGCCAGGACAAAAATAAATGAATAAAATAAACAAGTACGAGTTTTTTTAAAAAAGAAAACTGAACACAGAATGTGAATAAACGAGGGAAAGAGAGAGCAAAAAAGAAAAGGACAAATTCCGAGATAATTGTCTAGAAAAGTAGAGATGAACTCTGGGTTGTTTTACACATTAAAGAACGAAACTTTTGCAGGCTTTGAGTAATGGGTTTTGGTCAAAAAGTGGACTCATTTCAATTTTTAAAGCAAGAATTTCTTCACCAGATTCATGCTCTTCTCTTTTTGTTTTTTGCTTCCCTAACTTTTCTGCTCAATTTCTCAAAAAACACACACATCACAAAACCCAACACAAGGTAAGCCAGCACAAACAATCTTACTCGCTCTCTTGCAACATAGTACACACACACACACACACACACTTAACAGTTGACTCATACCTTAATTTTTCAGATCTGTAACACCAACAAACCAACCTCAAGCAAAACCCAGAATTACAAATTAGTAGCATACTAAGAAAATGCATTACAATGAAATGACACATTGCATGACAAAGATGAATTAGATAAAAATAAATAAATAATAAAAAAGTGAAAGAAAGAAAGGTGAAAACATACAAGTTATGATTTCTTTGAAGGTTAAAGTAGCTTGAAAACAATAGTGCTCTCAGTTCTGCAAGAGTACTATAAATAAAATCTGTCGAGATTTTTCATGCTAGAGAGAGAGAGAGAAATAAATAAACAACGGCTATGTTTCATGGGTTTTTTCAGTAACCGATAGCAGAAATGTGTGTTTTTTTTGTTTTTGCTATAAATTATTATAGTCCTTTTTCTTCTTATATTTGATCAAATCAACTACTTTTTAGTCAAATATGCTCTTCTATCTCAAATTGAAATCAGTTTGAGGTCCTCCATCCAATTCCACATAGTAATTGGCATTCTTATAGATATCAGGTCAGTTAAAAAAAAGCTGAATAACATGATTGAAAATAAAAGGATTGATTTGGCGTGATTTAAAATATAGGGTTTAATAAAAACAACACTGAAGGTATAGGGACCGTGCATGATTTCTGCATGCGCTGTGGTGTGGTGGTATGGGGGTTTCGTTTGAGTAACTGGCGGGGGAGAAAAATAACGGTGAACGGGGAAACTGGAGGTGACGTGGAAGAATGAGGGACGCACAGGTGGGGGCCACTATTAAATTTGGCCGAACTGTATGAAAAGCATGCCTGGTCATATTATGTAATGTCGTTTTGTTTCTGGATTGAAGTGTGTGGGGTCTGTGAAATTTTGTGATTGATGTGGTTAGAATGATTTTGGCCGTTGATTATGGTGCTAGGAAGTTGGGTGACGTTAGTTTGGGCCGTTGGATTGGATAATACAGGAATAATGGTCTGGTGTAGGCGTCTCATCTTCTGTCTTAGCAAAATGCTGGGCATGGCTAAGATAAGAAAATATTTGTCTGTTCCAAGTCCACAGTGTAGTTTTAGGGTTAGCTAATAAAAGGCCGTTTGTATTGTGGTTGGAACTGTGTTTTGTTCCAACCACAAAAGATAGTTGTTTGGTTAATATTTTAAACGCAGGTTTTGAAGATGGATCCCACTAAAAATTGTGTTTCTACCGCTGGTTTTGATGAAGCAGAAAATTACTGCTTTTCACTTTTCATTGCCGCCTGTTGCCATATCTTGCACTATTCACTTCTTAAGCTTTCTCTATCTGGATGATCCTCTACACCAGCGTTATCATCAGCGTTCTCATCAACTTAATGATCCAAAACTAAATTTTTTTCTGGGTAAAAACCGAGTCACCCCAGGAAGGCTAGACAGTAATCATCACAAAATAGTTTCATGTCCAGGCAAACACCACAACAAGAACACTTCAAATCCTCCTCACCATTTTCACTTAGCTTACCACCCCAAATCTTGAAGGTCACGAAGTTGCTTCATCCAAGGAAAAAAAGCAAACTTGTTCAAGGATTCGCAATGAGATAAGGATGAGCAGTCCTCACACATATCTTGCGAGACTGATCAGAATCCATTCAAGGATTGCATAGACCAGGAGAGTGATCTTGTTGGTGTTTCTGTTCAGCATGGTTGCAAACTCGTTACCGGCCATGGACCTACTTTGTTTTTCTCGCTATGTACAAGGAAAGAGATGGAGTTGGGTAAGATATCAAAAGACAATTTATCAAAGGTGAAGTTAAATGGCTTCAAGACAGAGAAAAGGGGGACATCGAATGTTAATTCACTTGGCACAGTTGAATTAATTCACAGGTCGTTAACAGTGTCTTGAAATTCTAATTTTATTTCTATGATATTTTATTTAATATTATTACGTTCTTAAAAAATCAAGAAAATTATAGTTTTTATTAAACGTGATGAAATTATAAATAATTTAATGAAATAATAAAAAAATTTTGATATAAGTATTATTTATTTCATGTTGTAATAGCAGTAGTTAAATCTACAATAATTAAATTTAAAACCATCAAAATATATATTAATTATTTATTTATTTTATAACCTCAATTTAAAAAGCATTTTTAACCAAACACATTAAACTATTTTTTTTTCAACCTCAATTTCAACCACAGTTTTAACCAAACACCTATTTTTTCAAACCAACCTCAACTAAAAATACTTTTTATAAAATAATTTTTTTCAAACCACAACCACAACAGCTACCGCAATACCAAACACACTCTAAGTGTGAAATGGGGACAAGTTAAGGATTATAATCATACTTTCAAAACTAAAAAATATGTTAGGAAATAACTAATCATTTTGCTCGCGTTTTACCACGGACTGGATAAATTTTCTTTTAGAAAACAATAATATGCATGCTTTTTTAACATGTATTTTAATAATAAATGTAAAAAAAATCAAGGAAAAAATTGAAAATAAAAATATTCAATTTAAAAAATTACAAAAAATATCTCGAGCTAACTAGGATCAACCTACTAGACCAATGATTCAGGTCATACACCCCATTTAATTAAACATCAACTAGGTGTATGGAACTTCTTTATGGAATTGAAATAAAAAAAAATAGTCCCAATTTATTTAAAAATTGATAACAAAAGAAGGGTTTTTATAAGTCAAATAAAAAAACCTTTACAAAAACAAACAAACAATGAAATGATGTATTTTTTTATTTTATTTTAAAGGGTTAGAAATCCATTAAATAAAAAAAATAAAAATACAAACAGGTTAGGGGTATGGCCTACTCATGTGTCTAGCCCATGAAAAGGCATGACTTTTATTTTTTCCAACAATAGAGTGTAAAGAACACATTGTTTGCTCATCTTTTTTTAAAGGTGAACGATGTGTTATCTGCTCTTTAATTTAAAAAAAAAACTGCAGATAACCATTATCAAATAGCCTAGTTTTTGGCTACCAAGAGTTGTTGAAAAATCATGTCCTAGGTATTTTTTGCCTAAAATTTAGATTTTCAACCCATTTATTTACCCAAAACATCTAGAAACCTCTTATATACTTGATAAACCCATCAATGACCTTAAAAAATCGTAAAAAAACTCAAAATCAACCTTAAACTAATAATCTTTCCATGTTTAGATTTGGTTTTTAGGAAATTTAAGAGTGTATTTGGTATTGAGGTTGATGTTGTGGTTGTGGTTGTGATTTTAAAAAAATTATTTTGTAAAAAATACTTTTAGTTGAGGTTGGTTTGGAAAAATATATATTTGGTTAAAACTGTAATTGAAATTGAGGTTGAACAAAAAATAGTTTAATGTGTTTGGTTAAAATTTTTTTTTTCAAATTCAGGTTATAAAATAATTAATATATATATATATTAATAATTTTTAATTTAAATATTGTAGATTTAACTACTACTATTACATCATGAAATAAATAATAATGATATCAAATATTTTTTTATTATTCCATTAAACTATATGCAATGTCATCACATACGAAATCTATCCAACAAGAACTATATTTTTCATGGTTTCTTAAGCGCCCAACAACAAAAATTGAAATTTTTTGTTATATCATCAAGCGATCTCCTTTTAATTTTTTGAATAAAACACAATTAAAAATAAAAATAAAACTAAATTTCTTTTTAACTGGGTCGGACCCGGCAAGAACATAATTGGAATTGCGATCAAATTCCACAAATGCCACGTCATCATGCTATATCTTTCTAATTTATGTAGTGTTATTAAATAATATTAAATATTAGTTTTTCGAGTAAAACATATTTTTTTTAAAAAAA
>Ga0325405_1008627_pt1 | contig 10101 bp, 6 predicted proteins | sample PopdelMetagenome_21_FD_205663 | JGI IMG/M metagenome (GOLD analysis project Ga0325405, IMG submission 205663) | Populus deltoides microbial communities from Bellville, Georgia, United States - Xylem-Control-R2 | ecosystem: Host-associated > Plants > Phyllosphere > Stem > Wood/Secondary xylem...
CCACTCCGGGTTTCTTTATCCAAATATTAACAGTGAATAATAACAAATTATTCCCAATAATATTTTGGATATTCGTCCTTTAAGGATTTCTTTATCCAAACATTAGCGGTGAATAATAGATGAATTACCCCCAAAATAAGATTTTTATATTTTTTGGAATATTGACCAATACCCTTTGGAGTTTTACAAACATGTTGTAAAATCTAGAAATGCAAGAAAATAATTTTTGTTGTGTTTAAGAAATCCATGCGAAAACATATTTTTGAAACTTCCAATATTTTTTTGTATAAAAAAAGAGTGTTCAAAACATGTTAGGGTATTGGCCGTATGCAACACACAAGAAAACATTTTTTAATATTTTTGTCGAAATGCAAACATCACAATTAGATGTAAACATCACAATGGAAAGTAGCAAGCCATCATACATATTATAAGAATTACAAGAAGCTTGAAACAATTCATAACAAAAACCCTTCAACGCCAAATCAACTTAAAATTTTGTAACTGGAAAGGAATAAACCCGTATGCATGAGGGAGCCACAGTTTTAAAACTGAAATTTTGAAATGAAACCCCTATGTCCGTGCCTCACAACCCCATTATTTCCTCACCTTAAAAATGAAATGCCTTATTCATTTCACAACGCCAACAGAGAGAAACAAAATAGAAAACTAGGAAAGCATGCTTTATTCATGTATATAGGAAAAACAAAACCATGGCCGGCTAAACTCTCAAGAAGCAAAAAAAAAAAACAAACAAAAAAGGGAGTTGATGATGAAGAAACAACAGCCCCCCCCCCCACGGTTCCTTATGAACCAGCGAAAGAAAGAAAAGAAGAAAAAAGAAAATAGGTTTTTAAAACGTCAGGAACAACAAAAGGCAAGTGTTCATTGTAGTCTAAAATTGAAAACGAATGTGCAAAGCGAGGAGAGAACAGGTTTTTAAAATGTCAACACAACATATTTAAAGGCAGCAAAGGAGGAGAAAGTTAAGACTTATACCTGCAGGTCTCAATGTTTTTCTGCAGAAGATGAAATGGAAAACCAAGCGAACGTTGCTGTCAAGGTTTAGCAGCAAATCTCCCTCTCCGTCTTGTCTTTTTTCTCTCCTCTTTCCTCACAATAACACCAGAATGCAAGAAAATAACCTCCTCTATTTACTGTGTTTTTTTTACTCTCTGCCTCTCTTGCGTTTTTCTCCTCTTTTTATGCTCTTTTTCTCTCCCTTTTTCCTCCCCCGTTAGGTCATTAGAAGGGCTTATATATAGTCTAAATATGTCTCTATTTAGGAAGGATTCAATGCATTAATCCTAGGACGCAAATCCCTACTAATTTGCAGAAAAAAAAAAAAAGCAAAAGGAAACTGCAATATTCTGATTTTGTGTTGGTGCTTTACGTCTAATTTCTTTCTAGTTTTAGAGGATGGTATGGCTCTTTTCTTTCCTTCCATTGGGCCAGCTGCACCCTTTGAAATGAGGCAACAAAAACATGGTCTTCAGCTCTAAAAATCAGGAGTGATGAGAAAGGAAAATAGCAGAGAAAAAGGAAAGAAATCAAATGGAGGGTGTAGCTGCAAAGTCTTATTTTCCTTATTTGGTATGGTAAAAATCCTGTCATTTATGATGATCCAGCCCCCCTCTCTAGCTTTCAATATCCTTCTTCACTTCAATCCCTCATTTTAACACTTTTCGATTCAGTCCTTGGTCCAAAAAAATTCTTTGAATCAGTCCCGCGAACTTGGGCTATATCCTTCCCGTGGAAAAATTTTATGCCTTCACATTAGATATTCAAATAGGAATATCTTGAGCTTCTGATATCTAAATCAAGTGATTCAAAAGCCCAAATTCATTTATGGGTCTAGGACTACAACTTTGATGAAGGAGTCGAAGTGGGATAAAATCTTTTTACAGAACAAAATCTAATAGTAATTTGGTTGGTCAAAAGTGATCTCCAAGTCTAACTCAAAAACTGACGAATGCCGAGAATCCTGAAATGACTGAGAGTATGAACTAAGAACAAAAATCACAAAAACTAGGCCAAAAATAGAGTTTTTTTAGTGTAGACTCGGGTCAATATCCTTTTCACGGCAGAATTCTCTGCCTTCACGTTAGATATTCAAACGGGAACATCTTGAGCCTCTGATATCAAAATCAAGTGATTCAAAAGCTCAAATTCATCTACGCGTCTAGGACTACAACTTTGATGAAGGAGTCGAAGTGAGATAAAATCTTTTTACAGAACAGAAACTGGCAGTAATCTAGTTGGTCAAAAAGAATCTCCGGGTCTAATTCAAAAGACTGACGAATTCCGAGAATCCTGATATGACTGAGAGTATGAACAAAGAACAAAATCATAAAAACTAGGCCAAAAATAGAGTTTTTTTAGTGCAGACTCGGGTCAATATCCTTCTCGCGGCAGAATTCTTTGCCTTTACGTTAGATATTCAAATAGGAATACCATGAGCTTCTGATATTGAAATCAAGCGATTCAAAAGCCCAAAATCATCTATGCTTCTAGGACTACAACTTTGATGAAGGAGTCAAAGTGAGATAAAATCATTGTAGAGAATAGAATTTGGCAGTAATCTAGTTGGTCAAAAAGGTTCTTCATCTGACAATGCTGAGCATCCAAATCTGACTGAGAATCTGCCCTAAGAACAATGATCCCTAGGACCTAAAAAAAGGTGTACGTCAATTTTTCAACATGTCATGAGTGACAAAATATACCTAGGATTGTCAAATATCGTACGAAACTGAGTCAGAATCAGAGTCTAAGTTGGAACAAAAAAATTGCGACCGCAGCAGAACCATTTTTTTAGTGCAAATTCTAAAGGATTTATTCAACCTTAAAGACCAGATAAAAAGGAACGAATTTAGCATTATGAAGACTCCTGATCAACCTAAGAAAACCTGATGATTTTGGTAGTAAAGGGGAAGGATAAAAAAGAGCAGAAAACAGCTCAAACGGGGTTCAAAAAAAATTTTCTTTCTCCTTCGCTTTTGTCAATCTTCTAGCGAACATGAGCTAAACTCCTACACTCCTGTTCAAAATGGGTATTCACCATCTCCAGCACGTGGGGTCCAAAATTGAGTAACAACAACAAGAATGAGCTCATTTGGACTTCTAGAACTCTAGATATGGGCTGAACACTGAGCAGTGTCTAGGTTGCAGGACAAATTCCGACGTCTCCTTTGTTGCTACCATTTGAACTTGAAAATGGCTGTTTGGAATCTTGGACTCTTCATGAAAGTTTTAAGCCCATGTCTTAGCTTTCCATCCATATAAACTAGACCTAAATCCATGTTTTACAGCTCCAGTTATGATCCAATAATAAAATGGTGTTCCAGCTTGAATTGAACCATCATCTCTTCTCCAAGCTTAGCCCTCTCTTTGTCTTCTCAATTTCAATAGTTAAACAAATCAATCAATCCTTTGAATTGTGAAACATGCTTGCATTTGAAATGAGCATTTTTCATAAATTAAAGATATCTTATATTATCAGACTTATTATTATAAAACATGCTTAAGTTAGGGAATTTAATGATACTTTGAATGCAATATGATGATATAAAACCTTGATAAAAATGCATTTTTAAGTATTAATCACACCCCCTCAACCAGCTTATTACTGGTCCCTAGTAATTAAAGCGTTAAAATAGAAAAACAATTTACAAAATCCAAAAACAAGACATTCATCATTTAACTTACATTGATCTATTCAAATAAACAAACTCTCATTGGATGTATATGTCTGCTCCATACCTCTTTACCAAGATATTAATAGACCTTCCTTTTGTGCTCAATATATCAACACATAGTTATGGGGCTTTGCTTGGATGAAAAAACAATTTCATTCTAATGTTTTTCTAAGGTTAACTTTCTTGGTTAGGATTATTATCTTTTTTTTTTCTTTTTTTTATTATCTATACATATAACTTAAAACACAATGCATCTTTAACCCATTTAACGAGCTTAAGGCTAATAACTCCCAGACCAGTTGGTCTTAGGGCATTAGGTGTTGAAACACCCCTACGAGCTTAGTAACTCGGGTTGCAGATACTGATACGTAGATAGTGCAATGTTTAATTCCCTTAAGCTTTTTTCCTTAACCCATGTAACAAGAACTGGGCCAATAGCTCCCAAGTCAGTTGACTTTAGGGTATTAGGTGTTAAAACACCCCTTCGAGCTTAATTGCTTAGGTTAGGGAGGCTACGAAACCAAACTTATCTACGTTTTTATTTTTTTATTTTTTTTATTTTTTTATTTTATTTTTCTTTTTTTATACTATCCCTACCTTTAGTTGTTACCCTTGACAAAAGAATATAAACAATGTAATAATCCAATATACAACCCACAATCATATGTTAAAGTGTGTGTGAAAATGATGGTTTATAAATACTTATTAACTAAGTATATGAGCAGAATCAATTGATAGCAATACAAGAGTTTGTAAACTTGAATATTTCATGAGAAGTGTGTGATAGACCTTGTTATGAATATTGCAAATAACCATTGAAAAATATTTACTAAGATGCGTTTCAAGAGTCAATAAAATTCTCTTTTACTCTGCCATCCTAATAACGGTTCTGTCAAATAGTTTTAATAACAACAAAAAGTTAGTTTTGTTTTAACTTATGACTACGATCCTCTCCCCAACCAAAATGAGACATTATCCTCAATATTCTAAGGTAGAAAGGTAGAGTATAGAAGACATCACCTGAAGCAGCGACTATTAGCAATCCTAAAACACACCTAAACAAATATAAGAGATAACAAAACAAAAAAATATTATGCTATAAAAAAAACCAAAAGACACAAGTTTTTACAAACTAAGGCTCAAATCCAATCTAAGCTTTTTACAGCTTTCCTTGTTTGACCAATCTATTCGACTCATGAAGGAATCAATTACAGGGATGAAAGAGTGTAATAGATCAATCAGTTGTTCAGCAGTAGCAGCAGAGATTATGATTTGTCGTACCAAAGATGTTAGAAAATTTTGTTCCACGGCATGATCAAGAAAAGATAACAAATTATCATAAAAACCATTAATATTTAACAAACCTATAGGTTTATGATGAATGTTCAGTTAGGCCTAAGTGGAAATATAAAATTTCTCTTCTAATATGCCCAGACCACCTGGTAAGGCAATAAAGACGTTAGCATGATCAAACATTGCATTCATACGTTTAGACACTGTGGAGACTTGTAGTTCCTCTCCAACTGTTTTTCTGATGATATCCACTTTGGCTAAAGCTTTGGGAATGATACCCAAAACTTGACGACCTCCTAAAAATGCAGCTGTTGACACACTCCCCATTAACCCAAGGTTGCCTCCCCTATACACTAAATGAATCTTTCTCTCTGTTAGCACCCGACCAAGATGATTTGTTGATTCTAAAAACTCTTTTTCTTTCCCAGGACTAGATCCACCAAAAACACAAACAGTTTTTATTGTAAGAGCCGAGGATACCTCTATTTGTTATACTTTTCTATTCTTGGTGGCTTTATGGGTTGAGTAGAAATGAGGGGAAGTAAAAGGTTTTATATATGAGAAATTGAAAATGCAATCATACCACTTATATATAGGCCAGCTGAAGTCACTCTTTCTTTTGTTTTGTTTTGTTTTTTTAATCAGAACAAGTGTATGTACAAGTAGTTATGATTATGGCTCACATCTTCCCTTGGTTTTATGTCAAAGAACGGCTTAAACGCCCTCCATGGATCGAGGATAGGCTCCCCACTCAGTTTTCTTAAAAACTGGCAAACAAGGTCTTTTTTAGTCAGATTCCCAAGGCTATGTCGAGCATGTTCTTTATGAAATTTAGTGTCTTGGAAGAGCAAAAAACAACAGGTGGTCGCGCGTTCAAGTGTTGAAGCTGAATATCGCGCAATGACATCTGCTTCATATGAATTAATTTGGCTCAAGAATCTACTTGCAGATCTTCATTTTGTCTGTCATACACCTAAGATCTTATTTTGTGACAATCAAGCTGCCATGCATATTGCCTCTAATCCAGTGTTTCATGAACACACAAAACATCTCGAAGTAGATTGCCATTACATTAATCAGTAGGTTCGAGCTAAACTTATTCAGACATCCTATGTGCACATCCATGATCAACTTGCTAATGTACTTACCAAAATCCTGCCATCTGATCAGTTTCATCATTTGCTCAGCAAGCTTGGATCAATTAATCCACTAGATCCAACTTGAGAGAGAGTCTTGAAGATTACAGTACAAGTTGTAGATCCTTGCAGATATTACAGATATTGGAGATTAATAGAGCAGATACTGCAACATCAAGAGAAAATATACAAGATCATATAGTTATTATATTTCATATATGTTATGTTATTATATTTCCTATATGTTATGTCTATTTCCTATTTTAGATGATCATGTAATTATTATTTATTTCCTTCATAACCAAGGACAGAATCAAATCTAGTAGCTGCTATGTTAAGAATTGATTCTAGCCTATATATTCTTGTACTCTGCCGTCAGCAAATTTATGATTGAGAGATTATACTTCTCTAAATTTCTATACCCTTGCATTTAACTCCAATTAGAGCCATGCTCCGTTGATCTTCCTCTTGACATCAACAACGCCTTTGCTTGGTTTGAACTATTTTTGTCTCCTTTGTTTTTGCACCTATTTTCTTCTTTCAAAATAGCAGCTGCAACATCATCGAAGACTGAATAGTCTAAGAGGATATTATTGATCAAGTTGATAATGAGCTGATCATACGAATCAGGAAGACTTTGAAGTAGAAGCTCTGCATTCTCATTTTCCTTTATTTGTTGACCCAACGTAGTGAGTTGTGAAAATAGAGTTCTTATTGTGTTGATATGGTCAGTTACCGACATGATTTCTGCTATTCAAAGGGTATAAAGCCTCCACTTTAAGAAAATCTTATTGTGCAAAGACTTAGACTCGTACAACTTAGTCAGAGTATCCCATATCTCCTTAGTTGTTTTCTTCTCCGCCACACTTGATAATACTTTATCGGCTAATGCTAAATGTATGTTAGCAATAGCATTGCCATCCATCTCATTCCATTTTTCATTATCAGTAATCTCCACGGGCCTATCTCCAATTGCTGCCAAGCAATTGTTTTTCCTTAAAATTGCATTGATTTTCATTTTCCATAGTGAGAAATTGTTCCCCTTGAACCTCTCAATCTCGTACTTTGCTACCATTTTATTCATTGAGATTTATTCAGCTATCATCGTTTCACTTATCTGTAACATATATAGAAATAGTATTGTATGAATAATACTTCACTAAGTAAGTTCCCGGGAAAGATTGGAGGGGTCACAAACAGTCTCGTTCAAAACCCAATCTTCTTAGATAGAACTTCCTAGGCTGTATTTAGTCACTACACTGACTTTCTTTATATGCCAACAGTAACATATATGAACAGTATTGTATGGATTAATAGTGTTGTATAGGTGAATAGCGCAGTAGAATAGTAACCATATACATGAATAGCTTTGGTGTGTTAACAACACCAACCAGAATGCTCTGATACCACTGGTAGGATACTAGCATGCAAACCTGACAAGACAAAAGGCAAGGGACATGATAAAAATTTACGTGGTTCACCCAAATTTGACTACATCCTTGTGCAAGTATAGAAGGATTTTACTAAGTAATGTGGGAATTACAACATCTCTCTACTAATAGGAGAACAATTGGGAATCTCTCTATTAATAGGAGAAAATACCTCACTTACTCTTTCACAGATTCCTCACAACATCGTGGGATCACTGGCACGACCAAAAAATTGATGTCTTATCCCAAGTGCAGGAGTGTCGAAGTAATAAATAACCCGGTGAGACTGGGGTCGAACCACAGAGAGGTTAACTGTATAAACTACAAATAAAGAAATAGATAATAACATAAAAGGAGTTGAAGAGAGCTTTGAGATGTGATGTTGATGTAAGGATTTAAACAAATATAAAATAATTGTCAAGGTTAGAGGATCCACTAATGGTATTTCAAATAAGTATAATATAAACTATTTTCATTACTCAACTGGAAACCACACACAAAAGAGGTTACAATCGGATTATAAATTGTTAACATGATTACATTAGTTATCTTATTCGAATAATACTAATACTTGTAAATGTTGTTAGGTATTCATGATGTTAATTTATGTTAACAACAAATCAAGTTCCTTTCATAGCACAGGTGTCGGTTATACCATACAGTTAGGCTATGAAAGTGCCAAGTATTTGTTGCACCAAGGATTATACAACATAAATCTAGATTAACCATTTAACAAGCAAGGTATTAAGAGTGAATAAGATAACAAATACAAAACATGTTAGTATCAAACATTAAAGTCCATGTTAAGTTTATATTATACTTATTCTTACACCATTAGTGTATCATTTTTACCTTGACACGATAAACTTAGCTAAACATAATGAAGAACAAAAACATAAATAAACAGGAAGAGAACATGATTATATAAGTATAATAAAGAACATGAAAGGCATAAACAAGAGATTAATGAAAGCAAAACTTAAGCATTACAAAAATATAAAGAAAGAGAGCAAGAACATGATCTTGATTTAAAAACCAAGATGCCTAAATGCATGGCAAATACCTCCTTTTATAGGCCAAAATTCAGAATTATTGATTTGATGACTAATCGTTGAGTTGGTGGCCACCTCTTGACTTGGTAACAATCCTTATCTTCTTGTCTACAGAAAACGTCATTGCTAACATTCGAATTTGAACAGATAGTCCTCATGAAAGTTCTGGGAAATTGTCTCCACTTTCCAACAAAACAAGAATCGGTGCATTTGGACTTCTAAAACTCGAGATATGGGCTGAACACTAAACAGTGTCTGGGTTGCAGGATAGATTCCGACTTCTCCGTTGTTGCTACCATTTAAACTCAAAAAATAGCACTTTTAAATCTTGGACTCTTCATGAAAGTTTTAGGCCTATGTCTTAGCTTTCCATACATATAAACCAGACCTAAAGCCAAGTTCTACAGCTCCAATTATGATCCAATAACCGAATGGTGTTGCAGTTTGGACTGAACCAGCATCTCTTTTGTAAGCTTAGCCCTCTCTTTGTCTTCATAATTCCAGTAGTTAATCTCATCTATCAATCCTTTGATTTATGTGATAGGCCTGCATTTAAGATGAACATTTATCATAAATTAAATTGATCTTATATTATCAGACTTGTTATTATAAAATATGCTCTAGTTAAGAAGTTATTGATATTTTAAGTGCAAAATGATGATATAAAACCTTGATAAAAATACACTTTTAAGTACTAATCAATCACTTTCCTTCTTACTCTCTTCTTCTTTCTCTCTTGTTGTGCATCTTAAAACTTCGATACACTGCTTATTTATAGACAAGCATCCATGCTTTTGTCTTGCAAAAGACAAGAGGCACTAATTGGTACTACAAGTGGCACTAAATTGGTGCTCAACATTATTGACTTAGATAGCAACAATTGATGCCCAGCTGGCTTCACACCTCCCACATACCGAACTTTATTAACCCATTTCTTTTTCTTTTATTTTTTTTTGTATGATTTTTTTGAGGTTTTAGATATAAAAAAATCACAAGAATATATATATACACACACACACTTATAATTATATTCTATAATTACGCACATAGATGGTACCATTAATTTAATTTTCTTTAAATTTGACATATTGTAACTACTATCAGAAGGGGGAAAGCAGAAGTTTGATTAAAATAGTTGTTGTAATTTAAAGAAAAAAACAATTATCTTACATTATGTAAAATATATAATAAATTTAATATTTTGTTTCAAATATAATACCAAATACGAGGTTGGGTAACTATATTTCTACAAAACAAAAATTAGATTATTATATATGTCCCTATTTGTGGAATCTTATGTCCTTGAATTAAGGAGTCAATTAACCATGATTAGTTGTTGATGCGTGATATATTTTTATTGTTCTCCATATGTCATGTATTATATCAATTGATTCACTATGTTCTCTTACTATATAGATTAAATTCACTTGTGTCTCTGTGAAAAAGAATGTAGAAACATTTTTCATGTGTCATTATAAAAAAAAAAAAAAAAAAA
>Ga0325405_1008635_pt1 | contig 10093 bp, 3 predicted proteins | sample PopdelMetagenome_21_FD_205663 | JGI IMG/M metagenome (GOLD analysis project Ga0325405, IMG submission 205663) | Populus deltoides microbial communities from Bellville, Georgia, United States - Xylem-Control-R2 | ecosystem: Host-associated > Plants > Phyllosphere > Stem > Wood/Secondary xylem...
TGATTTTTTATTAAAAAAAATTAATGCAAAAGTTACATAACTTGTTATTATAGTTATAACCTAACATTAAAGTTACAAGTTTGATGAATTAACTCAAATTAATTTAAAATATAAAGTTTTGATTTAAATTTTTTAAAATTAAATTAAATTTTATTCTAATTTTAATTTATTCATAAATTAACCTGTTTAATTGATTAATTTTAATTAAATTAATTTTCATCCAGTTAGATATAAAACTCAGGTCGGCTAGGTTTATTAAAGCTAAAAATGCATTGAACCGGGTCCGATCTAACAAAATAAAAAAAATATTTTTTATTTTTAATTGTGTTTTATTCGAAAAACTAGTGTTAAATATTATTCAATGAATATATAAATTAGACGAAGATCGCTTGATGACGTTGCATTTACAGAATTTGATCGCAATCTCAATTTTGTTCTTGATTATATTTTACCTGATGTTGTCGCGCTCTTAAAAAATTTGTGAAAAATATAGTCCTTGTCGGATATATTTCATATATGATGGAACTGTGGATAGTTTAATGGAATAATAAAAAAGATTTTATATAAAGTATTATTTATTTCATGATATAATAGTAATAGTTAAATCTACAATATTTAAATTAAAAACTATCAATATTAATATATATTTTTTAAAATTATTTTATAACCTCAATTTCAAAAGCATTCTTAACCGAACACATTAAACTATTTTTTGTTCAACCTCAATTTCAACCACAGTTTTAACCAAACATCTATTTTTTCAAATCAAACTCAACCACAACAGCTATTGCAATACCAAACACGCTTGCATTGAAAATACATACACATCTTTGGTTAGCACTTAGCGTGCTGCATTAATTGATATATATTTTTTTGTTTTTAATATGGCATTTATAATCATTGATCAATAAACATGTTGAACCTTCAAATTTCCACTTTCATCGACGACCAAACCACTAAAATGGCCTGCAGCATTAAATAATAGCACCTTGTTTTTTAATTTTCGTTTGACAGGCAAGAAAATCACGGACTCTTGATAATGACTGGCCATCTATCTAGATGATAAATGCATGTCCAGTTCCGAATTGCTTTCTTCTTTGCCAAGGTTGATTTTATCATCGTCTCAGAGTAAAAAGTTTCTTTGCCAAAGATAGTGATTTTTTCCGAAAACCCTGAAATATTTCCTGGGAGGACCCATTGTTAAAGCTTCTAATGCTTGTGCTTGTATTCATGGCGTGCTCGTCAACCAGGGAGTCAGGAAAATAACTATCTCGGTTCTCGTGCCGGATTCGAACATCTTTGAGCTATATTCGTTTCTTCTTCTTCTTTCTTTCTTTTCTTCTTCTGTTGATTATCGAAGAAATTGGCATATTTTTCTTCTGTCAAGAGTTTGCTTTTCCTTTATTTATTTCCTGTCCTTCCCTATAAATTAATTTCAGCAGTCTTTTCTCTAAGTTTATAGTCAATATAGATAATATAAAAGATGTAATATTTCTTTATTAAACATATATTTAATGTATCTATTTTTTAAATTAATGCATTTAGAGAAACTTTAGACTGCATCTATTTGGATTGTGAATGATCTCTAAGTTTCAGGCCTACGTAACATCATTCATTCTTTGGTATGTAGATAATATTAATTAAATTAAATAAATAATTATTTTATTTTATGTTTAATATGCATTCGACTGTATTGAATAATTTATCTTATTTGATATCTGGTATAAGTTAAAAAAGATAGAATAATATACTATAATAACAATAATACTCTTGTCTTATCTAATATTTGAAGTGTAGATCATAACATATATTGTTTCTAAATAGAAACTTAAAAAAAGTATTCAAATATAAGATCAAAGTAAAATATGAAAAAATCTATTTTATCTTTAATATGTATTAATGTTAAAATTACATATTTTAAAAAATAATTAGATATTATTTTTTTTACTTTAGTTTATATTAAGTGTTAAAATTAATAATGTTATAATGAGCTTAGTTATAAACTCGGGTTGATCCTCTTGACCCGTGACCCAGGCATGGTCAATGGTCAACCCTTGAGTCTAGTTTTAAAACTATGATAATAACTATATTTAGTCTTATGTTGACCTGAGTCAACTACCAATCCGACTTGTGACTTGGGTTTTGCCCCATGTTGATTCTCAAGTTAAGTTTTAAAACTATGATAATAATTACTTTTATGTTTACATCGACTAGGAAAAACCTGAATTGACCCTCCCAACCTATGACTCGGGCCTTGTCTCTCGTCAACTTCTGAATTGGGTTACTCGTCAATCAAATTAGTAGGTTAATAACAGAGATTTGTGTTTAAGAAAAAAGAGAGAAATAATTGATCCAGCTTAACCTGGAAAAAACTTAAATTGACCCATGACTCAGGTAAAACCCATTGATATTTTTTTAAATTTTTTCTTGTTTTAATTCTTTTAAAAAAGTTGATTTTATATATAGGGTGGTATAGTCATTTCATAAATATCAACTCTTATACAAAGAATTAGACAAACTTATCATACACGTTTTAATAACATAAAAATCTCTTTACTACAACAATTTTAAATATAAAAAAAATTAATTTTTATACTATTAAAAAATACACCAAACAACTACATCAAAAAAAATCATCATGTTTAATCTATTTGTGTCCAACATATCAAATAATACCTCATTGTACAGAAATAAGGAGAGGATGATAGGATCAAACCCATCAGAATTAAAAATTTAAAAGAGCACAAGCATTCACGTATCTATCTAGGTTAACTTTAAAGCAAAGATTGATACACTTGCTTGCTTAAATACCATTACTCTACTTCATTATTTTCATCATGAACACGCACACAATGACATTGATCATGAATATTAGTAATTGTGGTTGAACCTCTTTTTTCCTTTCTTTTATCCGAAGGAATGCTTTTAATCCGACCTAATTTAATTTTGTAATAACAGTAAACGAAAATTGATCAAATACTAGAGGCGTTTAAATTGTGGTGTTTGGAATATATTTTGCTTGAAAAAATATTAAATTAATGTTTTTTAATAATTTTTACTGTTTTAATGTGCTGATATAAAAAATAAAAAATATCATTTTAATACATCTTCAAGTAAAAAATATTCTTAAAAAGTGCTATGTATTATAGTTTTAAAACCCGACTCAACGGGTTGACCTGGGACCAGGTCAACCTGGAATTGAAATCGGGTCGAGTTTAAAAAAAATAAAAAAAGAAAAAAACCCACGTGGCCCAATCAAAAACTTGAGTTGACTTGATAAGACCCAGTAAAAAACTTGATTACAATCTATTAATTATTTATTTTTTTAACAAAAAAAGTGTCTTTTGCTTTACAAAAACAAATTGGGGATGGCTCGAGATAATCCAACGATTCGATCAAAATCCATGACGCAAGCCTGGAGTCGGATCAACCACTAGTCATGTTTAAAAATAATATTTTATATTAAAATATCAAATACAAACTAATTCACGATGCAAAATGCAAAAAAGAAAGGAAAAGAAAAATCTAAATCCATGAATCATGTTTGTTTAAATATATGGTATTGCAGCCGTTCCATTTCTCTTTCTCCAAGCTCTGGTCTCTATGATTGCACTGAGTAAGTTGTCGTGTTCGATAAATTAAAGAGGTGGTGTCTGCATCGAGACGTGGCCCCCTTTTTTTGTGTGATTCAAAAAATAAAAAAACAATAAATAAATGTGTTTTGTTTTTTAAAAGAATTATAGCTAAAAAGAAACTTAACCTTACACCGCGTCTTAATCACCCACACACACACACACACACCCACACACACACACACAAGTTGATGCTCGTGTTTGGCGACAAGTTTTCTTTCCTAGGAAAAGAGAAATTATGTCCTTTTGTTCTGTGTAAATTGCTTTCTTGAAAATTATTTTTCAGGGTTTTTTATGTTTATTTATTATTATAAAAATTAATTAATAAAAAACAATTTTTAGTCTAAGTAAAAATATAACAACATCTGTGATAACGAGCCATTTGTTTTTCGATTTACAAATTAAGCAGCATCAAGTTTTCTCTGTTTTAGTCCAAGTAAAAATATTTTTTAAATTTATTTTAAATTATTTTTTTATATTTTCATATTATTTTGATGTGTTGATGTCAATATAATTTTTAAAAATATAAAAATATATTATTTTTATATAATTTCAAGTAAAAAAATATTTTAAAAAACAACTATTATTGTAACACCAATAAGTTAACTCATTCATTCAAATATTTTGAATGGATAATAATTTAATTTTGAATTATGAAAAACTTGAATAGATTAATTGAATTATATATATATATATATATATATATTTTGTTAAATATCTATATATCCTTTAAAGTGATTTTTTTTTTGGATGATATATATCTTCTTTTTATTTGTAAGTATTGTTTAAGATGGTAATAGAAGTTGTTTGTGAAATATTAAAATAATATATATTTTTATTTTTAATTTTTTTATATCAATAAATTAAAACAAATAAAAAATAAAAAAATAATTAAAAATAATAAAATTAATGTTTTAAAAAAATTATGTTGGAGCACAGAAACAAAAACTGCTTTAGAGCAGGTACATGATTACAAATAGCAGTAAAGCTACACACCGTACCATACATATATACTCATAGCATAGGATCCCTCCCCACCACAACAGCTAAGTGCATAATGCGCACACTCAGAGCCTCGGACACGTACGCACTCACCTCCACTCTCTCTTCTCACTTCTCAGCTAACCCCGGAAAGACAACAAAGAGAACTATACTTTTTTTTCTCTTCGCTCTGTGTGCGCATTTCACTCCCTGCGCTTCTTATCCGAACCCCTTCGAAACCCTAGATCTCTCGAATTTCTCCATGGAGGCTCCATTTCTACTGCTAATTCTAGTAATGTCAAGCCTTCTAGTCCAAAACACCGTAGAATTAGCTACTTTCTCGTCCAGGCTGATACACAGATTTTCTAAGGAATATAAGGAAGTTAGCGTTTCAAGGGGAGGGGACGTGAATGGCACGTGGTGGCCGGAGAAGAAGAGCAAGGAATATTACCAGATACTAGTCAGCAGTGACTTAAAGAGGCAGAAATTGAAGCTTGGTCCTCATTATCAGCTTCTCTTCCCTTCTCAGGGTAGCAAAACGATGTCGCTTGGCAATGACTTCGGCTGGTATGGACAAAGTTGGAAGCTTGGTCCGGTTGGTCCTGATTTTTTATAATTTTATTTTGTTTTTGGTGTTTTTGTAGGTTGCATTACACGTGGATTGATATAGGGACGCCACATGTATCGTTTATGGTGGCTTTGGATTCTGGGAGTGATTTGTTTTGGGTACCTTGTGATTGTGTGCAATGTGCTCCTTTATCTGCTAGTCACTACAGTAGTTTGGTAAGCCTGAAATTTCCATTATTTTTTCTTACTTAACTTTCTCTCGATTGGGTTTTTTTAGTAGTTTTGTGGTAATTTTAGTTGTTTTACATGGTAATTTTCTTTCGGGCTATACTATTTTTATTTTTTTTATGGAATGAGTGTTGTTGTTGTTGTTTTTTTTTTTTTTTTTTTGGGGGGGGGGGGGGGCAAGATGATGTTGTTTGTTCGCATTTGATTCTTTGCTAATTGGTAGGAAATGCAATTTGGAGTTTTCTTTTGGCAGCATTCTATGTGCTGAGTAAATGTAATTTATGACAATATTTATTTGTCGAGGCGGTTTTATGTGAGGAATTTTGAATTTCGTTCCTCATTATGCCATATGCCAACGAAATTCCAAATTTCATTTACATAAGTATATAAACATAATTGTTTTGTGTACATGAGGAAAGGCTGTCTTTATGCAACATATTAACCTATAGGACCTATTTGTTCTGAAGCAGATTGTATGTTTAGTTATTTGTTCTTTGGTATTACTCTGACAAACTTCTGCTGGAGAACTCAGGAAAGTTAGATCTAGTCATGAAGTTAATTGGGGTTCTGGGGAGTAAAAAATAGGTTAATTTATTTTCTGAAATCTTTTTGTAGTTGACTGTGCTTCTTGGAGGTGCTTTGTACCTATCTCTATTGCCATTTGACCCAATCCACAGTGTTAATTTCAGCCTTTTGTTTTTAATTTCTCTCAAGCGTGTTGCAAATACTATGGGCCAAGTTGGAGAGTAGTTTGTTATGTGGCATTCATACAACTGTGCCTCAATACGTGTTGGTGGAGTTGTTTATCTCAGTGAAGATGGTTTCTTACTTAGAATAAGAAAATAAAATGACCGGAAAATCAAGGGAATCGCTGATTTTATACTAAGATATGATAACAGGTTTAGCACTTATTTTCCGATTATTGATTGGCAGGTGCTCCCTCGTATTTGGAGCATCTATTGTGCAGGATAGAGATCTTAGTGAATATAGCCCATCTCAGTCAAGCACCAGCAAGCAATTGTCTTGCAGTCATCGGTTGTGTGACATGGGTCCAAATTGCAAAAACCCAAAGCAGTCATGCCCTTACAGTATCAATTATTATACAGAAAGTACATCAAGTTCTGGATTGCTGGTTGAGGACATAATACATCTTGCATCTGGTGGTGATGACACATTGAATACTTCTGTGAAGGCTCCAGTGATCATAGGGTGTGTGTGACGTATTCTTTCTTGCCACATTAGTTTCAACTTTATGTCATCGCTATTGCAAATTTAGTGGGGTTGCTTAAGTCAGATATTCTTTTATTTGTTTTATTGTTTTTTGTTGTTTCACATGGTTATTTATTTCGTAAGTACAGATGTGGCATGAAGCAAAGTGGTGGTTACTTAGATGGTGTTGCTCCCGATGGTCTTTTGGGTTTGGGCCTGCAAGAAATCTCAGTTCCAAGTTTTCTTGCTCAAGCAGGATTAATTCAGAATTCTTTCTCAATGTGCTTTAACGAGGATGATTCAGGGAGAATATTCTTTGGTGATCAGGGACCAGCTACCCAACAATCTGCTCCATTTCTGAAATTAAATGGGAACTAGTATGTACTATCTTTGCATCTCTATACACATCATTAAAAGAAGCTATTGTTCTCTCTAGTGGTTGTTCGAATAGCTGCCAAAACTCTCATGCTTACTATATTAAACTCATTAACATGATTCAGCACAACCTACATTGTTGGAGTGGAGGTTTGTTGTGTTGGCACTTCTTGTCTTAAGCAAAGTAGCTTCAGTGCACTGGTGGATAGTGGCACATCATTTACATTTCTTCCAGATGATGTTTTTGAAATGATTGCTGAGGAGGTACCATCTCTTAAGTTTTAACATCAAACTTCATTGTGTACCATGATCATCTATTATTTTAACATGGGAGCCTTGTTTAATAGTTTGACACACAAGTAAATGCTTCGAGATCTAGCTTTGAAGGGTATTCTTGGAAATATTGCTACAAGACTAGGTGAGTCTGCATTAAAAGAAGAGCTTTGATAGCCTCTTTGATCCAACACTAATATTCAGGGTGGCTACTGTAAATAGTTCACAGGACTTGCCCAAGATTCCATCTTTGAGACTTATCTTCCCTCAGAACAACAGCTTTATGGTCCAGAATCCTGTTTTTATGATCTATGGCATTCAGGTGAGACCAATTTGAAATGGCGTTGTTAATTAAGCTTGATTTCATCTGTTATTTTCTGGTCAAATAATTGACAAAGGTGCAAGAAGTAAATATGGGTAAACACAATTTGTTAGAACTTTGGACATGACAAACCATTAAAGCTTTAAATGAATGGATTTGAGACTTCCAATCTAAGAAGAATGTATTGAGCAGATTCATAGTACAACTAGACATTTCTGGAACACCTCTAACAGATAGACAAATATTCAATTTTATGCCAAGATGTCTTCTTTTTTTTCTTTAGATATTGCTGCACTGATGATTCTTAGCTGCATTTATAACCAAGTGAGAAATAACCTTCCATTAATTTATTTGTATGGAATTTTTCTTTTCAAACAAGATTAGAAGTTCTGTTGGGTCTTATTACCTTGCTGGCTTGAATATAGATTTAGTAATATGTTCTTATATTATTCATATCGGTTCAGCACTATCTCAGTTCCATAGAAGTTCGCTAGTTGCGATGAAATCTAAATGTGGTGGCCTTGATGGTGCAGGGAGTTATTGGCTTTTGTTTGGCAATTCAACCAGCGGATGGAGATATTGGAACAATTGGACGTAAGTATGCTCACAGTTGCCTATGGAAAATGCCACTGGTCATTAAATCTTCAGCTTGCTCTCTGGAAGCCTTATATTTGAATGGAACTTTATGCAGAGAATTTCATGATGGGATATCGGGTGGTCTTTGATAGAGAAAATTTGAAGTTAGGGTGGTCACGTTCTAATTGTGAGTTCCCTGGCATTTCCTATGTTTAGGGATGTTGATACATTACGACTAAATGCCCCCTCATTTCTATGTTTCATTCACTTGTTTGTAGAGCCATAGCCTAGCATATGGGAACCTTTTATTTTTTATTCTGGTCAGCAATTAATGCAATGTGTGCAGGTGGAGATGAAGGTGATGGTAAGACGTTGCCGCTTACTCCATCTGGGACACCCCAGAATCCACTGCCAACCAATGAGCAGCAGAGCACTCCCGGAGGACATGCAGTTTCACCTGCTGTTGCTGTAAACGCACCCTCCAAACCATCAGCTGCTTCAAGCCAACTAATTTCAACTCGGTTTTGTTTGTTAAAATGGCTGCTGCCACTGTATCTTCTGCATCGGGTTTTTCCAGCTTCATGAGTAAATACTGGCTGTCGACGAGATACGAGTTCTATTCTTTATATATAGCCCTACTTGTAAATTAAGTCCTTTCTCTTTTATATGTATACAAGTATATGTGGATCGGTCCTATCATCAAATGGCATCAGTTTTCCCCCTCCTATGGCCATTTGGCTGATTGGACTTTGAGGACAATATATTGTCTGCTCTGTTTTTCCTAACATGTATCTTCATTTTGTGCCTCCATTCCTTGTCGACAAGCCATTCATCTACATCGGCCTTCTTTCTTCCTTCCTTTCTTTCTCTTTCTTTTTAAAAAAAGCTGTTTTACTTGGAAACTGAGCAAGCTTGGGAGGCCACTTGTGTACTTTTATTCAACGATAAAGGATATTCTCATATCAGTTTATGTATTTCATTTAAAAAGGTTTAATAAATTCCCCATATCTAAGATTTGAAATGGCTCCAACCTTCATGTCGTGTCCCAACGGTCATTATGCACTCTGTTTTCGGCAGAATGCCTAGCAGAAGGTATTTTTCTGGTTCTCATTAAGAGACCTCTGATGACGTATCAAAGCTCAGTGGAATCATGAATCAGGGAACAAGAACAAACCTAGACCCAATTGTCGCCGTTGAGACCACCAAAATTAATCATGTCCTCTCTTTTTCAGGAATTGGTTGTTGTAGCACCGTAGAGAAAGCTATTCTAATTATTTTTACAAGAAACTGATATAAAGATTGGAAATTAATAAGAAAACTAAAGAAAATTAAAATTCTAAAAATAAAAGGTAAAAGATAGTTCAGTATTCACATGCTCGGTTGATTGATCATGGATGGAAAAAGATTGAATTAATTAGAAAAAAATCCCTAATTAATTCCTTAACAAATTTGGAGTATACTTGTATGGAAATTTTAGTTTGGGACTGAGACCCCTGCCGGCCTCCCCTGTCTCCGCCACTGCCTCAACCCATTATTATTATGAATCGACGAAGTGTAAAGTCAAAACATGTTTGTGAGATGTTCAATACTTCTTAGAAATGGAAAAATTAGACTACATGATCCATAAGAAAATAGTTATAAAATCCTTGTAACAGTAATTTAAAAACGAGCCTTCGTACAAGCCACGTGAATTATCAATTATGTTCGACGACTATATTTGCTCCTCTCTCTTTTTTTTTCTTCAAAAAACTACACGCTAATAAAGGAAAAGACATTATAATATCATGATAAAATTTTAAAAAAATCTAATTTTTAAAATTATTTTATATAAAAAAAATATATCAAATATGAAGAAAAAACAAAATAAAAGGCTGGTTTGAAAATCTGTTGGGCTAAACGTGAAAATTAAGAAGGAGAGAAGATAAAAAAA
>Ga0325405_1008641_pt1 | contig 10088 bp, 5 predicted proteins | sample PopdelMetagenome_21_FD_205663 | JGI IMG/M metagenome (GOLD analysis project Ga0325405, IMG submission 205663) | Populus deltoides microbial communities from Bellville, Georgia, United States - Xylem-Control-R2 | ecosystem: Host-associated > Plants > Phyllosphere > Stem > Wood/Secondary xylem...
TTTGTAGATGGCACTTAAAACACTCAAGGCATATATAACTTAGGTTAATACCAGTGTGCATAAGTGTAAATTGTGTAAGTTGTTTAGTACAGTAAGTAGCTCTGATTGTAGATGATGCCTTTGTTGTATGCATTTAGCAGCTTCTCATTCTAGTTGGTTTCTTTGCATTCGTGCATGTCTTTCAAATACAGTACAAGAGCTTCAAATGAAATGGCACAATTCTCATTACAAGTTTTCACGAACCACTACAAAAGATTTGGATAATGAATTTGTTTTTAACATTGAATTTGTTTAATATTAAGCTTTTTAGTTAAGGGTTTGTGACTTTAAGAGATTAACTGAACTTAAAATGTTCGTCCATATTTGCTTGGTTTTCATCCCTTTTCAGTTTTTTTTTTTTTTTTTTTAACTTTCATCCTCAATTGTATTGTTTTCTTATGTTTTTTTTTTCAATTTCTACAAGATTTTCCATTCGTTTTGAAAAAACACACATGTTAACTAGAGTTTTTTTTTCAGGCTTTGTTCAATCTTGTTTTTTTATGATGATTTATGCTTTTGAATTAAATATAAGTATCAAATGTTTTTGTGCTTCGTTTGGAATCCTGGGAATTGATGGTTGATATTTTTTCCATTCTCTTTCTATGATATGGAGCCATTAATTTTTTTTCCTCTTTTAAAAAACACTTAAAGCACTTAATCATTAATTTTTTATGCTTCAAAAAAATCAAGTCACCTCGCAAGAAGCGTAGGCAAGCTATCTAGTTTAAGCCTAGATAATATTTATTCTCTTCGTCACCTAAACAAACACAATACTAACTTAAGCTTCAGAGAATTATTCTTGCAAGTTTTGTCGGGCCCACAAAGTCCTCTATGAAAAGTTTTATCAGCTCATGGAAAGCGCCCCAAATCTTTCTACAAAGAATTTTTCCAACCTCATCAATTAGAGTTATCTTTGGGAAATGAGCAAAAAGCTCGTTCATTCCTGTTTCTCAAAAGCTTTTTCCATGACTAACGAAACCTCGATGTAGCGGCAACTATGCCAGCAACTATGTCTACGGCTATGCTAGTGGCTATGTCTATGACTATGCTAATGACATGTCAGCAGCATCATTTATGCCCCACGTGGCTACGCTAAGGTTACGCTAGCGGCTATACACAGCTATACCCACAACTACGCCCACAACTATGCACCAAAGCTACACCCATAAACTACTTTTATGGTGGATTGTAAACACAAAAGGTGTCATTAAGACTTGAAGGGTTTTGGTGATACATAAAAGGTAATATTACCCAAGTATTTTATCTCTCACTCTTGCTAGGTCAAGTCTTCCAAACACACTTAGAGGGCTCTGGCAATACTTGAAAAAACTACACTTGTGTTTTATACAATGTATACACCTCTCTCTAGACAACATAAGTCTAAGAAAATACAAGTTTGATACAAGGCTTAAGGAACATTTAAGCCTAAAAAATATTTATTCTCTCTGTCATCTAAACAAACACTATACTTATTTAAGTTTCAAAGTGTTTTTCTTGCAGGTGTTGTCGGGCCCACCAAGTCCTCCAGGTCTAGTTTTATCATCCCCTGAAAAGTGCTCTTAGTCTTTCTATTGGAGATTTTTCTAGCCTCATCTATGTGGGGCGTAGCCACTGGCATTTTGTTGGTATTGTCGTAGACATAGTCACTAGCATAGTTGTCGCTGCATTGAGATTTCGTCAGCTATGGAAAAATAATTTGAGAAATAGGAATAAAGTTTCCGCAGACGACGCCAATTTATGAGGCTAAAAAAATCCTCAGTAGAAAGATTGGGGAGGTTTCTTGGGCTGATAAAATTAGATCTAGAGGACTTGGTGAGCCCGCAACACTTGTAAGAAAAATAGTACGAAGCTTAATTCAGTATAGTGTTTGTCTAGATGATGGAGAAAAGAAATATTATCTAGGCTTAAATGCTCCTTAAGCCTTGTTTTGTTTCAAACTTGTGTTTTTTTAGACTTGTGTTGTCTAGAGAGAGAGTCTAAAGAGATGAGCTCTGTCAAACTTTTCATCTGAAGAGATAAAGCTTCGTTTATATAGATTTTTTTAAGATAAATATCTTAAGAATTATATATGTGTACTTTTTATAAAACATTCGTGTAGTTTTTCATGTATCATCAACATGTTAATTTAATATATTTTTTTTACCAAATGATGACGCTTTAGGTTTTTTTTAAATAACATAATTTTTGTTTTTTTTAAAGGAAAAAAACATTGTTGTTTTCATAAAAACATCTGGTTCAAAATAAAACCCGATCTAGGTGGTGACTCACCAAGTTTGTCGCACGTGTGTGACGTCACGGTGATCTTCCACCCCCTCTCAGGAGTGTTGTATCTATCTGGAAAATATAGGGGGACAAGAAATTCTTGTCTCTTATTAGTGAAAAAATGGAATGAGAGTCGCCACCTAGTATTTTGGTCACTACGAACCTAACTGGTCTCAAAGATTGGGTACGGGGACTGGTTGCGTAAAGGAAAAGTATTAGCACCTCAAATACGCCTTACCTAAGGTAAACTGCATTGTTTTATGATCTAATATATGCTACGATTGTATCGTATTTCTAATTGTTGGTCTGTCTATGGTTTAAGAAAAGTCTTCCTTGGTAAGGAGATCTTTATTTTATCGGGTAAAACCTAACCATCCTAACATCAACAAAAGAACTACCTTTTTAATATCGGGAATACTTTTTATGTATAAATTAGTAATCCCTGATATTAAAAGAGAAGAAAATAATTGTTTTGGATTTTTTTGAAACATTGGCCAAGTTCTCATGACTTTAATAAACTAGTTATTAAAGCCAAAATGCATGCCTATAGCCATTTTGGGCTGGTCTGGACTTGTCCGCCCTAGTGAACAGTGGAGACGGTGTAGCAAAGAAGAAAACAAAGAAAAAGGAAGAGGGATGGACCTATGGTGGCTTCGAGGTGGTGCTGCTGGCGGTTGCTGACCGGAGAACAACTTGGACAGTGGTCGACCTTTCTTTTTCTTCTCTGTTTTTTTTCTTCTGCTCTGTTCTCTTATATTTCTGTTTTTTCTATGTTTCTTATTCTCCCCACTTCTGTCTCCTGCTTCTCCTTTCTTCTTTTGTTTCTAATGGTGGCTGCTGTTGTTGGCGGAGCGATGATGGCTCTTCTCTGCGGTGGCAGGCAGTGTTTGCTGCTGTTTTTCCTGTTTATGTAGAGGTACAGGCTTCTTCTTCTTCACAGGTGTTGCAGCAGGGGGAGGAAGATGGTGAGAGGCTGACGATGGCGCTGCTGGTGGCGGAGGAGAGGAAGAACAACGGTGGTTCTCCTTTTTTTCTTCTTTCTTCCTCTATAATCTTCTCCCTTGTCCCTCTATTTTTCGATCTTCTCTCCTCTATTTTCAAACAATTCTTCCTCCTCTCTCTCCTTTTATTGCTTCTCTCTTCTTTTGCAATCCATCCCCAACATCTTTGTTTTCAACTAAAAAAAAACACGACCCTCTTTTGTTTTCTCCTCTGTTTCTTTCCTTTCTTTCCCTATGTTTCGATTTCTCTCTTCTCTCCAAAAAAATCCCTCTGTTTTTCAACTCTCAATCTCTCCCTATTTTGGTGCCCCATCCTCTGGTATTTATAGGCATAGGAGGAGAGGGCCACCTTACCCCTGTCATGGCGCAGAGTAAGGTGGGTTGGGAAGTTACTTGCAGGGCATGGCTCCCCTGACTTTCTTCATCATTGTGGCTAGGTGGCAGGGTATATGTGGGCATGGGTCGTTGCCGGGTTTCTTGGGCAAGTGGGGTTGAGAGAGAGGGAGTGGCGTTGCAGGGGAACAAATGCTTCTTCTTCCCTTGCCTCGCGCATCTAGAGGAAAAAGAAGACCCACAGTACCGTTTTAAACGACACTGTTTTAGCTCTTATTTTATTTTATTTTTTTTGAAAGAAATGAATCTGGGAAGAACCCAAAAATAGGTTATAACAAAGTTAATATGTTAGGTCAAGCCAGGTCAGGCCTTATAACTATGTTGCTAGCATTTTAATATTTTTCTAATATTATCATAGAATTAGTTCTTACTAAAATATTTCCAAAACAACCACTTTCACTACGGTTTGACCACATCCTCATATTGCTTGTACTGTTAGCCCTTTGTTTCTGGCTTTTTGTCTCATTAGCCCATCATTTCTGGCAATATCAAACCAATTTCATGTTAAAGGATGACAAAAAAAAAAAAAACAAGGCAACTCGTGTTACTCTAAAAAAGTTAGAAAAGTCCCCTCGAAAGTGGGAACAAATGCTAGATGATAAAAAAAAACCCGAGCAAACCCAACTTAAATTTAATAACTCGCGATCCAATATATGAGATAGAAATAACCTAAAAAAAAAAATCAGAACATATCACGAAGCTCAAAGCCCAATAAGTTAATGTCAAATGATGAAAATGAAAACAAAAATCAATTTTTAAAAAGGATTAAAAAAAACAAACATAAACCAGGTTAATCATCAAAACTAGTGGATCGAGTCATGATTGTCTTCACAAACACAAAAAAATAACGAAGCAATATTTTCAATCATAAAATAATTGAAGAAAATCAAAAATAAAAATAATAAGGACAAAATCATTCACAAAAAAATAATTGAAGGAAAAATTATTAGGGATTAAATTGAAAAAAAAATAAATGAAGAAAATGATAAAAAAATGATGACTAAAATTGAAACAAAAAATTCTAAAGGACAAAAATTTTTTTAATGCAAATGATAAAAAAAAATTCTAAAAGAATGAGGACCAAATTAGATAAAAAAAAATTCTATGAAATAAAATGCAGAGGGATGAAATTGAAACAAATTTTTTTTTTGAAAAGCCTTAAAATCAAAACAAATAGAAATCAAAAAAATGATGACCAACTTTAAAACAAATACAAACTGAAGGACACATCTGAATTTTTAAGAGCTCGACATGAAAACCAATGCAGAAAGGGGAGAGAGAGAGAGAGAGAGAGATAGAGAGAGGAAGGGAGGGATGGTGGAGGAAAAACTTCTATTACCATCAACTAGACCAAACATGTGACACTAGTAGCTGCACTGCCACCTGACACGACGGTCAATGGATTTTTGCTGTCATAATACATCCCACGTGCTTCTCGTTTGGCGGGGGGATGATGATAAACATTGTCCTTTTATATTGATTTATTAATATTTTAATAATTTGAAGTACTAAAAAGCCCCTAAAGGTATCCTCATATTACACAAAAAAACATGTGTCAAAGACACAAATGTCCTCCCTTGCCCAGACTTAGAATTTTTAAAGTCAAAGGCTAAACATGTTATTTTACTGTAAAAAAAAAAAATATACACAAAGACAAAAAAAACCCCTCTCTACAAAGCTAAAACTTTTAAACTTTTAAGAGTATCATTGTCATTTAATTGTGCAAATAAAGTTAAAAATACACAAAAACCCCTGGACAAAAGATCTATTTTCTTAGCTTTCAAGGGTGAAGAAGTAATTTCACTACATATAAAAAAAATATAAATTTACTAAATTATCCCAATCAATTGACAAATGATATTTTGATTCCCTTAAAAAGACAACTCTATCCTTATAGCCAAGGCAATTACTGAGTGCATTGAAGGACAAAATGATCAATATATTGCTTTAAAGGACAAAATGATCAATATATAGCTTGAATCCACATTGTTTCTCTTCATTTGCTATAAGAAAAGCTGAGTCCTTTAAGTTTTTCTTTGTAATGTTCCTTGAGTCCTGTTTAAATCTTGTGTTTTTTTAAATATATATTGTCTAAAGAAATAGAGTTCAGATATATGAGTTTTGACAGACCTTTCATCTAGAGAAATGAAGCTCTATTTATATAAATTTTTTTAAAATAAATATCTAAATTATAAGATATTTAATATAAATATCTAGGATATTTATAAAGATATGTACATTGTATAAAATATCTGTGTGTATATATATATTTTTTATGCATCATCATCTACTCACTCGAGGGTTGACTTACCAGCCTGAAACTCTGATGCTGCAATTTATGATTTTTATTTTTGAATGATGGTGTTGTCACGCTAACGAAAGATGCTAGTTGAAATGTGTAAATTATTTTCTTCTTTGTTCATTATTTTTCACTCTTAATGTTTGTTTCAATTATTTCAATGAACAATCAGAATAAACATAGGGTGGTTATGTTCAAGTTTCCACAACAATCTTCCCTGTAGCATGGCCATCGATACTCTTTGCCCAGGCATCTTCTGCCTTCCTTAATGGATGTCTGGAGTCGATGATCGTCTTAAGCTTCCCTTCCTTCACTAGTTTAATAAGACAATCCAGGCTCTCAATGCTGGGGCTCACGGTTAATATGGGCACCAGCTGTTTCTTGGAGAAGGTAAGTTTCTTGAGAACAAAAGTCATCATGGCACTGGCGCCAGGAGTGATGTCAATAACCTTACCACTTTCACTCAAAGTAGGTTCAAAAGTAGACCAAGAAATGCCCAGTGCACAGTGGAGCACTACATCATATTTCTTACCAGATGGACTCTTGAGAGCTGCTCCTTCAGGTGTTTTGTAATCAAGAACCTCATCGGCCCCTAAGCTCTTGACCAATTCGATGTTACGAGCACCACAAGTGGCTGTTACGTGTGTATTTCCAAGCTTTGCTAGCTGAACTGCATAAAGACCTACACCACCTGAGGCAGCAGTGATCAGAATGTTTTTCTGCTGCCCGCTTCCATCAAGCTTTATCCCACCATGCTGTGTGAGAGCCTGGTAAGCTGTGATACCTGAAACAAGTAAGCCTGCGCCTTCGGCAGCTGAAACTTCAGATGGCCTCACCACAGTCAAGCTCTCCTTTGCCACAGCATACTCAGCTAGTCCACCTCCGTACTGCCATTGCACAACACAATTAATTCTTTGAATGTTAAGATTGGCCGACTGCGAGCAGATATTCTATGTTAAGATTATTTGTCATTTCTCAAAGTTTGCTTAGTCTAATTCATTTCCAAACATTGTCCCATCTCGTTCTTCCCTGATGCTGGCAAATCTAAGGCTTCAAAACACAAATTCACCAGAGGGGAAATGGCAGGAATAAGCACTTACAAGATGGCCAAGTTCTGCAACAACTCTGTCACCAATTTTGAAGTTCTTTACTTCTGCTCCAACCTCTACAACCTCGCCTGCCACATCCGTACCTGTTCAAGCAAACAAAAAGAAAAAGAAAAAACATTAGGATTTCTGGTAAACGTTCAACTCTTGTCGTTGACAACAAACAACGTAAAAGACAAAAAATACAGAGTTTTTGTTCAGAACTTGATATTCACTTGCACCAGCAGGGTTTCTGGTATGAGTACAGAACATTAATTTAGTCGATTCGGTTCTTTAAATTATCAGATGATCAGCAAACTTAATCAGATAAACATCAAAACATCAGAGATAAGAATGCAACTATAGAACTCAACAAAACCATTACAAAATCTCCAAGTTTCAGACGCCACAGACAGTTCCAAAATAATGTTAGGATCACACAATTTGATAAAGAAAATTATCACAGCAATTAGAAGAAGAAGAAATCACACATAGACACGGTGTTTTACATGGTTTAACTATGCTTACGTCCAAGGGAAATAAATTTGCCAAATGCAAGAAAGTAATGCTGTATTACCAGGTATATAAGGGAATTTGCGAGGAAAAAAAGGCCGCAGCTTGCCTTTCTGGATTTTCCAATCAATTGGATTCAGACTGGTTGCTTCCAGCTTTAACAAAACCTCATATTTCTTAGGACTTGGAACTGGAACTTCAACATGCTACAATAAAAATTCATTCATTTATTTATTTTAATAATCAAAATTCAGTCAGCAATTCATGTTCATCATTACTTTCAAATCTTTATAACCTCGAAACAGAAGTTGAATTTGAGCAAGAAATTCCCATGGTTACACAAATTAATTTACATTTTGTAAAATTATCATTTCAATTACATCTGTACGAAAAAAAATTAAATTATTGCTAATAATCGTTAAAAAAATATAAGAGACTAACTTACAAAATCGTTAAAAATATAAGGTCTAAATTACGATACAGAAAAAAAAACCCCTCAAAAGGCGAAAATAAATCAGCCATGAACACATAGAGAACTAACAATGAAATTAAAAAGAAAAAAGAAGGGAAAAGAAACATAAAGTAGAAATGCTAAGTAAAAAAACACCTTTAAAGCAGCAGGTCCTCCATCATAAGAATCATACTGAATGGCATGCATGAGCTTCCCTGCCATTCCCATGCCTATCCAGTAGGTCAAGAAAGTTGATGATATATGCTAATTTGATGGAGCAGAAGACTTGCTAATGGTTTTTATGGATTTACTTAGCACTATTCAATTGACAAATACACCCTTTGATGAGTCTAATGGTATTGAATTGAAGTGCTACGGAGAGGAGCAAGATTACCCCTTTCAGCGTCGGCAGTCAATAGTGTTGTTGAAATTGTATTTTATTTTAATTATAGTTTTAAAAATATTTGATTAATTAATATATATCATAAATTTTATATAATTTTTACTTCAAATTTATCTTGAAATTTTAATTATAAAAAATATAATTTATAGTTTTTTTAAAAAAATATTTTTTTCAAATCATTATCCTTAAAGACAAAACACACAATTATTTTTTTTAAAAAAAAAACAATAGATGATGTTACATCTTACATTTGAATCAACGGTGTAAAGTAAAAGTCAACCTTTGACTAAAATCAAACAAATACCCTGTATTTCTCACTCCATTTAAAATATTTCTTAAAGTCTCCTTCTTGTCATAATTTTGCTCCAATTTGAAGCTTCTGATTGTCGGTAGATATTTGAAAATCTTTATAAATTCCAATAAAATTTTAATCAAACTATAAAACTACATAGATTATTTTTTTTAGAAATATATTAATTTTTTTTTAATTTTTAAAATCCGTATATCAAAATAATAAAAAAATATTTTTTTTTATTTTCTAAATCAATTACAGTTAAACTGAAATACCAAAAGACATTTGAAATTACATTATGTTTCATGGTAAAGAAAGCCGAGAAACCTCTAACTGAAATGAGGTTTTAATTAGTTTTGTCAAAAATACTTTTCTAATTTTCTATATTTATTTTTTACAAAATATTTTATAAGAAACCGGTTAACATAAATATTTTTTTGATAAACATATAAACTTAATTTATTTATTAAAAAAACATCTTAGCCAATTATCACTAACATCTCCATTCTAATACATCATTATTATTTCATTTCCATTATATTTTTACATGATTATTTATTATAAAAATAAAAAAAATAATGTAAAATTTTTTCAACGCCCATTTTAAGTTTTAATTGTAGTACACGGGCAACTGGTCTTTTTTTTTTTCGGTACAAAGTTTTTAACGTGGAACTAGGAGTATCTTAATAATTATTTATTGAATTTATTTAAAAAAAACAGATAAAAAGAGAAAATAAAAGATATAACTCATGAATCATGAAAAATAATAATAAAAATATTTTCATTTAAAACTTTCTTTCTCCTAGTTATTTTATTTTTTTCTTTTAAAATGAATCAAAAAAGTAACTAATATGATATCACTAATTATTTTTTAAGTATCTTAAAATTCTTCCCTCGATATACTGTCTAAAATATCTAATTTTTAGATAGTATTTGATATTATGATAGTTATTATTTTTTAAAGTGTATTTTACTTATAAATATATTAAAATATTTTTTTTTATTTTTTAAAATTTATTTTTGATATTATTATATCAAAATAATTTAAAAACATTAAAAAAAATTAAATTTAAATAAAAAAATTTGGATTTCTTTTTAAATACAGATACGCTGCTATAACAAACATTCCCTTAATGTATTGACATGAATGCAGAAAGGTTTTGCAGTTTAGGCCATGGAGCAAAGGTATCTTAGCATCCAAATGGTGGGCTAATGCGACAGAAACAAGGGGCTAACACAATCAACACGAGGAAAGTGATCAAACCGTACTGCTGCCGGCTGTTTTGAAGATAATTTTAACAATGATCAAGTTTTCTGATAATATTTTTTAATATTATCATGTCTTAGCAT
>Ga0325405_1008642_pt1 | contig 10087 bp, 9 predicted proteins | sample PopdelMetagenome_21_FD_205663 | JGI IMG/M metagenome (GOLD analysis project Ga0325405, IMG submission 205663) | Populus deltoides microbial communities from Bellville, Georgia, United States - Xylem-Control-R2 | ecosystem: Host-associated > Plants > Phyllosphere > Stem > Wood/Secondary xylem...
CCACAAGAAGTTTTGGATAGCTTGGAAATTGTCCTAAGAATCGACAGGAGACAGGGTGATTTGCAAGACATGTTATCAATTCTTTCACTTCAAGTGCATACATATTTATATAGTACTAACTATTGCAAGAAATATTATCAACCAATCCTCTTCGCCCATTCCCTCTTCCGAATAAAGAAAAAAAAAATGAGTCTCAGAAACATTTATTTCACTCTCCTGGTTGCCCTTTTGGGAATTATGGCATCAGCTGTTTTTATCAGTCCAAACCTTTCTCTTTTGCACCAACTCATTGAACTTGGTTTGGCCACTTTTTCATCGCCTATTATTGCAACTTTCATTCCATATAGCATTGGAGGTCGCCGTCACCACCACCACCATAATAAACACCCTAGTGATGGAAAAATAGTCAACATTTGCGAAGATTTCCCTCCTGACTTCCCCCCTCCAGACACCAACACAACCTCAACCATTTGTGTCGATCGAAACGGATGCTGTAATTTCACAACAGTTCAATCAGCTGTTGATTCGGTCATGAATTTTAGTCAGAAAAGAACCATAATTTGGATCAATTCTGGCATTTACTAGTAAGTTAATTAGTTCTTTATTTATTTTATTTTAAGTAGTTGATAGTCAGGTGGTATTCGGGGACCAACTTGCTCTCATCGAGACTAAATTCATCTTTTCGATCTGATCGAAGGATGGTGTAAGAGAATTCAAGAGAAAATACGTTGTTGTGGATTATAAGCAGAACATTGGGTTTGCTTTCCTGTTTTTCTCTTTGAAGTTACTAAACTTTATCACTATGATTTTGTTGGCCTGTTTTAGTGAGAAAGTCACCGTTCTAAAGTACAAACAGAACATTACATTTCAAGGACAAGGCTATACATCAACTGCAATTGTATGGAATGACACTGCAAAATCTTCTAATGGGACATTTTATAGCGGTTCTGTTCAAGTTTTCTCGAACAATTTCATTGCTAAGAACATAAGTTTCATGGTAAGATATGTTAGCTCAACAGCATGAAACCACATCGTGTCGTGAGAAGACAAGTAGTAACATTTTTCCTTTTTCATGCTAGAATGTGGCTCCAATTCCAAGCCCCGGTGATATTGGAGCCCAAGCAGTGGCGATGAGAATCTCTGGAGACCAAGCTTTCTTTCTGGGCTGTGGATTCTTTGGAGCACAAGACACCCTTCATGATGATAGAGGTCGCCATTACTTTAAGGATTGTTATATCCAAGGCTCTATTGATTTCATCTTTGGCAATGCAAGGTCACTCTATGAGGTGACTTAATTTTTATCTGAAGCAAGCCTTCCTGCTATCTAATTCTTCATTTTAATTACTATTATAAATTCTTATGCATGCATGCTATGAAACTAAGTTGAAAAATTACACCTCCTGATATAATTACGAGAGATTAATCACCATGCTCAAAGTCAAAGAATGATAAAGGGTGCAAGCAAGGAACTCTATTAATTATGATCTCAAGTACTAATTAAGGCTATGTCAAAGGACATTGGCTCCATGGCCAAGTAACATGACATTTTTGAGAGGGCCGGGTGGTCTTGCAATGAAATCATGGCAAAACATGACTCTGCTTGACAAAGAGTCCAAGAAATATGCAGCTTGATTAATTATAGTCTTGTGTATAGAAAATTCTTTATGTATCAGGCATGAATTGGCAAGCTCATCCCCCTTGTATACAAGAGATTGTTCTGTCATATATTAACTAAAAATTATTTGGCAAGCTCATCCCCCTTGTATTAAGAGATTGTTCTGTCATATATTAACTAAAAATCATAGAAAAAAATAAAAGAATTAGTACTGATTTGAGACAGGGAGCACCAAACCATTGGAGGCATGGTTTTTATTTATTTATTTATTTATTATTATTATTTACCATTAAACCTCTATAAATTAGTATCTTGGGACTATGCAAATTTATTTATTAATTGATCGATTTATTATTTAAACTTCAAATTTAAATCGGTACCGAATAAAAATATATATTATTTAATCAGATTATACTGTATTTAATTAACACCGTATCTAAGCTCTTAACACTGGACATTTTCTACAGAATTGCCAGTTGATTTCTATGGCTAACCCAGTAGCTCCAGGAGCAAAAGGCATAAATGGAGCAGTAACAGCACACGGTAGAATTTCCAAGGATGAAAACACAGGTTTTTCCTTTGTAAATTGCACCTTAGGAGGTACAGGAAGAATATGGCTAGGTAGAGCTTGGAGGCCATATTCCTCAGTCATTTTTTCATACACTAGCATGACTGATATCGTTGCGCCTGAGGGCTGGAATGACTTCAATGATCCCACCAGAGACCAGTATGAACCATAGAATCAATATTTACTCAGATTTCCCACATGATTAAAGTAATTAATTAACTTGATTACATGATAATTGGTAATTAATATATATCATAACATATTTTGCAGGACTATTTTCTATGGAGAATACAATTGTTTAGGTGCTGGAGCCAATATGACTTTGAGGGCACCTTATGTTCAAAAACTTAATGATACACAAGCTTCTCCTTTCCTCAACGTGTCATTTATTGATGGAGATCAATGGTTACAATCATTTATTAATTAATTCTTAAATATAAAATATTTTTATCTCTTCAGCTGTCCAGTTTTTAGTTCACATCAACCATTATTATTTTGAAGAAAGATATTCATACAATATGTAAACACATATATTTTTTAATGAATAAAACACTTATAGTTGATTACTCAGTCAAATTTCTTATAATTACCTGATTTTATATTTTTATTTTTCAAACTTGAAGGCCAGATAACAAGATGGTTAACACTTAACCCTCTTAATTACTTATCCTGTAGATGTTTTCATTGGGAATGGATGATCCTCTGGGGGTCCTTCCACAACTCCACTTACTCGTAGGATTAATTAAAAACATTAATCTTTTTAATTGCTCAATAAAGCTCGAACTCTTAAAGTAGCAATACATTTAATTTGCCGTTTATTTGCAGTTTATGAAGACAAACAAATAATAATTAGTTGTAGATGATAAAAAAAAAAGGATTAACTGTTATGGAAAACATTAAAAGATAAAAGCAATTATTTAATTAATTATCACTCAAAGGAAAGGAAATCAATTATTTAATGAACAATCTTGAATATGATTACTCATAATTAAATATTTTATAGCAAATATTTATCATCTTATCAAATTTACAATAAGTCACCTGTAATCTATGACAACAGCCTAAATCATTAGCCATGTTAGAAATTAATAGGTTATGGAAGTCCAAAGGTACGAGGTGGTTAAATGTTTTCAAAAATGGTCATTACTTTTTAAGTAGTATACAAAAAAGTATAAGATGTTTCTAAAATAAGCAATATCCTCTTTCACTGATCATTGAAGAGCTTTTTGCTCCATTTGTTTATGTAATTTATAGTATTGTAACGTATGCAATGTGCTATACATATACGTATACACACAAACACACACACCCATGGAATCCTGCCCCTATTCTACCTAGCTATAAGATAAAGAAAGAAAAACTTGGAAGGATAGGGTTTATATTCAATTTGCAGTCATTGCCATCTCCCACCATCAGTATTTTTGACCTACAAGAGATAATCATTAATAAGCAATGGGAAAGGTGTTGAGTACCCTCTTACTCTTCTTTTTGTTCATTTGTTCATCAGATAATAGTTTTTCATGTTTTGAATATATGGATTATTTTTATGGAACCATACCTTTTAGGGAAAAAAAGATGGTAATGCAGCACAAAATGGAGCTGGCTGCCAGCAAAGGAATGGAGAGGCAGTCGTGACGCCACATGAGGAGCACAAAGAAGAAAACAAAGTAGAAAACAAGGGAAAAGAAATTGTGTTGAAAGCTTACATGCATTGCCAAGGATGTGCTGATAAAATCTTATATATCCTGAAAGGATTTGAAGGTAACTGATTAAAATCTTATAACTTTGTGTGTTTCTTTTCATCTTTGTCGCTCCATTTTGACTTGGTGGGCAAATCTTTAATGGTCAGGTGTGGAAGAAGTTAAGATGGATAGCAAACAGAACAAGGTAATGGTGAAGGGACCGAAGGCTGATCCATCGAAAGTTTTGGAGAGACTTCAAGGAAAATACAGTAGAAATGTTGAACTCATATCTCCAAAACTAAAACCCAGTGCTCAAGATAAAAAAGAGCCAGAAAAAAAACTAGTGGTAAGACGCAGCTCGCGCAGACATATAATAATTTATACTGAATTTAATATTTAATAATTTTATATTTTCGACTTGTTATTGACTTGGATATATGGATCATGTGTAGCCTCAAGTAAAGATAGTTGTGCTGAAAATGAATATGCATTGTGAAGGTTGTGCTCATGGCATCAAGAAAAAAGTATTGAGAATGGAAGGTAAGTATACTTTCCATCTACCATATGTATTTTCAGCAAAGATGATCCTCTTTGCTAGTTCTTTGATTCCTCCATGATTATTTAATAAAATAGAAACGTATTATATTAAATTGTTGAGGAGTCAATTGAATCTTAAGCTATGGTTAATCTTTTCTCTCGATTTCTTTGTATAATAATCTTGTATATGATCTTTTTAATTATGTCAGGAGTTTCAAGTGTGGAGCCAGATATGAAGAATTCTCAAGTGACTGTCAGGGGAGCTTTCGATCCACCAAAACTTGCCCAGAAAATGATGGAAAAGCTGGGGATTCATGTTGAGATACTAAAGCAACAGAACCAGGCAGCACCGAAGGATAAAAATAACAATAACAGCAACAATAATAAGAATATGTTTCACTATCCTCCTCAAAATTCCCAAGAATATGTTTATCCTTGTCCAATATTCAGTGATGAAAATGTTTTTTCATGTTCAATAATGTAAAAAGAATTTCATAGTTCTGCTATAATTGGTGATTCGATAAAAAAAAGAAAGAAATCTTCTTATTAGTTGTGAAATTGAATTGAAACGCATGTTATTGATCCATAAATGTTGCTCACATTTATATACTTTGTCATCGAAATATATATTTTTCCTGTTGCATCTTTTGTCGGTACTTATTGTTGAGACTCCCAATGTCAAACATATTACTTTCAATCAAATTCATCCGGTAAAAATTATAATTTTTATAATTTTTTAAATATATATTAACATTAAGTAAAATAGTTTCAGAAATAAAATTAAAATTACGATCAAATTCTATAATTACTATGTCATCATGCAATCTCCTTTAAATTTATGTAGTGTTGTTAAATAATATTAAACACTAGTTTTTCAAGTAAAACACAATTTAAAAAAATAGATTTTTTTTTTACTGGGTCGGACGCGGTCCAATGAACAGTGGAGACACTGTTTACTTCTTGAAGTCAACAGTGCCGAGTGAATTAATATAGACGCGGTAGGGGGAGAAGCAGCTCTCAACTTCTTTCGGCAAATCGATGGTTTCAGTGTAAATTATACGGGTCCCACATAAATAGTAAATTAAGTTTTAACATTACCAAATATGTTGTTTGTGCGGTTTGCTTTAAAAGCTAAAGCTGCCGCGTAAACGAAGGTTGTCAATTCCATTTCGGTAGGTGTTTTGTTTTTTCAATTGGAATGGAATGTTTCAATTTTAGAGTGTTTCGGCGTGCCGTTTCGGGAATGGTTTCAGCATAAATTGTATGGGTCTCATATATATATGTGTGTGTGTGTGTATTCAACAAACATAATTCAAATTCAAGATAAATTAATTATAAATTATGAAAATATTTATAATTTCAATTAATTAAAATTAATTAGAATTACAATATTTCTAAATAGTCAAGATTAAATAGATTTTTAACTTAAAGTAATTCAACTTAAACAAAATATCAAAATATTATGAAAGTAAAATGCTTTAACACAAATATTTTAAATATAAAATTAGGTCAATGTTATCAAGACTAATAAGATCTAAAGTATCCCTTATTTTGCTCAAATTCCTACAAAGTATAAACATGAAAAACAAAACAACATGAATATAAGCCATATATAATAGTGATAAATCTAATTTTAAAAAATTAATATCATTGTTAATGAAAATAATAATAATAATTTTCAATATTATTATTAATATCATTGTTATTTAAAATAGTAATGAAAAAGAAATTTTTATACTTGGGTGATTTAATTAATTAAATTGAACAAAGTTCAATTTGATTCAATGGTTTTTTAAGAACAGAACGGAACATGTGGAATAAAACCGAAACATTCTGGCCGAAATTTAGTTGAAAAATCTGAAACGGACCGAGATTTAAAATGAGATGAAAATTATTCCGTTTTTTGAATTGGTATGAAATGTTTTGGTCATTTCAGATGAAACGGAACGGAATTGACAACTTTAACATAAACAAACACCCTTTAAGATTTGCTTTGATTTTTTATTTTTTTTCGTACTAGATTATTCTTGTAATAGTTTCATACAACATCCTATATCTTATGCGTGTTTGGTATAAGATATTTTTTAAAAATATTTTTTAATTAAAAATATATTAAAATGATTTTTTAAGATTTTCTTAATATTAATATTTAAAAATTATTAAAAAAATGTTTAAAAAATTAATATGATATTTTTTTCAAATAAAAACAATTTAAAAAATATTTTAAAAAACAAATTGTAGCATAATAACAAATATTTATTAGGCTATTTTTTATAAACTTTTTAGAGTAAATATGTTATTATTGTAGAAACGTTTTTTTTTTTTTTTAAAGGTGCAAGGAAGTTGTTGTAATGTTATTGCATTTATAATTTCTCACTTATCACATTAAGAACACTTGAGAATTGATGCAATATCATGTATAGAATTTGAATCTAATTGAAGATTGAAAGAAATAATTTCTCATATTTATTTTTATTTTAACGATAACAGTAACTTTAAATTGACTTTCACCCGTCAAAAATACTTTTTCATAGAAAATTATGAATTAGATTTGAATCTAATTAATAAATTTGCCTTTAAATGTTGAGAAGAAGTTCATTCTTGATCGATTTTGAGAAAATCAGCTACTTTATGAATAGTTTATTCAGAAAAAATTATTTTTTATTACAACTTTTTTAAGATTAAAAAAATATAGAGAATATATCTATTTACCAATCTTACATGAATAACTTGTATAAAGTTTTATGACATCATTTATTTTTATGTTTATAACTGTACTTGGATGTATCTAATTTTAAAAAATATTAAATTAATATTTTTTAATTTTGAAATTCCCAACCGACTGATATCATATAACATTAATGACAATTAAATTTAAAATCTGCTAGCATCATGTGACTCCACAAAAACAGCTATCTTTATCAATCGACATAACTTTTCACTTTTCATGTTCCTCAATCAAGAGAGTTAAAAATCTAATTAATACAAATTAATATTTTTTATATGAAGAATTCAACTCGATTAATTAACTTAAGATTTGATTAATATGTTTTCTATATCACATCAGAAAATATTAATTTGAAATTTATTCGATTAATTAACTTAGCTCATTCAATTAGATAAAAAACTCATTAATTTTTTTTTAAAATGAAAACAATATGTTTTAATATTTTTAATTAATCCAAATTAATGATCTAAATCAGATTATGTTTAATAGTTATATCTTAATATTTAATTATTACTAATATGTAAATTAAAATTAAGGAGTCCTATCATTTTTTATTTTCCTTTCGGCCTATTAAAATTAAAAAGAAAGGAAGGATAAGAAGTTAAGAACCGTGTTTTCATCTAAACACGCAAAAACAGGATTATTGAAGCTCCATAAATAAATAAAAACAGAGACAGTGTTAAAATTCCATTCCAATTCGAATGGCAGAGACAGAACAGCAAGAGAAGAAGATGATGAATGGAAATGGCTGCAAAGTCTCTTGTCATTCGAATTCTGATCCTTCAACACTACCACCATCGTCTGATCGCCCTGTTCGTGTTTATGCTGATGGGATCTATGATCTCTTCCATTTTGGCCACGCTCGCTCCCTTGAACAGGCCAAAAAATCGTATGTTTTCGGTTTTTGTATGTGTTATTGTGCTCAAGTCTTTGGCTTTTTTTGGTTTCTTTTGCGTTTTGATCTGTTTGCTTTCTGGTTTTTTCTTGTTTTTGTTTTTTGTGTGATTTTTGTGGGAGTTTGATTGGATACTGAATTTTTCGAGTTTTTGGAAATTTTATGGGATTTGCTTTTCTGGGTTTGTTTTGCTTTTACTCGTTTTGTGTTGTTGTGCTGTAAATCATGTGAAAGTCTGAAGCTTTTTTTATTATTATTTTTATTGGATTTTGTTTTTACAATTTTATTGCTTTTTTTTTTTTAATGGATTTCACACTTGAAGCATTTTTACTATTGATTTAGATTGTTTTAACGTTTTTATTTTTTTTGCTTTTTGATGTAAACTTGTGTTGTTAGATTGTTGAAATTTACAGTACATGATTTGTTTTTTGAATTTCTGTGTATTCGTATATATATATGAATTTAAGCTGTCTTGCTCTGTTTTTCTTGTAATTAGCTCATTTTTAGTTGATACTTTTGCTCTAAAACTCATTATTTCTTAGTTGTTTATATGATCACTTTGTGAATTTAGGTTTCCAAACACGTACTTGCTCGTAGGATGTTGCAATGATGATACCACACACAAGTACAAGGGCAAAACCGTTATGACAGAGGATGAACGTTATGAATCTCTTCGCCATTGCAAGTATGATTTTTTTGTTGATTATCGAACTTTTGAACAACTTTTATCTTCCAGCAATGAAGTTTTCTTTCGTAAAACATACCTTTTAAAAGGTATTTGTTTCATCAAGAGACATGATTACTTGGAATTGGCAATTTAAGTGTCTTTGATAGCAAAAGGCCTTGTTTTATTTTTCAGGTGGGTGGACGAAGTCATTCCTGATGCGCCTTGGGTTATTGATCAAGAATTTCTTGACAAGCACAATATTGACTATGTTGCTCATGATTCTCTACCGTAAGAAATCCTATCTAAAATGCACATCTTATTGTCCAATTACGTGTTGATATTAAGTAGTTTTAGTACAGCGATGGAACTGTACTTCTCATACCATAAGTTTAGTATCTAATTTGTTCATCCAATTACTGAGTAATAGTTATACGAAGGTAAGGTGCTAAAGATTTATTTCTATCTATTTTGATTTTATAATATTTCATCTCATGTAATCTTTCAAGCGATGTTCATTTGATTGATTGAAGTTATAAAAAATATTAGTAATCTCTTCAATTTGGCCTTGCACTTCATTTATAGGTATGCCGATGCCAGTGGAGCTGGAAAGGATGTCTATGAATTTGTAAGTTTGAGCAACAGTCATCGCTTATGTTTTCATTTATCCTTTTGGTAGTGTATTGTTATATTAAGCAAGCTTTTATATCAGGTAAAAAAAGTTGGGAGATTCAAGGAAACGAAAAGAACTGATGGCATTTCTACATCGGATATTATAATGAGGATTGTTAAAGACTACAACCAGTATGTGTTGCGTAACTTGGATCGAGGATATTCAAGAAAAGAGCTTGGTGTTAGCTACGTAAAGGCATGTTCTTACATTGTATTTGGTTTTGATTTGATGATGCTGCATGGAAGTTCGTTTTTGTGTAAGCTTCATTATGCATTCCTTCCCAACAAGGGAACTTATCTTCTTCTTGTTGCGTTTAATGTTAAATAGGAAAAGCGACTGAGGGTGAACATGAGATTGAAAAAACTACAAGAGAAAGTGAAGGAACAACAAGAAAAAGTTGGAGAAAAGGTATCTTTTATCTTATGCCTAAACATTGGAGTGTTTCACCAACATCTTTTTTCCCTTGGTTTACTTACAAGTAGAGTATCGTCTAACTTTTATGGTTAACATTAGGATGCAATAAAGCTCTTCACTGCTACTGGAAACACATCATTACTTCTAATTATATTTACTTTTTTGTAGTTCAAACTTTAATATTTTCTGTTGATTATGTGAAGCATATAATTTATCTTAGCTTGATTCTATAGTTGTAACCTTGAAATATACCCGCCAAATAGCCGATTATAGTAATATTACTGTCACTATCTACTGTAGTTTGTGTTGTT
>Ga0325405_1008644_pt1 | contig 10085 bp, 7 predicted proteins | sample PopdelMetagenome_21_FD_205663 | JGI IMG/M metagenome (GOLD analysis project Ga0325405, IMG submission 205663) | Populus deltoides microbial communities from Bellville, Georgia, United States - Xylem-Control-R2 | ecosystem: Host-associated > Plants > Phyllosphere > Stem > Wood/Secondary xylem...
AAAGACTCTGACAAACCATTATGGAATGCACAAATCATAATAAATTATTGGTCATTGCACAGGTGTTCACCGTGAAGTTAGAACATGGGCTAAGTGAAGTCGGTTACGATAGAGTTGTCGAATGAGCTAGAAACATTTTACCTGAAGGAAATAAGCTAAAAGAAAACTTTTATACTGCTAAACCCTTGATAAAACCCATGTAACATTAAATTAAAATTACAAAAAAATAATAATTCTTATAGAAAAACATTGTGGCCTCTCTAATAAACTACTATGGATGGAGTAATAATATATTTTTTTTCAAGATAAGCACGATAATTGAGAGGGAGAGAAAAAAAAGAAAAATGAAAAAAGGTAGTTAGATCCAGGTTGTGGTTACGCTGCCGACATGTACTGACATGGAAGAGAACTGCTTCCAAGCCAATTCCATCAGCACCAAAAAAGGTCGTCATCGGAGCTATAAGAAAGTCGCACGTGCCGCCTAAATATGATGACCATTCTCACATGTTGGCGCGTTCGCCTGCACTAGCCAGCTCCAATATAATTCTACAACCCGATTGGATTTGAAAGTTTTGTCATCCAATGAACAACACACTAGATATTTAAAAAATAAAAGGAACTTGTTTTGATTCAATTTGTAATTTTAGTTTACAAAATAATATTGACGGATAATCAAATAAAGGTGTTATGTCATGAGATTATATTTTTTTATTTGCACTCATCTTTTAGCATGAGTCTTTGTTTTTATTTAACAACTCCTTTTAGTATATTTTGATGTATATGATCATCGATTAATTTTATTAAATATAATAATAAAATCTTAATACACATTTCAAAATTTCCATCGTAAACTCAGAATTTAACATTGCCCATATGTTCTTTTTTATACTGAAATTGACTTCTCATCAGGATTATAGCTAGCATAACGCGGGTGACGGGACTAGTGATTAGGGATCCACTAGTTAAATAAATCCATATTTGTTTTTTTTATATATTAAAAAACATGCACTGTGACTATCCCTAGTCCATAGATAACTTCAAAAGCCCAAAACAACAAGGTATATATGGGCACAATCTAAATCCTGTTAAAGCAAGCATATCTCCGGCAACAAAGGCAAAGATTTTCCTTTCAGTTATATCCACTTTCAATTGCATTTGGGACCAAGGTCGAAAGGAAAAGAAGGCTGCCCCCCAGATCTTTGATTGCAGGAACTGCCACAACTAAGTTTGTTACATGATGGGGACGAAGGCTATATTTTCCACTTTCAAGCTTGTTTTGATTTTCGTGGCTAAAAGTGGCTACATCAGGGAACATTTATAATTAATAAACAATAGACTTGACGAAAGGAGTTTCTTTAGAGATAACAAAATAAATTATTTTTTTTAAAAAAGTTATTTTTCTTCTAGGATTGGTGGGCTTGAGGCATTTTTTTTTTTTTTGTAATAGTCGAAAGTTTTATTAAAAAAAAAGACTACAAAGATAATAGCCTAACTTATATTAGATGAACAAATAGAGAAAAGGAAAGTACAAAAGTTATTGCATGAAACAGGAGAGCACAACAAATGGGGGGAACAAAAAAATCATAAGAAACCAACTCCTCCCTACTGAACAATATTCTCTATATTAAGCTCTAAAGAGCTAGAATCAAGCCTCAACCATAAAGCAATACTTTGGTGCACCATGGAGAAAACGATTCCAAACAACGCACGAGAAAAGAAGTTGTCATGAGAGATTCTGCTGTTTGTCTTTAACCATGGAAGACCATTGGTAGCACATATCATCAACAGATTTTGAAAAAACACTGCAAAAGCCTCGATTAGAAAGCAATTTCATCCATATATTTGAAGGGGCTTGACGTATGTGGCTACATCTAAGTGCAATCTACACTTTGCAAAGCTCAAAATCAATATTCTTTCCTAATTAATCTATTACAGACCAGCACCTATGATTCCATTGCTAAACTTGAAGCCAAAGTTATTTCAAAGACACTAGCTTTATATTCTATGATTTGTTGATACTGCTTTTTGTTGATGTATTGCTTGATTTCCTTCCATAAATAGGGCAAATGACTTGTTGAGAATTGGACTCATGCATGGTGAACAAGTTGAGTTGTAAGGTTATGATGAACATGCTAATTACAAGCCATTGTCTTCCATGGAATAGGCAGTGATGGCATTTGTTTTATTTTCCTGAGTTGGAGAAAAAAAAATAGACCATAACACTGTTATTCCTTGGAAGATAATGACTCGTGGTTGACACTTAATCTCTCCAGTCCAGTTCGGATTCAAGCTAGCTGCTGTTTGCAAATTCTTTGAAAAGGGTTTGTTTTCTGGCTCACAAAACATTTACAAAATCGCCACCATTACACCTGCAATCAATGGTTGAAACAACATTGTTCTCTAGCTATAAAAGCCAAAGAACGAAAGGTCACATGGGGAAAAGAAAAGGGCAGAACTGAGGGGCTGAGAGGAGAGAAAAGAAGAAAAAAAACGGAGAGGAAAATAGGAAAAGGACAAGGAAACGAACAAGACAGAGGAGAGCAAATTTTCTGCCCCTGTTTCTTCTCAAAGAAGCAGAGGCATTCGTGCCTTGTTAGGATTGTTGCCATTAATGTGCAGCAATCATAGAACATCTGTAGCCTATCTTCTAGAAGAGGATGACTGCCATTGTCATAGAGTCAAAGAGGGCTGCTGGTGCAGCCACCATTGTTGACAAAAGAGCAAGAGAAGCTGTCATGGATGCCTATAAATAGAGGCATACGTTAGAGAGCAAAAAGAGAGGGAAAGTAGAGCCAAAGATGTGAGAAATGTAGGAGAGAGTGGGCTGTCAAGGTAGCCAGCAGTAGCTATCATTGCAGCACCGAGAAGAGAGAAATAGAGTGAGGTTGAGAGTTGCTAAAGAAGTGATGATTCCTCCTCCTCTATTGTTGTAAATCTTGTACTCTCCCTATATAATGCAATGGCTTCTCCCGTGGATGTAGGCGGTTTGCCGAACCATGTTAAATATTATGTCGATATGCTTAGCCTCCAATGGGAAAATATCAGAACATCACCGGTTGGAATGCCCTACAATTGGTATCAGAGTTGATGGTTTAAAATGGTGTTTGATTTTTGCTCAAAAATGAAAGTTGTCAAAATTATGTTTTGATCATACCACTGTGTAGAAGAGGAAGAGACGAAGCCACTGGTGAAAATGGCATCGAAATCGGACGTCGAACATGGCCGCATGCTCCCCCACGTGCCGACGAGGTGGCAATCCACTCGCGCAGACGCGCCCCACGCATGCCACACATCTTCTTCGCCTGGATAGGCTGACCCGACCCGAATACCAATTGACCAGACCCATGCTAACCCGAATATTGATGATGTCAGCATGATGTAATTGTGATGTCAGCATGCACAGTAGGCATGCCAAGGATGACGTCAGCCTGATGTAATTGTGATGTCATCATGCACAGTAGACATGCCATGTCAGCAACCAGTCAGCTGACACGTCAGTACAATGGGACCCACCTACCATGTCATCAGCCACGAGCCGAGTTGGAGCCGAGTCGCGAGTCGAGGGATAGGATCCAGTGTAGTGGATTCTACGTGCAACTGGATCTGAGATTGAATATGGGTCGTTGATCAGGCCAGAATTGTTTTGATCAAATCTTAGCCGTCTGAAATGCGATTTGGATGATTTCAACTTGTTTCTAGCTTATTTAATCGTTTTGGATGCAATGGTATAGTCTGGTTATTGAGATTGAGACCGGAAAGTGGTGGTGGTGAATTAACAAAAGAGATTGCCCAATCAGGAGGCATCTAAAGGTCATTATGGTGGTCGATGGAGATGAAGAAGAAGAAGTCGCACACATTTGCCCAATTATGTGTGCTGAATTGTTAAGTGGGGAGAAATTTTAATTGCCTTAATGGAAGGTAAAATTGGGACACTCTAGACACCCGATTATGTGGACAATCAGAGGTGTAGAGTGAAAATTGACAAAGACCAATCTTGATGAATTTAAGCACTGGTAGTCTCGCCAGATGTTGAGAAATCATGTATTAAACCAGCATATTCCAGATCACTTGTAAAAGGAAAGCCGCAACAAAGCTAGCAAATGGTTGTATATACGGAAAGAAGTACAATGGATAGATATGGCCTAAGAAGTTCTGTCTAGGAGATTGAGTTTTAAGTGGGAACTTGCTTAGTGGAAGGATTATCTATACGATACTATTTTTGTATATATAGCAATTTGTAATGAAATAGTTGAAGACTAGCAATATGATGGCACAAGGGAATAGTTGGGTTCCGTATGTTCAAGGATTTGATGAAGTGGTGATTTCTCCAAAGAAGTTAGATTCAATGACTGTGATTTCTCGATGGGAGAATTGATGAAGACCTTGATAGTGGAAGAGAAATACAGTAATGGATAAAGATTGGCCCCCTACTTTGACTTGGATAGGTGTTGTGACAGGATGAGCTGCTGTCAAACATAAGCAAGGAATAGGAAAAAATCTGGAGAACAGAAATTGCACGAGTGCACACGGAGATTGTGTAGGAGTACCCGTAGGATCCAACGAGGTTCTATAATGAGACAACAGGTGCAAGGAGAAGAATAGTTCCCAGATGAAGCTCAAAGCAGAGACTGTGTAGATGTTGTACAATAGGAAGTCTCTTATGCTCTTGATGAAGACAACAGGTGAAGACCTTTCCAATGCATGCAATGATGGAAAGATAATTGTTGTAGATGCACCTAATTGAGAGGGTGCAAATACCTGTGATAAAAGGCAACCGCCTATGTTGAAAGGCAAAGACACCATAGAGAGTTGGTGTAGGTAGAGCTGTTAAGCGCAATGATGAATGGCGTAGAAGCTCCAAATATAGAAATCGAGATGGAGGATTGCGAGGAGTATACCGCAACTTTCTCTTTCTATGTAATCAGTGGCAGTGATCTCTCCCATAGTCCACATGGTGGTAAAGAATTGTTTAGAGCCACTTTGAAGCATCTCAGCTAATGGAGGATGCGACTGCCTATAAAAGGCGAAGACACCTTAGATGGAAGGTGTGTGAGGGCCGTGATAGGAGCCCAAGTTCAGACCGCCTTATGACAACAGGCGAAGACACCTTAGATAGAAGGTGTGTAAGGGCCATGATAGGAGCCCAAGTTCAGACCGCCTCATGACAATGGGCGAAGACACCTTAGAAAAGGTGTGAGGGCCATGATAGGAGCCTTAGTTCAGACCGCCCCATGACAACAGACGAAGACACCTTAGAGAAGGTGTGAGGGCCATGATATGAGCCCAGTTCAGAATACCCCAAAGCCAATGTGATGGCTAGATATAAGTGGACAGGTGTATGGATAGCCAATGAAGTGGCTATGATGAGTATGGAGACAAATGCAGGATTGACTTTCATGGATATTGCCCCCATGTTAAAGATCAATGAGCTAGAAGACATTTACCTTGGATAATAAGTGGATGACTTGTGGAGCATTAAGACGCAATTGCTAGGAATGAGCAGTGGGCATGCGTAGGTTTCGGGAACAAGTTGACTCTTGTCAAGGTGGTGAGCTCAGTAATGACATTGTAATACTCAGAGAATGAAGACAAATATGGATTAACCTTTAATGGGCTGCCCCCATGGTTGAAGGTGGAGAGCTACCTGGACTCTTAGGACTAAGAGTGAGAGACTCACGGAGAAGTAAGGCGTGGTTCCTAGGGTAGAACAGAGGGCAGGCGCAACTCTTGGATGAGTAGACTCTTGAAAGAGTGGTGAGCTTGTGACCATATTGAGATACTCAGACACTTGGGAATTTCCGTTTGAGGGAGTGGTGTAAGCCTTGGTGTGAGGCTTGAAAAATCATTCCGGACCGAGCATGGTTGATACGCTCAAAGGGGAATGTTGTGTTGAAGACGCTCTCAGAATGGTAAGCTTGGAAGAGCTGCGGAATGCAAGCTTGTGCTGAAGAAGCAAGAGGACAATTGCCCACACAAATGGCAAAGGGGGTGATTGTCAGGATATTGCCATTTTGTGGCAATACCCCACCACTATGCTTAGTGGAAGCACCATTAATGCCACAATTGGTGGCATGTTTTAAGGCTTTCTTATCCCACCAAAGTTAACAAGTGTGCTGGAGGATCTTACCATTGATGCCTATAAAAGAGGCATAATTATTTGAGAGCAAGGTGAGAGTGTAGAGAGTAAGTGAAGAGAAGAAGAGAGAAAGAGGAGCTGCTGTCATGGGCAGCAGCCCTGCTGTCATGTGCAGCAGTGTGTGAGAGCTGGGAGTTGAGTAGAGTGGATGTGATCCTCCTCCTCCTCCATGTATTTATTACATCCTTTCTCTATCTCTAATAAAATGGACCTCTCCCGTGGATGTAGGCGATTTGCCGAACCACATTAAATATTGTGTCAGTGTGCTTAGCCTCCAATGAGCAACTATCAGTACACCACCGATCCGCGCATAGGTGAGTCGGAATCCCCAACATGCCTCACGATCGTGAGGCACGAACACGGGAAGAAAGGCTATTCTCTGGCTTTATAGAAGTCGGAGAAGGCCACAGAAAAAAGGAGAAGAAAACAGAGAGGAACAAAAACAGAGAGCACGAACCAAATAGAAAAAAAACACAGAAAAGAGAAGGAAAAGTAAAGGAGTAACATAGAGAGGAGGATTGGCTTTGCCATTGCTTTCGTCCCTGTAGACAGAGAAAGACCCAGAATCAAAACAAATTCACAACAGGCCGGCCTCTTCATCATCTCTTCTCGGCTTCAAAAGCTACTGAGAAAACAAAAAGAACACGCAGAAAAGTGAGCACAAAGGGAAGCAGTAGGCGAGAATCCATTAGTGCTGCAAGCATCTTCGGTCTCCAGAAGCAAGTACGCCTGTTTCTTCATTTTGCATTCTTTAAATTTGCAAGAACATTGCGTGAAGGTAATTTAATTACAGTGCCATGCATGCGTGAACAAGTTTAAGCATGCTTTGCCCAGCCCGGGCCACTAGCTTGGCTAGTGGCTGGGCCGGGCTGGCTGGGTCTAACCCAGCCTCCATGGGCTAGGCCCAAAAAAAATAAATAAATAGAAAAATAGAAAAAATAGAAAAATAAAAAAATAAAAAATATGTGCATGTGTAAAAATAAATTTATTTTATTGGTTTATTCACTAACGCCAGAGTCAGGAATAAAAATACTGATTTAATTGTATTTTGTTTTTATTTAGCTACATAAAAAAAAATAAAAAATATGTGAATGCGTAATAAAATAAATTTATTTTATTTGTTTATTCATTAGCGTAGAGTTAGGAATAAAAAATATTGATCTAAATTTATTTTATAGCTACGTAATATTTGCCAGCGCTAGAGTTGGAATTATCCGTAGTTGAATATTCACTGGCGCCAGAGTCAGGAATATTATAAGCAAATGATCATAGCATAAACTAATAAACGTTTAGCAATTTAAGACAAAAGCAGCAATGCAGTCTGCCTCAGGTAGAACGTTTAAGGGGTGATAATACCTTCCCTTTTGCGTAACCAATCCCGAACCATAGGATCTCTGTTGACCAGTTAGGGTTCCTAGTGACCATAATATTATGTGGCGACTCCTTAAAACAAGACCTTTTTCCTCAAAGAACAAGATGCCAGAAATCTGTTCTTTTTCCATGAATTTTTAAGGTCGTCGCGATGTCGAGTGCAACAGAATGGCGACTCCACTAGGGAACTTATGATTAAGCTTTGTCTTTTGTCTTATTATTGCTATTTTGTTTGTTGTGTTTATTTATTATTTTTCCTGCATTTGCTGCTTTAGCATGCATCCTTATTTATGTTGCCATGCATCACTTTGAGAGCACATACTTTACAACCTAGGATAAGTGGGGGAGTAACGGTACCCCAATGACTTTAGCCTGGGTAAAACTTGTGAAACCATCCAACTCTCGCTTGATTGTTTACTTGGAAGTGGTTGATATGCCAAACTGATATTACTCAGGGCTTCTATCTTCACACTACTTGTAAGCCTCATATCGACCTTTCAAAGACGATCACTGAGCATGCAAGAGACCTTTTGAAACTAGATAATGACCAACCCCTTGATGCACTCAACAATTAGGATCTTCCTACTAGATTGTCACCCCGTGAATGGTAAGTTTGCATTTCATACATATTTTTTTAATCAACATTTTTGCATAAATTACATGATTTACATTTAGCATGTTGAAATATAGGTTCCCCATTGAAACCCACCTATAACAATCATTTGAGAAAAAGACAAATGGAAAACGAAAAAAGAGTTCAATTGGAAGCCCAACACTAAAAAGAGGTGGACAATCTTAAAGAAGAAGTTGCAAGGCTTACTAGTTTACTCGAACAGGCCTTGAGAGATGAATCCGGAAAAGCAACACATATAGCTCAGCGTGAATCTGGGGCAAATAGGTTGTCATCTGATTTTCAACAAGCCATGCATTTTCAACCAGCATACCCCATGAGAATGCCGTTTACCATTGATTCTATAGAGAAGGAATCTCAAAAGGGCAAGATGGTAAAAGAAGAGTGTTTGGAAAAATGGGTTGCCCTAGAAGAGAGGGTAAGAGCAGTTGAGGGAAACCATTTGTGTGACTTGGTGAAAGCTGTCAAGATGTGTTTGGTACCTAACATAGTCATTCCTAAGAAGTTTAGGGTGCTAGAATTCGTTAAATATATAGGATCGTGGCCATTTTGATATGGGTATAACAAGATACGGTATCTCTTTCTCCGCAAACTTGATATGGATTTTTTTTATTCAAGTGTATTAATTTATATGCATCGAGAAAAAATATATATCATATATTTTTAAAACTTTTATTATTTTATTTCATGATATAATTTTTCTATATTTAATACACTTGAATAAAAAAAATCCATACCAAGTTTTAAAGAATATATTGCTATAAGAAATTATATAAAATTTGGATTATGTATTTTCCATATGGATGAGATTTGTTGCTATTTCTATTCAAACACAATAGTAATAATAAAAATAATTATAATTAAAATATCTACAATAAAAAAAATGAGATTATAAATAATAAAGCAACTAAGTAATTGATTATATACGAATAATCATAAACTAAAATTGAATTACCTTTACAATGTAGGGCATTCAAAAATTTGTGACATAATAGTAACAAATGGTGAAGTACGTGCAATTATAATTAAAAAAATAAGTTTCTTTCTTAGAAAATAATAGATATACCACTCATAACTTTATTTGGATATTACTAATTCTCAATTATAATAAAATAATACATGCTAACTTAAGTACACCATAAGGATTATGTCCACACACAATATATCAAATGGGGTCAACTAGGAAGTCCAATATCTAGACCTATTATAGGCGAACTCCATTTATAATAAAGCTAGATCCTATTGCTTAGAGTGTGTTTGGTATTGCGGTAGCTGTTGTGGTTGTGGTTTGAAAAAAGTTGTTTTATAAAAAGTACTTTTAGTTGAGGTTCGTTTGAAAAAAATAGGTGTTTGGTTAAAACCATGGTTGAAATTGAGGTTGAAGAAAAAGTAGTTTAATGTGTTTGGTTAAAAATACTTTTGAAATTGAGGTTATAAAATAATTTAAAAAAATATATATTAATATTGATGGTTTTAAATTTAAATATTGTAGAATTAATTACTCCTATTACATCATGAAATAAAAAATACTTTATAAAAAATATTTTTTATTATTTCATTAAACTATTTATAATTCCATTACGTACAAAATTCATCCGATAAGAATTACAGTTTTCATAATTTTTTTAGCGTAGATAAATATTATCAGGTATAAAATTGATATTACAATGCGAGTGAATTTAATTAATTCATTTTATACTAGTGTTTTTTTAAAAAAAACAAATGTTAAAAAAATTAACACACTGAAAAAAAAAAAAAAAGGAATTTCACGTGAACAGTGCAATTCGCACTGTTCACATGCTCAACTGTTCAGTGAACAGTGGAGGCATGATACACTGTTCCATGAACAGTGTATCATGCTACACTGTTTGAACAGTGTAGCATGGTTGTTCTCAAAGAGCCGCGCAAAAAAGCAGCATTTTTCTGCTTTCAAATTGCCTGCGTTTC
>Ga0325405_1008645_pt1 | contig 10085 bp, 10 predicted proteins | sample PopdelMetagenome_21_FD_205663 | JGI IMG/M metagenome (GOLD analysis project Ga0325405, IMG submission 205663) | Populus deltoides microbial communities from Bellville, Georgia, United States - Xylem-Control-R2 | ecosystem: Host-associated > Plants > Phyllosphere > Stem > Wood/Secondary xylem...
TAGTACTTAAAAGTGCATTTTTATCAAGGTTTTATATCATCATTTTGCACTTGAAGTATCAATAACTCCTTAACTAAAGCATGTTTTATAATAACATATCTAATAATATAAGATACCTTTAATTTACGTTCATCTTAAATGCAGGCCTATCACATAAATGAAAGAATTGATTGATGAGTTGCTGAAATTAAAAAGACAAAGAGATGGCCAAACTTAGAAAAGATATGTTGGTGCAGTCCAAACTAGAACATTGTTCGGTAATCGGATCATATCTAAAGCTGTAGATCTCGGATTTAGGTCTAATTTATATGGATGAAAAGGTAAGACATAGGCCTACAATGACTCATGGAACACATTGTGAATCTGATACGGTTCAGCCTTGTGATACGACCCAAGTAAGGTTAGATTCAGATTTTGGTGTAAAATGCACAACAGTCCAGGTTTACGGCAACAGTTATAATTCTCAATCCGACCATTGGATTGAGCTAAAAGTTTATGTGGACTCTCTTGACATGTTGTCCTACTATGGGTTAAGATTTCAGGTCAATCAGAGTTTGGGAAGGCACCACAATACTAGTCAAAAGAGGTTGTATGAATTTTATTATTTACTCCCATTTGACTTGTGGACTTCCTATTTGGTTAGGATTCTTTTCCTACAAGGATGTGACAGCTGGTTATGGGAATTTTCTAGTTCCACAAGGATCTTTAATGAGCTGCAATATAATCTCCAAGTGTGGCAAGGATTCATTAATGTTTCAAAATCCTTTTCTTATAATGATTCCTTATTCATCCTAGCTACACAAGGAAAGAAGGGTTGGTGGTATTTAATGACAAATTAGTTATTTTTATTATTTTATTTTGTTAGCTACAACCCAAGGCTTGTTTGGGCTTAATTAATACTTTGTTTTTAGTTAGGATCCAAGGCTTGTTTAGATTAAGTTATGGGCTTTTTAGTTTAAGGTTTTGGGTCAGTTTTGAGTAAACCTCATTTAAATCCACATAAGGGGTCCATTAGGGTTAACTTTTCAAGAACTATTTAAACTCATGTAAGCCAAAATTTCAGCAGCTTTGATGATAATTACTTCTGAATTTTTTAGTTTTAACGTGTGAGAGTGATTCTTGCATTCTTCAGTTCTTGAACGAACTGAATCTGACTTATCGAAGATTAACTGGCTTTGTGGAGTCATTCTACTCAATCCAATAGTGTTGGTGCCTTAGGGCAGGTTTCCATTGTGTCACACTCCTATCAGACCTATTTCAGCTTTCCGGGATCAGATCTCAATCTTGATTGTGGGTTGCATGACCACGTGATCACGAGATTCGCATCAGAATCTTATCCAAATATGCAGGCAACTCTAACAATAGTCAACTGGTCTGATTCTTTCCTTAATCTCGAAAGGGCCAATATATCTCGGAGCTAATTTCCCTTTTACTCCAAATTGAATGATGCATTTCCAAGGCGCCACCTTCAAAAATACCTTATCCCCCCACTTGGAATTCTAAAGGCCTTTTTTGGTTATTTGCATAACCCTTTTTTTTTTCTATCCTGGGCTTCCTTCATCCTCTTTCTGATCACCCTCACCTTGTCAGTTGTTAGTTGCACCATTTCAGGTCCCAAAAGCTTTCTTTTTCCTACTTCCTCCCAACAAATTGGGGTACGACATCATTCCCCTTCTTTCCCCTAGGTAATCCCATCACAAAAATCCATAGAAATATCCTTTCATTTCCATTCTGGAATCGATAATAATTGTAAATCCCCTACAGGTCTCTGGTGTTCTATCTTTACTTGTTGACAGATCCCACAATTCGACACAAATTCTGCTATTTCCCTCTTATATTTGGCCACCAGTAGTACCTTTAAATCTTTATACATGTTCGTACTTCCAGGATGAGTAGCGAATCAGGATTCATAAGCTTCTCTCCATATTTCATCCTTTAAAGTCTTATGATCAAGTAAATAAATTCGCCTACCCATAGCTATTAGCCCACCAGATAACATTTGGAATGCTTTCTCTATACCTTGTTTTACACTCTCCTTGATATCCTTTACTTTTTCATCTACCTGTTGAGCCACCAAAACCTTGTCTCGAAGCACAGATCGGATCTTTATGTGAGCTAATAATGATCCCTCAGGCCCTACACTTAGTCGCAAGCCTAATTTCTTCAATTCCACTATACCTCGTTCCTTAATCTCTATATCATTCATCATCGTTTTATTTCTTCAATTCCACTATACTTCCCTATTCCTTAATCTCCATATCATTCATCATTGTTTTTCCTTTCCTAATCAATGCATCGGCTACTAAATTAACCTTACCAGGATAATAGTCAATCACACAATCGTAATCTTTTATTAACTCTACCCATCTTCTTTGTCATATATTCAACTCATTCTGTGACATCAAATACTTCAAACTTTTATGGTTTGTAAAGATTTAAACTTGTGACCCACACAAACAATGTCTCCATACTCTTAAGGCAAACACCACTGCTGCAAAGTTCTAGGCCATGAATTGGGTAATTCACCTCATTCGAATTTAGTTGTCTTGATGCATAAGCAATCACACACTCGTGTTGCATCAACAGCCATCCTAAACCCCTTTTTAAGGTATCACTATATACCATAAACCTTTCTGTCTCTGATGGAAGGGCCAATGCAGGAGCAGAAGCGAGTCTCTCCTTTAGTTATTGAAAGCTCGTTTCACACTCTTCCTGACCAAACAAACCTGACTTCCTTGCGGGCCAGCTTAGTCAAAAGTGATGTTATGGTGGAGAAACCCTCAATAAACCTCCTATAATACCCAGCAAGACCCAAGAACTCCGGATTTCTGTCATCTTGGTAGGCCTTTCCCATTTCAACACGGCGTCAACCTTTCTTGGATCCACAATATTCCTTCTACGGATATTACATGGCCTAAAAAAACTAATTCGTTGAGATAGAACTCACACTTATCCAGCTTTGCATATAATTGATTCTCCGTTACAGTCTGTAACACAACCCTTAGATGTTGTTCATATTCCAAGTAAGAGCTTGAATACACCAAGATATTGTTAATAAATACCCCTGCATTTTGGTCTAGGTAAGGCCGAAACACCCGATTCATCAAGTCCATAAGTATGGCGAGAGCATTGGTTAACCCGAAAGGCATCACTAAAAACTCGTAATGTCTATAAAGGGTTCGGAATGCAGTCATTTGTCTGTCTTGTTCCTTGGTTCTCAACTGGCGATATCCAGATCTTAACTATATCTTAGAGAACACCTTAGCACCCTTCAACTGATCAAACAAATTATCTATTCGTGGGAATGGGTACTTGTTCTCCACCATCACTTTATTCAATTGACGATAATTAATACACAAACGAAGTGTGCCATCCTTTTTTTTTTACAAACAATACTAAAATTTCCCACGGCGAGTTACTAGACCGAATGAAGCCTTTATCTAACAATTTCAAAAGCTGGACCTTAAGTTCAACCAATTCCATAGGTGTCATCCTATAAGGAGACTGGGTTATAGGAGAAATTCTTGAAATAGTTTCTATGAAAACTTCAATTTCTCTACGGGAGGTAATCCAGGCAACTCTTCTGGGAATACATCTCGAAACTCCCTTAGAACGTGAATACTAGCCAAATCTATACTACCCTTTCCAGCTCTTATAAAGGCTAACCAAGTAGAACAACCCTTCCTCAGTAACTTTCTAGCCACCAAGACTGAGATTACACAACTTGAAATATCTTTTCGTTCCCCTTTAACCACTATTCTTTTATCACCTATTCCTTGGATTGTCACTGTCTTGGTAAAACAATCCACTTATGCCTTATGTTTACTTAGCCAAGCCATGCCCAAATTAAAGTTAAAATCATATAACTCTAGCGGCAAAAGGTCTACCCTTAATTCTGACCCTCCCATATATAGTTTTACCCCTCTATAAATAAAAATTGTCAAATCTCTGGCACCTATATCTGATTTATAACTCTTTCCCTCTCTTTTTTCCAGCCAAAGCCTAGTAACCTCAGCATTCTCTTCACCATGGTAAGTCATATAACCCATCCCTCTCATACACCTTACGTACTGCACTATGGTGACTACTCCCCCTGATCTAGGAGCTGCACTGGAGGCTCCTGCTGTCTTCCTGCTGCTACAGCTCTCACTATATGATCCATAGAAGCAAAATCCTAAAATGGGTTTGACCCGTCTACCGGTGCCACTAAAGGGGGTATATTATCTCCACCTTTCATATGTCTGATACATCGGGCATTGTTACCCTAGCCTAACGGGACAACAAATCATCTCAAAACCGCACTGACTCGCCTCTTTCAGAGTATATTGATGTTGCAGGTACATGAGAGAAAGTGTCTGTCAAGGGATCCTAATTTGGATCACTTTTATAATGAAGACTCTGATCACTTCCTTGAACTAGGAATGGATCAGTGGCTCCTTGCCTTGTTCTCACTATTTTGAACCACATTTCAAAACCTTACACTCATTCCTATCCCCGGAATAGCAAGCTCTGATACAAAAATGCAACAGCCCGGCCCAACTTGCCATATATTGTTTGCTTTGGGCCTTACCGCCCTCACGATTTTGTTCCTGGTGACGCGAGCCCATATCTGAGCCTGACGCCCCAAAACGCATATGACAACTTAGTAACCAGCACTCTTAATAAGGCAACTACCAATCCCTCACCCATCGATGTGGGATATTATAATCCACCCCTTTAAGAAGCCCGACGACCCCGTCGGCACAACCGGATAGCCAGTGAGGTTTGCTCTGATACCAAAATGTAACATCCCCATACCCGGGATAAAGCAACGATCTCATGTTAACTGATAAACAAAGTGACTAATATATATATATATTCACGGTATTTGTATTAAAGTCTACCGAAATTTCGATGGAGTCTCCCCTATACCGGGAGGTCCCAAGTTATCGACATACGACTTGTTTACACTTTTAATATACCACATCTCCTAACTCAATTCAACCCAATCATCCTGGGTCTCAATCCCACAAACATCATCCTTCATATCAACCACAATGTTTATGATATACATTGTACAATAATTAGCATTATGGATGGATAAAGATATAAGCATACATACATGGAATATAGTTATACAAACTACATAATTAAATTCATCTATTCAAGTTTAAACATCAATTATACAAATTGAGTTAAATAAAAGTCGTAATATTATCAAATACAAGGGTACACTTCCTAGAACCTAAATTACAAAAAGTGAACCTAAGCTAGAATTTACTCCTGTCGTGTATGTGATGATCTTGAAAACAAAATACATATTATTGAAATATGAATATCACAATAATATAGCAATACAAATATCCAGCAATTTAAAAAGACAAACATGCATTCATATTTTATTTACTTCTCCTTTTTGGTTTTCATTGGACACGTTTTCTCCTTCAACTACTAAAAACCACTTCCTCTTCCATTATCAACCTCCATTCAAGATCTCATAAAACCACCCATGATTATTTCAGCTTAACACATTACCGATACCAATTTCACTGTTATCATCATCACCCTGTAGGAGTCAATGCAAGGTGATCTCCTTACCTGGGATCCTAACATACACTAAATATATTCTAGTCAATACATGGTGATCCCCTTACCTGAGATCCTACCATACACTAAATGTATGCTAGTCAATACATTTTGATCCCCTTACCTGGGATCCTAACATACACTAAATGTATGCTAGCCAACACATGATCGATCCCCTTACCCGGGATCCTAACATACACTAAATGTATGTTAGCCAATACATGATTGATCCCCTTATCCGGGATCCTAACATACACTAACTGTATGTTAGTCTAAACGTGGTGATCCCCTTACCCAGGATCCTAACATACACTAAATGTATGCTAGTTCACGCCCCAAGTCACACTTCTCATATTTCTTTGTCAATGATAATTTCATCACTTGACAATTCACACAACAACCGTTCACCTTGAATACACATACATTCAGAATACTATCCAAAATATCGGCATCATTACGCAAACTCTTCCTCCTTTCTTCTAATATCCAACGTTTGGTAATTCACATCTCACATCAATAACATATTGAATTATAGAATTTAACTAGAAAGTATAGGTGCAAATCACCTCCCTGCAATAGAAGCTCTACTCGTGCTCCCCTGCTGCTGCTGTTGCACCACGCATGTGGTCCCTCTTGCAAATCAAAGGTTTATCTCATAAATTCTCCTCACTCAAGGATATGTTTTATAATAACCATATCAATAACCAATAAGTGTTTCTTTCAGTCATTTCTTAATATTTTACGTTATTCTCATTTCACCCATTAACATTGTCATTCTTTGTCCAACCCCAGTTATTATTCCTTTTTTTATATTTGGATTGTTACTGTCCAATTGTTATTGTCTCATTTTTAAACTGTTACTGACTGACCTCTCCCTAGATTATTAACTATATCTGGAGTTATAAAACTCCGATTCAAGCGAGATTAGTTAGAAAGCTAAGACATGAGGCTACAAATTCTATAATTAAGGAGAACCCAGTTCTGCCTTTAAGATAGTCAAAATTGCTCATGAACAAACAATTGGACTGTTACTGTCCAACTGTTACTGTCTCGTTTTTGAATTGTTACTATCTGACCTCTCCTTAGATTTTTAACTATATCTGGAGTTATAGAACTCCGATTCAAGTGAGATTAGTCTCGTTGGAAAGCTGAGACATAAGGCTACAAGTTCTATGATGAAAAAGAACCCAGTTCTGCCTCTACGATAGTCAAAATTGCTCATCAACAAACACTTGAACTGTTACTGTCCAACTATTACTGACTCGTTTTTGAACTGTTACTGTCTAACCTTTTTTCATATTTTTAACTATATCTGGAGTTATAGAACTCTGATTCAAGTGAGATTAGTCTCGTTGGAAAGCTAAGACATGAGGCTACAAGTTTTATGAATTAAGAAGAACCCAATTCTGCTTCTAAGATAGTCAAAATTGCTCATCAACAAACACTTGGACTGTTATTGTCCAACTGTTATTGTCTTGTTTTTGAACTATTACTGTTTGACCTCTCCTCAAATTTTTAACTATATCTGGAGTTATAGAACTCCAATTCAAGCGAGATTAGTCTCGTTGGAAAGCTTAGACACGAGGCTACAAGTTTTATGAATTAAGAAGAACCCAGTTCTAATTCCCTCATCCTCTTATCTGAAATTTTACTTAAAGTCAGGAGACGAGTGTCTAGATTCGTCACCCCCTTCCCTTCACACATAACTTTCACAAACTATATTTTCTGGGTAAATTATCATGGTTTCACGTCCCCAATCATATACCACACATGAATTAACTTAATTTAACAACAAATACTTTCCCCCCAATTCAAGTCTAAGAACCCTAATCTATAATTCACATCTAGGCATCAATTCATTATCAAATTTAAAATGACTTGTAAGATCATGTTTATAACACCTTACCCGGTACGAATTAAGGTTTTGATCTTCAACGAGTTGAAGATTTTTTCAACTCCCTCCTTTCTTATCTAATGATAGCCAAACCCTCCATCTTCTCTTCATGTTCAATTTCCTTGTTAATCCCTTGCCCACAAGTGTTTATTCCATCTATAAACCCTTAATCTTGGATGGTTTTCTTGAAATTTTGGTGTTTCTCTCTTGATTTTGCAAGAATGAATACAAAAACTCCCTCTTTTCTTTCCTTATGATTTCTGCAGATTTTGGTGAGAATAGAAGTATTTATGCCCTACAATTTTTCTTATTTGCATTTAGGCGTCTACATCTTTTTTTTTTCTTATAATTAAGTTATACCTCTTCTCATTTCTTATAATTTCACCCCACAACTTTTAGTTTAGTTTATTTTCTTTAATTTAATCCAACCCTCAACATTTTCGGGTTGATTTATAATATCTCGAAATATTTCATCTAGAAACTTATATCCAAAAATTTATGAATTCATGTTTTTATTTAACCATATGCATGAATTTCTTCACTTTTATTTCTCATGTAGTTAGTTTGCAATCTAAGTAACCTTTATTTTTCCCCGGGGTTTACAGGTTTATAGTTTTGTTCCCTTAGAGCAAGTCTTCAATTCTGATATGCTCAATTTTATTCTTAAACTTGGATTAAATGGAACTTGGGTTCACGAATTCCATTAAATTCTGCTAGGGTTTGCATCAATTATTGTTTCTACATTTGAGCTTAATTAATACTTTGGTTTTTAATTAAGATACAAAGCTTGTTTGGATCAAGGTTTGAACTTACTAGTAAAGGTTTGGGGTTAGTCTTTGTAAGCGGGTCAATTTAACCTACAAGGATAGATCCATTAGGGTTAATTTCTCAGAACTATTTAAACACATATAAAGCCTAAATTTTGAAGAAAAAAAACCTTTGATGAATAATACTTATGAACTTTTCAATTTAATGTGTGAGAGATAATCTTGCATTCTTTAGCCCTTGAATGAACTGAATCTGACTTCTCAAAGATTAACTAACTTCATGCCATCATTTAACTTCATTACAATAGTGTTGGTGCCTAGGGGCAGATTTCCATTGTGTCACACTCTTATCATACCTTTGTTGGCTTTCCAGGATCAGATATCAATCTTGATTGTGAGTTGCATGACCACATAATCACAGGATTCACATAAGTTGGTATCAAAGCTAGGCTCCGAGAACAAGTCATCTCTTTCTAAAAATTTTGTTTTCTTAGTATTCGTTAAGTTTTTTTTCAGTATTTGCATATTAGTAAAAAAATTAATATTTTGATTTGTTACTATCTCTAAACATATTAGTAGTATAAAAGTAAAAAAAGACATTATTCAAAACTTGTTGCAATTTTACCGTAGAAACATAACTCATAGAGAACCTTAAGCAAACCACCTCATGATTAATTTAAATTTCATATAGTACATACTAGTTGTGAAATCACACTATATATTAAATTTTAGCTTATTTTGATATTATTTTCTTGAGGTTTCAATTCGGAGTTTAATTTTACCGCAAACTGATCATACATGATTTTTTATACTAGGCATAAGAGAATGACCTATAAACTAAGATCTATAGTTCGTTTGGTATCAAGATACTACATATTGAATTTTAGGTCATTCTGATACCGTTAGGTCTTAATTTCATTTCTGTTGGTTTAAAATTGCGAAACAAGTTAGATTTGTATTAAGTCAATATATGTTTTTCTACTATTTGTTTTGATCAAATTAGTTTGTTTATATTATATTGGGGTTATTCAGGAGTCAAATAAGTGTCTTCATTAATTTTCACTTCTATTTTATTTCGCGTCTTCGTTTCCTCCACAATTTGTACGAATTTGTATTGCTACTTGCGAAATCATATTTGTAGTTCCATTTTGCTTGTTTTTAGTATATTGTTTTCATTTTTTAGTCTATATTCATAACTGAATTGCATTGTGAAAGACTCTAACCTTGATTGGTTGCATTAAATTGAGTCTTTTGGTATATATAAAAAAAGATGTCATGTATTCAGCAAGGGAGAAGGAACAAAGGAGGATTCCAGAGCAAGAATAGTAAAAACTTAGGCATGGGGTAAGGGTGTTTGAATGAGAAGTTTATAAGTGTAAAATATTCTTCTATGACCTTCAAGCTTCAATGGAAAAGGAGGAACAACTCCACAAGCATGGAAAAAAAAAAAGAGTAGTCGTGGTTATTATTCAAAAGTATGTGTATAAGTGGTTAAAAAAGCATGCTTATTTGAAATCCTTATGTGCCACTATATACATACAGTGTTGTCGGAGGCAAGTGTTAGCAATAAGAGAATTCCAAAAGCTTAAACATCATGCTTATGAAACATCCATTATTCCTATTAAAAGTTCGAGGATGAATCTTCTTGAAGAGAGAGGGAATGATACGGTTCAACTATAGATTTCTCATTAAAGGCCTTTGATTTTGTGCTTGGGTTTGATAGGGAGGCCATTTGGCTAAGATTGTGTTTTTCCTTGGAATTTAGCTTGTGTTCCATTCGACCATGATGAATTTTTAACATGGGATAGTTTTAGCCAGCCTTGGTTTATGCATGATGATAGGTTCGGTCCAATCTCTTT
>Ga0325405_1008652_pt1 | contig 10082 bp, 7 predicted proteins | sample PopdelMetagenome_21_FD_205663 | JGI IMG/M metagenome (GOLD analysis project Ga0325405, IMG submission 205663) | Populus deltoides microbial communities from Bellville, Georgia, United States - Xylem-Control-R2 | ecosystem: Host-associated > Plants > Phyllosphere > Stem > Wood/Secondary xylem...
GCTGTGCTCATGTTCAAAAAAATTGGAAAAGATTACTACTTCTTTTATGATTATGTGTAAAACATTTTATAAAAAATATATTTTTACCTGTTTTTGTTTCTTGTATAATAATTTACAAAAACAAAATTAATTAATGTAAAATATTTTATAATTAACTTTTAAATTCAATTTATTTATTAAAAAATTAATTTAAACTCTTTAAAATTTATAAAATATTAAATAAATATTAATCAATTCACAATATTATTCCATAATTTTTACCATTATCTCCGTCGTCGTCACCACCCAGCATCGTTGTTTACACCACCCCTATCTTGCTCCTCAATCACCATCGTTATTAATTCATTGGTCATTAAAAGATATTTTACAGAAAAGTTATAAGAGATGATCTGAACAGTGCTTTAAATACAAAAAAAAAAAAAAAAAGAATTTTCCTCGAGTTAAATTAGCAGCCGACAAAATCAAGAAATAGAGAGCACTGCCACCTCAAATCATGTTTAATTTAGCAGTAGTTAGGCAGGCATTTGCCGACAGATCCCATAAGGGAATAAAAACAGGAACAAACCAAGACGACCAGCTGCCAACATAGGGGCCTCTGCTCATCTTTTCCAGGTCAAGTATTTACTCTTTTCTTTGGATTTTATAACAAAATAAATAAATAAATAAATTCAACAGTTTTTATTAAAGTGTTTTTTAATTAAAAATAATATTTTTTATATCAACTCTTAAAAAATGTTTATATCTTCCCTATTTCTCATTAATATTATTTTATTACTTGTTTCACTAACCATAATTAACAATTCCTTTCACGTCGTTAATATCCCTCGAAATTAGGGATTGACAGATTGTTAATGTGATTAAAGTAGAAATTGTAGCCAAAAGAATAAATAAAGAGAGAATATTAATCCACATGAGCAAGTGTAGGCTGGCCTGTGACAAAGAATGCACTGGCTTGTAGCTAATGGGCAGCCCACCACCGCCTCCCTCTCCCTGTCCTTTCCATTACCGCCGTTCTTCCATTTCTTTAAATCTTCTTATTTTATTGCTGCAAACAACAATATAAATAAAAAATAAAAAATAAAAAATAAAAAATAAAAATAAAAATACCTTTTCTCTCCAAACAGTGCCCGCCAACGAAGTGTCTTGGTTATTACATTGTTTCTTAGGAAAATATATATATATATCAAAATAATTTTTTATTTTTAATAATAACATATTAAAATTATAAAAAAATATATTCTTTAAAATTGATTATATTTTTAAAACACATTAAAAAATAAAATTTATTATAATTATAAATACTCGCAAAATTCTTCCACCAATCAAATAATTAAAAAAACTCTTTAAATGGGTAGATGGACAGGCAATAACAAGTATTATAAACAACAAACAATTAATTAGATGAAATAATTACACATTCTAATTAAAAAAAAAGAAAATTAACAATTGATTTATTTTTAAAATTCAAATCTAGTTAACTTATAATGTTATAACTTACTAATGAAAAATAAGATATTTAAATGATATTAGTATTTATGAAGTTTAATTTTGGATAAAAATAAAATTTAATGCCTCTAAAACGTGTAAAGAAAATATTAATATCAATTATAAATAATAAAAAAAAAACAGTAGTATCTATTTTATGAAGAAAAAAGAAAGAAACTGTAAAGAGAAGATAGAAGTCCACTTACATTTATTCCAGTTTTTTTAATAGAAACGAGTAAAATGAGAGGGGAAAAATAATAAAATTAAATTAAATAATAGCATAATCGTTTATAAAGCAGAGCACGAGCACGCACGCCCAGGAAGAAATGGAGGCATATTTTTTAAAAAAAAAAAAAAAAAAAAACTTTAAAAGAGAGAGAAGAGAACAGGTGAAAGAAAGAGACGTTTAAGCAAACTCTCTCTCTCGTTCCTTCTGTTTGCTTTCTCTCTCTTTCATTCTTAGCACGGAAGAGAGGAGAGAAGCCAGAAGAGAGAGAGGAAGCGAAAGGAAAGCATCATCTGTCCAAGCAAAAATAGAAAAGAAAAAACAAAGCAATTTGTTGATTTCTGGTTTTTTTATTTGTGGTTGAAAGGATTTGGAATTGCTTTTGTTTTTTTGTTGAATTTGAAGTGAAGAAGATGATGGTAGCAAACAGTTTCGATCTATGGCAAAAAGATGCTTTCTTCTCTGCTGCAGAGGAGATTCAGGAATCTGCTGATGCGTACGTTTTGAATTTCTCTTCAATTCATGCTTTACATTCTGTGTGCAGTTCGGTACAAGAATTTGGCAGCTGGGCTTGTTTGATTTCTCCATTTTTATGGGGTTTCGTTATGATTTGGGTATGACTGAATTTTCTTGAATTGGGTTTTGCATGCTGCACACTGATGTTTATGATATGTTTTGCTTGTGAGGTTTTCAAGACGTGTATTTATTGCTTTGTTTTAAAAGGTTTCTCTAGTGGATCTTGGGTTTGTTTTCTGGTTGGAATTTCTGCTTAATTGATGGAGTGTGTTTGTACATGTGTTATGATGTCAAGTTCTTCAATTTAAAGTTTGGCATAAAATACGAGGACTTTTGCATTAGCTTTTTTATTTTCAGGTCCTGATGATATGAAGTAAGAAGGAAATGTGTGGTTTGTTTAGCAGTGCATGACTATATCTGCCTGTCTTGGTAATAGTTGATCTTCCAGGATCATGAAATCTACTTTGTGTAATTCTCGTGCTGCAAACTTGACAATTATACGGGTTTTCTGTTGAAGGCAGGGAGCTGTATATTCTAGGAAATCAGCAAGTTATTCTTGTGCTACAAATTTGATAGTTATTCATAGACTTTAAGTGAATTGAAATTTGAGGTTTTTATTGGTTGTTTTTGTGTTTGGCAGAATGGAGTCAGCATATAGAGTGTGGACAAGAGAGAAGAGAGAGGGGTCAGAACCAGAGGATTTGGATGAACTATCCAGAGAGCTCCAAACTGCTTTAGGAACTGCCAAGTGGCAGGTATAATTTCACATCTTGAATCTTTAATTTTTTTACATGTGTCCCTAAATTCATTTCTTTAAACTGCTTATCAGTTTATTGAACGTTGCTTATAGTTTCTGTTTGTGAACTTCACTTGATTAGTCTGTAAGAAACATCAGGTGAAGGAAATACTATTGTCAATTCTATGTTTTCTATTTTTTACATTTCTGACAATTGAAAAGCAAACGCCAACTCATCCGACTTTGAATCCCTTGCTTATAAGGATATTATGCTTTTTGCTAAATTTCACTTATCATCAGTATTAATCAAAATATTTTCCCCCTTTTACTGCCCTCTCTAGCCAACCAATCTGAGCATAAAGAAATCATTATAGGTTGTGCTTTCAATTCTTATAGTTGGCTCATTTTATTTTATTTTTTGCAAATAGTTCTCTTCTTTTTCCTCTCTTTTTTTCTTCTATCATTGATCTATGAACTCTAAAACAGTTGGAAGAGTTTGAGAGGGCTGTTTGGTTGAGCCATGGACATCGTTCTGATGATATCACAGCATCTAGGCATAAACAATTTGTTGCAGCTATTGAAAGTCAAATATCCCGTGTTGAAGCGGCACTAAGGGAAGCTTTTAGTGGGGAAGGAAAGCAAACTCTTCGATGGGTGAATCTGGATAAAGAAGAATGCGATGATTTAGCAATGTTTCTATCTGGAACTGTCCAAATTCCGCAGATTGTGAAAGATGATTGCACCACACTTAAATCTCCCATTAAAGGTTCTCTTGGGGAGAACCATCATAAGAGAAGAAATTTGGACCATAACTCGAGTGCCAACTGTAGTAGAGGTACTTCGGATGAAAATGAATTCATTACTAATAAGAAAAATGAACATATTATAGATATAGAAGAGAAAGAAAATCTTGGAATGAGGGATGGCATAATCTGTCAAGTTGATAAAACAATTGGCTCAAGGAGAACATGGAGTTCACCAAATTTTGGTGCTTTGAAAATTGTGATTGCTCAGGACGATGGACAAAGGGATAAAGTGATGTCAAGTGTTGAGGCCACCCCTAAAGAAAAAGGATACAAACCTTTCTTCTGGAAGCAAAGGTGTGGAGAACATTCTCGGGCAAAGGGATCGATTACTTTGTTCAATAAGGTAAAATAGTTATGTGCTTATGGGATGTGAAAATGGATGTTATCTGTCTGAAATAAAGATGACCCTTTAGTAAAAAAGAAAAAGGGCAAGGATGATCTCTCATATTGTTGTCAACCTAAATAGATCAATACCTGTACAATTGTCAAGATCTGTAGTTTTCTATGGTTGCAAATCATCATGTTTTGGTAGCTTTCCTGGAGATCTTATAAAATTTTAACCTTTGGCAGCTCTTTGGTCAGGCTGGTGGTCTCCAAAGGCAATTGCAACCTCCACTGCACCTGCAGTTCAGCTGTTCCATCCAACTTACTCTTGCTTTAATGCTCAGCATTTTCTTAATTGGTAAGCTCTTGATTCTTTTGAACTCCATGCACTCTTTTTGTTCAAAATTGATTGTCAGCCATCACTCCCTTTGTTCTCCCCTCCTACTCTCTGGTCAAAGCACAAAGCCAGCAGTTGGTATTGGACACTTAATTTGAGCCCACTGATCAACATATGGGAATGATCTGGTATAATGGACACAGCTGAACAAGCATGTGCACAAGGAAGCTAAGTATTTAAAGACAATTTACTGGCTTAATGATGTCATATTGAACTAAGCAGATATTTCATTTTTACTTCTAGCCTTCTCAGAAGATTTGGTTCCATTAATTTAAAATCATTAGCTCCTTGGAACTACCATTTGTTGGTTATGTTTGGATATTTAGCATATCCAAAAGCAATTTTGTCACAGCATGCTGTATGGCTATTAGATCAACAAATGCTTACAGACAATTCTATAATGATACAATGTCTTAATTGATCAAGCAACTACCAACGACCTTGTCCTCATGCCATCATTTTATGGCAGAATTCCTTTAATTGTTTGGATTATCTTATTGAAAATGCATTTCAAGTTACAAGGTTAAGCTTGAAAGTCCTTGCTGTGAAATATGATATCCAACATCTAAGATGTAGCCTTTTTAACATCTCATTGGAATGTGTCTACTTCTATGTAATTTCTTAACCAGCATTGTCAAATCCAAAATTTCTGAAGCTCATCTTCTGTCAGACAAGCATTCAATCTTTTAGATAGTAGGAGCTCTTTCTCATCAATTTGGTCCCCGCACATGATAAGAAATTTCTTTCTTTGATCAGTGTGAAATATCTGATTATTCTGTCAACTTTGCTAGCTCATTTGTCATTTTTACATTATTTTAGCTCTATAAAAGAACCTACTTTGGAAGTATTTACTTTGCATTGAAACCCTGACTATTACCATTTTGACACTTCCTACTTTACATGTGTCTGTGGACGAGATTTTGGTCTTGTGGAATATTTATTTTTGCTCAAGGGAGCATTTTAAATAACTGAGTTTGAAAGGCATATAGGTGCAAGACATGAAGCAAAATTGAATGAGATGTTATCATCATAGCCGCCTCTTTTGTTAAAAAGCAAAAAGGAAAAGAGAACAGAACATCATAGAAACACCTGCAATTCATGCATTTAGGTGTAAAAAAACCATCCTTTGATTGATATGGATCACTGGTCCCTCCCTTATTTTGTTACTTGGGGTTTAGCCATTCTTCTATTTGTGAAGGAAATAGCTTGGAAATTTGTGTGCCTGTCTTTTTATGATAGAGAGAACTGTTGCAATTCATTTTTATTTTTTTTTATTGCCCATACTGGAGTCCTTGTTAAACATTAAACCGATCAAGGTTATTAATTTTACTCTCTCTGCAGTGCCTTTTCTTGTTTATTCAGCTTGAGAAGAGGTTGTTTTCACTGCTCATTGTCGAGGTGAAAGGTAATTCTATTGCTTGTTATAGTAATGGCCTATGAACTCTTCTTATGAGATTATAATGAAAATATAAAACTGATGTAATGGCATTTACTTGTTGGCGGATGATAATAATATTCCACAATGCCAACTCTGAGAGAAAATGATGACAACTTGCCATGAAATACTTTGAATGTTCTTTGAATGTTTACTTGCAGTTCTTATTTTGGAAATAAGACAATTGTTACAAGGAATTTTGTTCCCCTTTTTTTCAGCGACTTGTCATCTTGACCCATATTCCACTCTGAAACTTGTGATGATCATTTATGCAAACAAAATCGGAAGTCTTGATGCTTCTGTGTTTTCGCACTCAATTTCATGCTTTTGTAGGCTCCAACTAGCCCATATTTAGGTAAAGAGCTAAAATGTGCTGCCATTGACATTGCTTTTACACAAAAGTCTTTTGATATAGGGGGCATATTGCAATTCTTGTACCCCCGGAACATGAATCTTTTGCAGCTACTATCTCTCCTCTTGAAACTTGTATAGCATAAGATCTATCCTCTTCCCAAACTTGTATAGCATAAGATCTGTTCATGCTTATAAAAGTCTATTTCTATAGCAAAACAAAAGTTTCAAATTGAGGAACAGTGGAGCAATTTATTGAGAACTTGTTGGGAAAGAGTTGGTGGCCCCATTTTGCTTTTAGACATGCAGTAGAAACCAGTGTCCCTCAGAGTCATGGATTTATCAGTATTATTCATGTGGCTTAGGGCAACAAGTTTTCATTGTTGTGGGCCGCTACAATGGGCTAGTCATCCCTTCATACAGATGCTTAGGAATGACTCTGCAACATCAAGCTATTTATGAACGCAGATAATGATTTTGAGTAAATTCCTATAGCGTTTATTTGGAACTGCTATTAGTGCTTCCCAGTCAACTCCAATTCTATTGTTCTTTAATAAATATATATAAAAATAGAAGTCCGTTGCCATGCCTAGCTTAAAGTCCAATCGAAGTGCAGTGTTGAGTCCTGAGAATTGGTCCAATCAAAATGGGGTTCTTAGAGGGAGGTTGGAGATAGTCTTAAGTGTTGGTATTTCCCCAAAACACTTTGCAATAGTATTTGATATTGTCTGTGAATGTGAATCTTGTGCAGTTGACTGAGATTCTAGTGCGATGTGCTTTTCGTTCGTTCGAAAGTACATCAAATTTTTATTTTTTTTATTTTTTTTATATCGGCATATCAAAACAATTAAAAACACAAAAAAAAAAACTAATAATTTAAAGCTTTTTCAAAAAGAAAAAAAATGAAAAAGTACGGTCCAGATGTTAATTAGTTTAATTGTCAGATGTTAAAAGAGACTTAAACCTCCTCTTTCATAATCTGCAGTCATTTGTTTTCTTCCTGTTGTCAGAATGTGATGGCATAACATTTGAGTGAGACATCATTTCAATTAAATTCACATCTAACAGAGATTTCCCATTATGAAATGGTTATACCACAACACTGATAATTCCCTTTCCTATGAATGGCATAATTGAAAGGATTCATGTTTTGTGTGCAGGTACTGAATTTCTTTCTAGGGTGTAGAAAGTAAGCAGTAAGGAGGAAGATAACAGTTGTCAATATCTTCGATGTTGTTTTTGAAATTCAGGGCCAGGCAAATCTACCTCTACGAAACACGAGTAGCAGCAGCAGGATGGAGTGTTATTTTAGATTCCATAGCCATAGAAAATGTGCATGTACTCATGTAGTCTCAAATGTGCTCCTAAGAATATTTGGTTGTTCACACAAATCCAAATTATATGTAAACTGAATTTACAACGGGAGGATTGCCAGTCATGACATTGTCGAGGGACCAAACATGACTCTTGATGTAGCAACCCTAACCATTTTATAGTTTGTAAAAATGTCATGTGCTCTATATCCACTAATAATCTGTACTGAGTAGCTACTACTCTACACTCTAGGCCGAACCGCTGAAGTGCGGATCATATCTAGACTGTTTCAGGTCAAAGTGATTTCTTCATGTGGGATTCTAACTCCACAACAGTGCAAAACGTGGAATGAAGCAGCAATGGCGACGCTATGATAATCTAGAAGTGGAATATAGTAACCAGCATCACTGTCATTACAAAAAAAACAGCACCATCACTCTTTGAATGTTTTGCATCTGCCAGTGAGGCCTACTGTCAATCTGCTTGAATAGGGAACATATGGAGCGACTGCTTATTTTCTTTCTAAATTTCTACCCCTGATAATAAACAGGTGGTAGATAATTTATCCAACTATATGGCCCCAGATGAAGCTCCCTCTACTTGCAGGAAAATAATGTTTAACAACTTAGCATCACTATTTAAGAAATTACCTTTATTATTGTAATCAAAATTCGTTCACCAAAACCATGAGATACCATCAAAAAGCATCTTTTCCCTAGAACAAGATGAAGGCAAGAGGACTTGGTTATGGCTAGAAACATTTGCAGTCATGATTACAGGAGAACTGGAAAGACTATGGAAGGTCCTAACAATGAGAGCAGCTCTGCTGCATAAAGTCGATCAGCAATTAGAGTTTGTAAGACTTCTGCGTGCATGTATTTATGCATATAGGTCATGCAAGCATTAAGTCAACTTGAAACCGATAGTTCGCGAAAGGCGAATCAGAGACCTAAATGTGTTTTCATGAATGAACTCCAAAAATGCGTTGTCCATTAATAATAGATCCACCAAGACCCTCACTACTCTCTCTTCTCCATGCATACAACACATCACAACATATAGTAGGTCAGCATACATTGAGTTCATCACTTACCTGTCTTTACCAACCACTCCTAGAACTCTCCTCTCCTTACATGCAACACAAATTTATTTGTTCAGATATGACTGCATGTTTAGCACACAATATGCTGTCAAGTTTGCATGCAACCTAAAGATTAGTTGGCAGAACTTCTAAGAATGAATGACATAAATGTGTTTTATGAAGTAACTCTTCGAATTTGTAATTCCTACTATTCTTAATATAAATCAGGGCAAGCAAAAGAGTTGACATCATGGGTCTGCTCCCCTAATCTAAAAGTATAGAAGATATTTGGCTGTTAAATATAAATGGTTCCTTTACATGCTGGAAGTGCAGCCATCGTAAAAGTGCTGGTCTGGTTGAAGATGGAAAAACAAACAAGAGAAACCACTGATGAGAACAGATAATAACATTTGTATATTAACACAGGGAATAAATGAAATGGACGAAAATCTCACTTCTCTGCCGAAGCGAAGCCTCCATGTAAAGAAGTGAATACAAGCTCAAAATGAGGAACAAAAGTGACAGGACAAACCAGGGTAATGTGGCGCAAAAACAGCGTGAAGCCATCTCCTCGTTTATCTGTTGACTCCCACAACCCCTTCTCTCCTGATCACAAACTCACAAGACAAATCAGGCAAATGTGGCGCAAAAACAACGTGAAGCCTTCTCCTCGTTTCCCTAGACAGAAAACCACTCTCACCACCACCCACCAAACCACTCTCATATTCATCTTTGGACAAGAACAACCTCGAATTTACACAATTAGCCCACGACAATCCCAGAGCCGGACAAACCCTTCGTCCAGACGAAAACATACCACTCAAATTCCCAATCCTTACCTCGTTTACTCCCTCTCCAGAGTCCACAACATCCATCACTTGATTAGTCACCAGCACCACCAAATTAAACCTCTTCGCAAACTCTTTTAGCTTCCCGGATATCTTAAAAAACAACGACGACCTCCTTATAAGATCACTCGCTGTATTCTCAAACTCAGCCCTAAACAATGCAGCCATGGAATCGATCACAATCACTCTGACAGGCAACCGGGTTTTTGAGTTTTCAAGAAATGATTCTACTTGCGGCATTATATCGAGCAGTTGGTCTGCGGTGTTTACACTTTGCAGAAATATACCATCACAAGGATCATAATTGCTGACGAATATTTGTGGGTATTGACATTGAAGGGCACTGGAGAGCTGGTGGAGGCGGCGAGTGGGAAACGGGAATTCGGTGTAGAGGTAAAGAGAGGAAGCGGACAGGCCGCCGAGGAAGGGCGGGAGTTGGGCGCGGAGGGAGAGTTGGAGGCAGAGTTGGGTTTTGCCGGAACCACTTTCAGCCACGATTTCGGTTATGGAGTTGCAAGGGATGCCTCCGCCCATGCAGCAGTCTAGGATGGGGCATCCCAGTG
>Ga0325405_1008656_pt1 | contig 10080 bp, 5 predicted proteins | sample PopdelMetagenome_21_FD_205663 | JGI IMG/M metagenome (GOLD analysis project Ga0325405, IMG submission 205663) | Populus deltoides microbial communities from Bellville, Georgia, United States - Xylem-Control-R2 | ecosystem: Host-associated > Plants > Phyllosphere > Stem > Wood/Secondary xylem...
TAAATTTATCTAAAAATACAAAATCAAATCAAAAAATAATTTTCTCAACTCATATAAAACCTCTCTTATTGAAAGAAATATATTTGACACTAAAATTAAATTTTTTTATAACTAGAATATAATAGGCCAATAACTTTTTATCTTTGTATTTTTTTAATAATTTTTTTCAGTTTCCCTCAAACTCATGTATCAAAGAGTAGCAAACTACAGAGACCGATACAAAATTTGCCTCACTCCTAAGGAAAAAACATAGTTTTTATACCCGGTCCAATATAAGGTTTGGGTTCCAGGTTTTGACCGGATCACCAAATTACCTTGATTAATTTTTTAAAAAATTAAAACAACATCGTTTTAGTAAAAAAACAAAAGTCAACCGGTTGTAATCAAGTTTTTGACCGGGTCATCGAGTCATACCAGGTTTTTTTTTCCTCTATTTTTCCTTCAACCCGACCCGGTTCCAACCCTGGATCAACCGGGTTCTAGATTGACCCGGTTTCAAAATTATACAAAAAAAAAGTATTGAATAGACAGTGCCTTAAAAACAAATCATTCTTTGCCTCATTTCCAAATTTGGTCCACGATTTGTATATTTTCATAGTCACTAAACCAAGTTTCTTTTTATAAATTTTAGCATCAACTTGATATTAAAATTTTCTTGACACCGCAGTAATTATATAAAAAATAAAATTAAAATAAATTATAAATTTCAATTTAAAACAACATAACTTATAAGGATAAATTTGAAAATTTCATGATGTAAAATAAAAGGATAAAAAAAGACCATTACAGCCTAAAATCCCTATCACATGTTATAATACATCCACAATGAAAAAAGCACACCTTTTAGCATAGTTTTAAAACTCAGTCTGACCCGATAGGTCAATCCGAGACTCGGGGCTAGAACCAGACCGGGTTGAAAAAAACAAATGAAGAAAAAACCCGGTGTGACCCGGCTGACCCGGTGACCTGGTTGACCCGGCAAGACCCGGTTGCAACCCGTTGACTTTTGATTTTTTTTAACTAAAACGACATTGTTTTGATTTAAAAAAAATTGACCCAGACGACCCGGTGACCCGGTCAAAACCCAGAACCCGGGCCTTGGATCGGGCCGGGTATAAAAACTATACCTTTTAGGGTTTTATTTTAAAAAAATATTCAATTTATTCAAAATATATTAGGCTTTGGTTCAACTCATTTGGACTCATCTTAATTAAATAGTTTAAAAAAATTATAACCGAGTTAGATTTAAACTTTGGTATCCTTACTACAAAATAAGTGAATTCTTATTTTTTAGAATACAAGAAATTGAATTTAATAAAATATATAAATATTTGAAACTTATTTATTTTCAATCATTATTTCATGACATATATATTAAGAGTATGTTTCAACTAAATAAATTAAATAAATAAATAACATATATTAAGCAAATATTTAAATTCAAATTTCGATTGATCTCAGTTCTTTACCTCTTATCCAATTTCATTAGAAAACTCTACTTATTTTTTCAGCAAAAGCTATAGTACAATTGTGAAATCAGCAAAAGCATGTGTGACTCATAAAATATTTTGAGATTTTTTTTCTATTTCTTAATTATTTTAGGATTCAAAATTAACTGTTAAGGAAAATACAATCATGAACAATTATTAATAGCCACACGAGAGAATGTCACGTTGAGTGGTAGCAAGAAAATTTTATTCAAACATTTTTAATCAAAATAGTTGGAATATATATCCCACCTCAGGCATAGCAAGAGGATTTATGAATTAAAATTGCTTGTCTATCTCCATTGTTACTACGAGGTTAATTTTTTTCTAAAGTAAAATAAATGCCTAGATGATGATGGTGTTTCTAAAGTAACAAGAGAAATTTAGGACCCGGATCATTAATTTAAATTGATTTAATAATCTCGTTTAATTGAATAATATAATTATATAAAAAAAATCAATAACAATAAAAAAAATCAAAAAAATGATATTGAATAATAAAAAAATAAAATTTTGTCAATATTATTTAAATATCCTCGATAAATATTCTTAAAAAATATCAACGATTTTATTTGATAACAAAATAAAAATTAAATGAAAACATGATAAGCTGATAAAAATTAAAAAAAAATCTGAAGCTCAATTACAAAAAAAATCAAATGTTGAAGGATGAATTGAAAAAAAAATCAATTTTAAAAGAGATCAAATAACTTGACTCGAGTCAACATGTCGAATTCATGGTCCGATTGTGAGGTTGGGATAACCTCATATAAAAAAAAATTAAAAATACAATGAAAGGCAAAACTAAAAAAATCGATGAAAAAAACTTGAGTAAACCCTAGTTACTAACCTACAACCTGAGATTTGTGATCAGAAAAATCCTATAGAAAGGGAAGCGACAAAAATCACAAAGCTGAAAGCCCACTAACCTAATGTTAAATAATAAAAATTAAAAAAAATAATTTATAAAAACTTAAAAAAAACTAAAGTCAAATCATGTTAATCTTTAAAACCTATGATTCAGGATATGAGACCAAGTTAACTTATAGTAGGCGAACTCAAAAAAATCACGAAGCAAAATTCACAATCATCTAAAATATAAAATCAAAACAAATATCAATCAAAAGAATAATGACTAAATCTAATATAAAAACTAAATGAAATAAAACAACGAGGAATGAAACTAAAAATAAAATTAAGAAAAGGATTAAAAAAATAGCAATCAAAATAATAAGGTGCCTCTACTCACTAGTGCATGCATAACACGCACTAGCTATTTTTAATTTTTTAATTATATTCATATATGTTGAAAGACTGAATTGTCCCTCATTTTAATTGATTATAACTAAAACACCATTAGAAAAATACAAATGTGCCTCTGGACGTTAGTATTTTGTTTTTAATGGTAATTTAATCATTACATTGTGCAATCAAATTGTTAAAAAACCGAAAAGCCCTTGTACCCAACTTTATTTTTTTACTTTTAAAAGTATTTAAGTTATTTTATGATACATCTAAAATATAAAAAGACCAATGTGTCTCCAATCAATATGACAATGATAATTGAACCTTATAGAAAAGATAATTTTGCTCTTAATAACTAGTTCATTATTCTTTGTTGTGAAGGATAAGATCATCAATTCACTATTGTAATCTATAGTAAAACTACTCACAATCCACATTAGAGGACTAAACAATTTTAATTTTTTTAATGCTCTGATATTATATTACAAATTTCTTAATTGGTTTTAAATTCAATGGTATAGGTGAGAAAAGTTTTTATCAATTTTGTCGCACGTGTATGGCATTGTAGAGAATATCCTCCGGGACCAGGATCTTCTGGTAATTGATGGAAAAAACAAGGATTTTTTTTTATCAGTAAAAAAAAAAAGGAGTTGCTACCTAATATTTTGGTCATTAGAAACTCTAACTAGTTCTAGAGTCTAGATAAGAAAACTAGTTGTGTATAAGAAGGACGTATCACTCTTAGTACACCTTATCTAAGGTAAGCTCCATTGTTTATTCTCAATTCAATAACTTAAGTTGTTAGGTGAAGTTCCAAGATATGATTTATATTATTCTCTAACACATACCCTCAAGTGAAAGCCCTTTGGGCTTGAAACTTGCACAGGCTCACATTACCTTTTGCTTAATTTTTATCAAATAAATGGGGATTGTGAGATTCGAACTCGTGACTGCTTGGTCATCAAGACTCTAATACCATGTCAAAAAACCATCTCAACACAATAGCTTAAGCTGTCAGGTGAGGTCTCAAGATATGATTTATATTATTCTCTAACATAATGGTTAAAGTCAGTCTACTTTAGTAGAGTGAATCATAGCTTTAAGGGTTAAACCTAGTCATTTTAGAGTCAAAACATAAAAATAAAAGAAAATTTTTTAACATATATCTTCAAATGAAAGCCATTTGAACTTGAAATTTGCATAGAATCATATTATCTTGTATTTAATTTTTATTAATTAGAACAGAATAGTAAGATTTGAACTCATAACTATTTAATTAATAAAATTCTGATATCATCTCAAATAATTTTAAAAAAATACCTTACACCATATAATCAAACACACAAGTTCCATGCCTCTTCTGCTTCAAGCAAGTCCAGCATAAGGCCTTCAATTGTACATACTGGACTTACTCAAATTGAACAGCAACTACTTGCTGTTAAAAAGGAAGAGTTGATAATTTGTAGGCAATTTCACTGTCAGAAGACAAGTTAACAAGCATCCTACGCAGGCAAGGTTTTTACCATATTTTCAGTCAGAAAATGAAGAATATCCTCATGAAACCAGTCTGCTGCTTCTATTAGGAGGTTCTTGTAGAAGAACTTCTCTGCCCATCCATTGTAGCAAGTGACCTAATCCAGGTTTTACAGGAAACTATCACAGATTATATGTCCATGACCAATCAACAGAAGCATTTATTGAAATAAATATATAAAAAGCTGAAGGAGTTACCAGATAGATTCTCCACATGAACTCAAAGCAAATGAACACAATAGGAATGCATTTATATCATTTGAAAAAATAGTTATTTTCCCTACAAGGAAGATAAGGGGGATTTAGCATTGCCACCACCATTTGACTGCTCCTTAAACGTGCTATCCAGCTCCTTCGCAAATCTTTCCATAGCCCGAGTCGGTAAGCAAAGAGTCACAAGAACTCCATCTTCTCCTTTCTTAGTCCTATATGGTATCTGAAAGCTTGCCACATTACCCTTAGCAGGCCCGGCGTACTTCGGCTTACCCCAACCTAAGTTCATCTCTGCAAACATTGCACGAGTCACATCCGACACCAGGTAAGACCGCACCATTGTGTACCAAGGTCTACCTTTAATCACCAACAGATCAGCCACTGATCGCATGTACTCTTCAGTCACATTGGCCTTGGCCTTCCTGACTAATTCCAACGTAAAGCCTAAAGAATTTCGTGAGATTTCTCCCGCTGTTGCCATTGCCACTGAGTATGCCATGCAATTTCCATAATAACCTCTAGGTAACGGAGGGTTAAATCTATTGCGAGCATTGACAGTGCATAGTATCCGCATCTCATCATTTGGGTTTGGTTGAAGTGCAATGGTTCGGCACCTCCACAAAAACGCAGTCAATACATCAAATGTGGAGCAATGGCGAAGGTGTAGGGGGGCAAAGCCACGAATAGCAGATATGTTAGCAGCTCCAAAAAAGAATGAACGATGGGTCTTCTTAGTAAGAGGAACGTTGTCAGTGGTGTCATCAACCAGTTGATCATACTCGTGGTGTAAACAGGTTACCTGAGGTGGGTTCCTTGCATTTAAAACGTCCCTTTCCCAAACTGGTTGGATAGAGGGAGTCTGTGCTCCATGCACCATCTCACACATGGCTGACAAAAATTGGTTTATGCCAGTACCGTCACTCATGGTGTGGTTCAGACGGATGGCAAAGACAATTCCGCCGCACTTGAGACGCGTCACCTGTCGTTTTATACAGGCAAACCATCTGTTAGTTTCATCAATTCCTCAAGGAACTCGTTAATCTGTTTTAACTGCCATAGTATGCAACCTCAAGCGCTGCATCCATTTAGTTAATCTATGTTCAAAAATCGGTTCTGTCGGTACATTATGAATTTCTTCGCTATGATTAGAAAAGAAAATCTGTAAACCTATATCAAATGCTATTAATTGCTTTTCATTATGCAAACGAAGATTAAAAAATAAAAACACCCTCTTCCAGATGCTCTATAGTCTGACGTCATTCAATTATATGCAGACCTCCCCTTCCCCACACTTTATTCTAGTGGAAATGTATAATTGATACATGTGTCTTCCCTTTGGAAAAGACACAAAGAGACGACAAGAAGAATGGAAACAAAAAGGTTAACAAGGACATTGTGTACGATGTCAACTTCACCGTGAATGAACTTAGCTATTATGATCAGTAATGTGGTAATTTTTATGATTAGAATTTTTAAAAAAATTAATTTAAAAAAATATTTTTAGCTATAGATTTTAAAAAATATATATCTAGTTAAAAGATTTATGAGATAAATTTTTTTATATAAAATAAATGAAAAAAAATTCTTCATGAATGAAAAACAAGTTAGTTTTGTTAAAAAAAACCAATTTAACCCAATAGTTTAAGCTATTAGGTGAGATCTCAAGATATAATTTATATTATTCTTTAATACACCCTTTTAAATGAAAGCCCTTTGAACTTGAAATTTACACAGGCCTACATTATCTTGTGCTTAATTTTTTATCAAATAAATGATGATAGTGAGATTCGAACTCGTGACCGCTTGGTTATTATGTTAAAGAATCAATTCAACTTAATAGTTTAAACTAGTGAGGTCGCAATATATAATTTATATTATTTTCTAATAAATTTTACTTTTATAAAATTAAAATTTAAAACACAATTATATATGAGATACATTGCACAAAACATAAATTATTCAGCTGAACAAATAGCTAACTAATTGAACAGTTTTTTATTATGGTAGGGTAAAAGACAAGAATTATCATAATATCAAAATGATATTTTCATTGGAGCTAGGACTTCTACTTTACTAGAATAAGCTAAAAAAATTCAATCCATAATTGAATATATAGGTGTCAATCTGATTAATATAATAATGATTGGATGATAAATTTGATATATTTTCAATTTATAATTAAACATGAATAAAAAAATGATATTTTCAAATAATTTAGAACCTTCAGATTTAAAATGTATTATCTACGATCTACATACAACAAATATAACATAAACAAGGAATTATTAAGGCTATTTCTTGTAAGGATTGATATAATATTGTCCTTTGAAATCAAAAGAAATTAAACAAGAGTATCTTAAATTTGCAAATCAAGAAAAGGAAATAATAATAATAATAATAATAATAATAATAATAATAATAATAAGTATTTTTGTTGAAGATCTTAGATCATCATCGTCATCATTTATAAAATTAGAGATGGAGCTCCATCATCATGGAGTATACCATCCATCACTTGATACCCAACTCAATCAGATTTTATATAGGGTAAATGGTATATTATATAATGATAAAAAAAAAAAAAGACATCAGAGAATTGCTGGTGATTCACATTGTTATCTTCTTCTCTTTTTTTTTTTTTTTAATTTCAATCATCATTTTTTTTTATTTGATTAGTTAAGATTGTGTTTTGTTATTTGTTTTGATATTGACTATTCGGGGTATCGAGATTCCCGGTTTGATGTCTAATTTGATAAAATTAAATATAATTTTTTTTTATTTAAAACAATTAAAGCTATTGGTAGTTTGGTACCACAAATATTAAATCCTTTTCTTGCAAACATCAAGGACTAAATTGAAGTTTCCAATATTCTACCAAGTAATGTTCGTTGGCATTGCTTGAAAGACATTTTGGACTCTTCTTTGGGATGGGAATCATGGGATCATTCTCTCTTTCAAATCTTCTTCTTTTGCTGCTTGTTTTACTACTCGTACTGTTCTACATCCCTTTTAACTTGTTCATACTTGAGAAACACAGTTAAATTTGGCTGGCTGGTGTTGTTTCATGAATTGAACTCTAATTTTGTGTAAAAAAAAACAGAAGGATGATCCTGCTTTGTAAACTAAGATAGAATCGATGATCCATAAGCAAGCAACATACACAGGAGACAAACCTGAATAAGCAGCAGAGGGCAGTTTATCATCCCGCTGGAGCCAGGCACGTCAAAGAGGAGCTCCTCCAGGCAAGGAATTGGAGGCCAGAGCGCATCACCAAACTGCTCAAGCGTAACATCGGCATTAGCCTCAATAAACAAAATACCCTCGCCTGTACACTCCACCAAGAGCTTACGCTTAGGCCCTTCTCTGAGCCTACCAGCAAATGGATAGTAAAACACCAGTGTTTTAGCAAGTGCTTCCTTAATGACCTCAACAGGATCCCTCCTCTGCATTGAATGATCGTAAGGGTAAAAAAGAATGAGTGGAATTTGGACTCTGAGACCATCTTGGTCATCTATGTCTGAAAGAGGTTTGAGTTCATGTGGGGTTGGCTCAGAAGGGGTGATCAGAACTGGTTCCCGTCTAGACACCTTGAACACTAGTGGGGTGGGTGGTGTTGCCATGGCAGAGAACCAGCGATGATTTTTTTATTTATTTTTATTTTGGTTCATCTTGAACGTTGGCACCAGTATTTATCAAGATTTAAGACGGCATCCAAACATTAAAATAAGGAATAAATAATTGTGAAATACATCTTTATTTTACAAAAAATTTTCAAGCCAAACACAGCCTTATAGTTATCTAAAGGCTTAGCCCAAACCCCACAGGCTGGGCTCCTTAACGTAAAAAACAGGCTTGGTCAAATTAGGCTAAATAACCAAATGACCCAACCTTCCTTTCAAAGCAAATGATATTAAAAACTTAAATCCATAAACAAAGAAACAAGAAAGCCCTCATCTTTTAAAGATCAAACCAAAAACTATACCAGCACTTCTCTTTTTTTTAGAATACTTAAAACATATGAAGACTAAAGAGGATTTGAAGTGTTATGGTTGTTCTTATTATAAAAACACACAATAGTCTTTGTACATGCTTTGTATCTTTATACCATTTAAGAGTATAAGTTTAGGCATATGTAATGGAACAAAAATAAAAAACTGATCCTAGAATCATGGAATACACAAGATCTGGTAGTGATGTTAATGGTGACAGCTAGGCTTGAGTTGGCACTTCTATGATTTCTTTAGTTTTCTTAATATGCCACTTTAAGAACAGGCTACCATCAGCTAGGTCGATCTTGTCTCGTAGATATTATGTCCTTTGTTTAGAAAACGACATAATGAGTAAATCAGCGAGCTGGTCATTAGTGTAGACATGTCGAACATGAAAAAATGTTTTCTCAACCAAATCTCGTACAAAATAAATGTCTATCTGAATGTGCTTCATTATAGAGTGCTGGATAGGATTAAAGCTTAACTGTGTTACACCCAAATTATCACATAAGAGTGTAGGTGAGTGTAGTAATGGAAACTTCATTTCGTGAAGTAGAGAGAGCAACCATATGGACTCAGCTGCAACCGTTGCTAAAGCCCTATATTCAGCTTCGGTAGATGACTGTGCAATGGCACGTTTCTTTTTTAAGCTCCATGAGATGGGTGTGGGACAAAGAAAGAGAATATAGGTTAAAGTTGATTTTCTATCATCCAAGCTACCAACCCAATTAGCATCCGAGAAGCATGTGAGCGCCGGGTTTGAAGTTTTCCTGATATTGATGCCATGAAAAATGGTGTTCTTTTGGTAATGCAGCAGTCTGTTAGTGGTTGTCCAGTGGATCTGTGTGGGACTATGCATAAAATGTGAGAGTTTATTGACTGCAAAGTTAATATCATGACGAGTTAAGGTCAGGTATTACAATGCGCCAATCACTCATCGATATTCTGTGGAATCAACTGATGAGGAACCATCTGTTAGCTTTAAAGGAACCGAGACAGAGAGAGGAGTTGTGATATCCTTAGATCCATCCATACTTGTTTTAGCAAGTAAATCTCAGATATATTAATGTTAATTTAAAAACAAGTCATTTGCAGTAGGGATGACCTCAATGCCAAGGAAAAAGTGTAAGGCCCCAAATCCTTAATGGAGAATTCCTGTCCAAGCTTGGCAATAATGCTTGCAAAAAATGTCGGATTATTTCCAGTGAGGATCAAATCATCAACACAAACTAGGTAACAGGCAAGGATTAAACCATCAGAAAACACAAGAAGAGAAAAGTCAGATTTAGCATTGATGAAAACCAAATTCTAATAGTGCTAGTTTGAGAGTAGAATACCAAGCACGAGCTGCTTGTTATTGTCTTTGTAAGATAGCAAACATGATTTGGTTTTTCCGGACTTTTGAAACCAGGTGGTTGCTTCATATAAACCTTTCCAGTGAGATGCCCATGAATAAAGTCATTATTGACATCTAATTGTCGAAGAGACCAACCTTGCATAATGGCAATGGTTAAGACAGTACGAATGGTTATTGGTTTTACAACAAGACTAAATGTCTCTTTGTAATCCAATCCTAGTCTCTGATTGAACCGTTTGGCCACTAGTTTGGGCTT
>Ga0325405_1008667_pt1 | contig 10067 bp, 8 predicted proteins | sample PopdelMetagenome_21_FD_205663 | JGI IMG/M metagenome (GOLD analysis project Ga0325405, IMG submission 205663) | Populus deltoides microbial communities from Bellville, Georgia, United States - Xylem-Control-R2 | ecosystem: Host-associated > Plants > Phyllosphere > Stem > Wood/Secondary xylem...
ATCAATTTATCTCAAATTAATTTTACAATGTCTAATAAATTCCTTGGCAAAGTCGATTCTACCATCAATTGCAAGCTTCTTCCGTTTTTGAGGGAAGAACAAAAATATCATTTTACTATTCCAATAATGTAATGAAATATGTCTTACGTCATGCTGTTTTGATAATGGCTTCTGGTTTATTTTAAAAAAAATTAATAAACTAAAAGTAGTTGGGGTTTTATTGTTCCAACATTGTTCATTCGGTGGTATAAGTGCAGTCTTTTCAACTGAAAACCCGACTAATTTGTCCTCAACCAAATGTTTTTCTTCATTAAAAATCAATCAATCAATTCTACCAAATTTAAATCACCAATTTTTGTTGACTAGACATCAATGAATTTTGAAAAACCAAATACAAAAAATTTACTATGATAATTTAGGGTAGAAAAGTTTTTTTCATTAAAATTTAATCCATATATTTTTTAATAATTATAAATAAAACTAAACATGTTTCGAAAGCAAATCAGCAGCAATGCGCGGCCACATACTAGTTATGCTAAACCAAAAAAAATATAACTATCTATTAGGTAATCAAGTGGTAAAAGTTTGAGATTAAAGAATTTGCTCTTCTTGTGGTCTCAAGTTTGAGTCATATGGTTGCTAATATAATAGCCACTGGAGGTTTACATGGTCGTTAACTTCAGTGCCCGTGGGATTAGTCGAGGTACACACAAGCTAATCCGGACACCCACGTTAATAAAAAAAAAAAAATTGCATGCATACCTTCTTTCATAACTCTTAATTATTAGTAACTAATTGTATTTTTATAAAAGTCAAGCTACAGCATTAAATGAAATACGGTTGTGCCTGCTGTATTTTGGAGATTAATTCTTATATGTATTAATAGCATGTCTGCCAAAGTATATGAACAATATGAGCAATGTCCTTGAGTTGTGGTTTGTTCTCTATTAAGAATGATTATGATATCAGTCGCCTGAATTCAGAGCAGTCGCCTGAATTCAGAGCAGTCGCAGGTTACAACTTCCCTTTCAGTCATGGTTTGTAGCTTTGGTCCCCCTGAGAAAAAGCACGTCTGGTCCGGAAGGAAGTGGTATGTGATGGGTTGGTATCTACTTAACTTATGGGCTTTCTGTAGCATTCGTGTCAGGAAAGTTATCGACAGCCTCAAGCAAACGAAAGATAGCTACAGTACTGTTGCAAACACAACATCCTTAAATTTCAAGTTTTTCAAGGAAATTGTTTAATCTATTTACCAAGAAAGATTAAGGAGAAAAACAAAAGAAATTATACATTCTGAATTCATTTAGGCCAGATTAATTGGGTTTTAATTTTGATATTAATTCGGTCAAATCTAATTAAACTAGTCATATTAATTTTATAAATTTTATAATTTGATTAACCTGATTAAATCTAGCTCATGCCTGATTGAATTAACATTAAAAGATTTCTTTTAAAAAATTAAATAATACTATTTTAATAAAGTTAGTTGATTTAATGACTTTTGAATTGACTCAAAAGTCAAAATGATTTGGCAATTCAAGTTGTTTTTCAAATTAGATTCTAAATCTGGTATTACCCTTAGGATGCGTTTGGATCATAAATCAACAACATTGTAGCTGTCTCCGCGTAGCAAGTCACATGAGTCCATTTTTCTTGCGTATTGGGCGGTGCAGATAATGCTGCTCTCCATACAAATCAAATAGGAATTTCATGATCCGGACAATTAATCTTTTACTGCCTCACCACCATTATTGGCCACCGCTATCGCCGCCTTCATTTTGCTGCCAGCATTAATCAGCGGTGTAGCCACTACCTCTCCAATATTGACGCCATGCCACAATGACAACCGCCGTCCCTTCACCATCATCTTATTTAATCGCAAGTATCACCATACTTCTTCCATCATTCACGGCAACGAACAGGAAACGTTTTTAGCACAATGTTCTGCCTCGAAGAAATAATTTCCTTTAAAAAAAAAAACAATCATTTTCATGGAAGTACGAAAAAAACAAACATGCCCTAGAAGTAGTAATTTAAGAAAAGGGTAGAAAGCTCAAAATAAGAAAAATTACATGACGCAAGATTTGGGAGCTCAAGCTGACAGATCATATTTCATCTTTAATATTTTTAGAAGAATAATCATTCATTTTATCTGGATTCGCTCCCTGTAATATAGCTAGATAAAAAGAAGAGTAGCTTTTACTGCAGCGGCTAGTTAATTAATTAATTAGCAAAGGCATGCATAAAATTTAAGGCATGAAAATAGCCTAGGGATTCCAAGCCAGTGGGCTCTCCTCCCTACCTTGTCTAAGGGACCAGGAACCCAAAGAAGACTTTCTTGCTGTACCCACAACCCACCCCTCCATCCCATCATCCAGCCACCTAAAAGGCTAAAACCACAGTGTGCCACACAGAAACTACCTCTGCAAGAACCTCCTCCTCATCATCTTCAAGTATCAAAGTCTTGCACTTCTTGCAATATTCATTCTTTCATACCTATTCAATCGATAAAGAGCATCGAGAATTCGTTTTTCACCTTGATTTCCTAAAAAAAGAAACCGACATTTTTCCTGATGGGATACCTTTCTTGCAAGGCAGACTCGGCCATTGGCATAATCTCTACTACCCCAACGTCTCAAACATCTTCTTCTTCTTCTAAAAACAAGCAAGAAAAACCCATCAAGATCCAGGAGTTTAACTACAGTGATATTGAGGCAGCAACCAATGGTTTCTCTGACCAGAAACTGCTGGGCAAAGGCAGCCATGGCTGTGTCTACAAGGCTGTTTTACGTGGCCGACATGTTGCTGTTAAGAAACCGTCAAAGGGTTTTGAAATTGGCCAAGAAGTCGATAACGAGATCGAGATCTTGTCCAAGATTCACAGCCCAAGATTGGTAAACTTATTAGGCTTTGCTACTGATACCAAGGATAGATTGCTTGTTGTTGAGTTTATGAGTAATGGCACTCTTTATGATATTCTTCACTCAAATTCTAGACCACCCAATTGGGGTAGAAGAATTAGGATGGCTTTGCAAATTGCTAATGCTATTGATACATTGCACTCACAAAACCCACCCATAATCCATAGAGATATCAAGTCTGCAAATGTTTTGATTGATAGGAATTTCAATGCAAGATTGGGTGATTTTGGTTTAGCACTTAGATGTGGTGTTGATGATGATTATAGACTTAAGTCAACCCCACCTGCTGGAACCATTGGCTATCTTGATCCATGCTATGTTACCCCGGATAATTTGAGTACTAAAACTGATGTGTTTAGTTTTGGGATTTTGTTTTTGGAGATTATTAGTGGAAGGAAGGCTATTGATGTGGGGCATTCGCCGCCTTCTATTGTAGATTGGGCAATTCCACTAATTAAAAAGGGGAAACTTGCTGCTATATATGATCCAAGAACTTTCCCTCTTAAGGATCCTATGATTAGGAAGCAGCTGGCTTTGATTGCTTCTAAATGTGTGAGGTCTTGTCGGGAGCGGAGACCTGCAATGAAGGAGGTTGTTGATTGGTTAACTACATTGAGTAAATTGGTTCCGCTTCATTCATGGAATGGGTTAAACAATCCGTGCATGATGGTGGAGACAATGGGGCGTCCTGTTGAACTAAGAAACACACGGTTTGGTTCCAGACCACAAGGTGATGGAGAAGAGAATTTGAATGAAATAGATGGTAAAATGGGCAGGAAATCAACGATGGATACACGGCGAGTGTATTCAGATTTGGGGTTTCGAAGCAATTTGATGGAACTCATGGCTGGAACAGATGCCGAGACTGATGGGGTTGAGTCTAGTTTGAAATCTGCAAATCGGTTGTCTAGTTCTAGATTTGTTAGTCCACGATATGGTATGGAAGGAAGAGCTCAATCTCATGCCCATGGTAAAAGAAAAGGTCTCTTTCAAGCTAGAAAAAACCAATCAGTTGGGGGTGGTTCAGAATTATTCCCAACAAGGGATAACGCAGTTGCTCGTTCAAGTTTTAGTGGCCAAGGTTGTTATGGCATCTAGTATGCTGCAAAGATTTGTTTGAACTGGCTTGACAGTAGAGCGAAGCTCAGGCTTGTAAGCTTCTCTTGCTTGAGAATTACGTTGTTGTAGATTTGTTGGTAGCTCATTGATTAGTGGTTTTCACTCAATTATCTTTTTTCAACGCTCATCCAAATGTTTACGTCTTGTTAAATTCCACGTACATTTAGATCAAGGGCACATTGCTCATGTCCCTTGCATAGGTTGTTGATCCTTTCCATTTATTACATCATTGTTATGCCAAGCTGATGTATTGTCAAGAATTCTGTTGAATAAATAAGTTAAAGTTGATTCAGAACAGTTCGGATTGCTTAGAATCTTTAACTTCTCCAAATTTCTGGTAGCTTTTTTATTAGCCAGAGTTTGGTCCTGTATTTTCTGTATTCTATAGACAAAAAGTATCTTTGGAATTAGGGTGAGACATTACTGGAATTTAGAATTAAAAGATGAAGAGTACTTATCATATGAAGGAATGTTGGTGGTTCATAATGTTTACTTGTACAAGTTGTCGGGCTTCAGCAAAATCAGTGTGAATAAAGCTTATTTTGTCAGCAAGCAGTTTGGCTCTTGTTCTGTTTTCCATTGAAGATAATTTCTCTTGACGATCTGTTTCTTTTGAAAATTGCGTTGTTTCAAGAAAACTCAACTCAAAAACTTGTGGGCCAAGGTTCAATCCTATAGTTAATTGTGTGGTCTATGATATGTCTTCTTCAGTAGCAGAACGACATACAAGTTTTTCATGCTAAAAAAATTGCACGTAGATATTCATTTCCAAAGACAAAACAAATATACTGCATCAAATTGGAATTTCTGTGACAACAAAGGCATTGAAAAAACATTTCTTGTGGACATTTATTTCTAAAGCTATCTATGAAATTCTCTCTTAAGCTTTGAAATTCCTGCAAATGTGATGGAGATTGCTCATAGCGCAACTTCCAAAAAAAAAAACTCTGCTTTCATATTAACTCGCTTAGGAAAATCTAGTAGCAGTATAGCACTAGAGACTTCTTTCTACCTTGAGACAGACATTTGTCATGTAGGGCATTGATATTGGCTAGGTTGGTAACCAAAGTGTTACCAGGATTTTATCCGGTTAATCTTAAAAAAACCATACCTTTCTGTAATAAAAACTTAGTTTGTTTGATTTTGAGATTTGGATAAACAGTTGAAACTTCAAACCACCTCTTTCATTATAAAGAATTGTGAAGGACTCAAGCATTATTATTCTTGATAAAACAGCGGTTGCTAATTGTTTCAATGATTGGCAAACTTACAGATGTTATGTTTACTCTAAGAAGGAACTCCTCTGACATGATTGATATTAATCACAGATGGACCTACTAAGATAATTAATTGGCATTCCTTCATTTAAAACAACTGCGTTGTCTTTTTCCTATGTGTAATCATACACGTAAACATATTTCCTCACGTTCTTGTGCTAATCACTTGTTCATTAAGGGCTAAACATTATGCTGCAACAGGTAAAGAGCGACACCAGCTTCGTTAAATTCAATCAGAGAGAGGGAGAGATTTAACTCCAAGTGAGATTGCATTACCTGTCACATTTTTCTTCAGATGTCTCATTGTCAACACCTGTTTTTTGTTTTACCAGACAAGGACTGCACAGAATCCAAGTTGTCCATTCACATGGATACATATCATGTTAGACAAAAAAATGTAATTGGTTCAAACAATTGAAGCTCAGTTCAGTTGAGTTATCCACGCAAGAAGAAGGTGGCCCAGAAGTTTTGTTTCAAGCTTCAAAAACCAGGACAGAGAGATGGTGTCCGTAGCTGTTAGCAGTGAGCAGGAAGGTTTATATTCCTCACCACATTTCAAGGCTTTACAGCTCATGTAATTACCAATAGCATGTGCCTCTTCTTTTCATATGCCAAGACAGTTGCGTTGTGCATCCACTGCTTTGACTTTCAACTAAAGCTGAAACTATATGCTTTTATTGTTAACAAGATGGAACCCCATTTTCTTGGATCCTATTCCTCACCAGTGGATCAGTATGATTTATTTTCCCTTCAATTTTTGACATGGAACACTTTCATCATTGCGTTTTTTTTGTGTAAATGCTTGAAGTCCCACTGGACTAACTTTCATGTTCAAGACTAAATAAATCTCTCCTCCACTAAAAATCTTAGGCAGTTCAAGTTTTTTAGCTGGCAATCCTACCTTAGGTAAAGATTCTCTGAAACTTGATTTTGCGAAGAGCAAGATACTGATTATCCAAGTCAAAACCTGAAGATTTTTGTGTTTTTATTTGTTTTCAAAGCATATATTATAATTACGGGAGCTGCGAGTATGGCAGGGTAAAGGGGTATGATCATGATGGGGAGGAACCACTGATGTTTTTACTTATTACCAGGCCGAGGAAAACGTCAAAGGCTCTTGTTTTCTTCGAGAGGCATTTCTTTTGTCTGTACGTTATTGGCTTTTTATTGATTAATTCAGTTACCTTTTCTAGTCATCCAGTCAATGCAATTACTAGGTTCGAAGTTTCAAATCTTGTCTTCACGGTGATTAATAATAATAATAATAAAAATAATAATAAAGAGTGATAATTTCAATTTGCCTCAAGGTTCAGGAATAGTCTAGGTTTTCACCTTGTACTATTGGCTGAATCCACGTCATCCCTGATTTTTAAAACACAAATCAATTTACTCTTTTTTTTTTCTATTAAAAAATAATATAAAATAAATCTTAAAATTTTATCGAAACTTAAACTTTAAGTTAAAGGTTTAAAATTTGATAAAAGATTTAGTTTATATTAAAAAGTGAAATCTAAGATACAAAATGAAATATAAAGACATGAATGGTAAAGGCATGCATCCATGGAACTCATTATTGGAAACTACTTTTCTTTCTTTCTTTTTCTTTTTTAAAATATCACTAGTAAAATAGAGCGAGGCTACAATTGTTCGTTAGAAAAAAAATAAATAATTGCTAATAATTCAATAGTTTAATTTTATAATTTTTTTTATCTATAATATTTTAATTTGATAAGTTATGCATCACATCCTCACCGTTCATGTTGGTTTTATCAAATTTGTTGAATGGCTACTTAATAATTATATCAAAAGTTTAAAATATATTTTTTTTTTGGATATTATGTGTGAGAGAGAGATGGATTTCTCGGCTGGGTAATTTTAAAGTTCTGAATTTTTTTATTTTCCTCATTTTAAACCTTTTATTTTATTTTCAGTTATTGCCTAAACTTGATGGAAAACAGATTCCGAACACCATGAACTCAACAAGTTTAGCTGACAGGTAAACTTTTGACGACACGTCGTTTGTTGGTGGGGATACATGGTAAGCTGGCAGGTGGCAACCCATCATCCATTCGGTGGGTTCCGTAAGTGACTTGCCGTTTTGACATCGTGTCCTTTCACATACCAAGAAAGAAAAGGTTCTGCAAAGAGCTTCCCAACAATCAGAGAGAGAGACTTACTGTTACAACAGCCTCTTCCTTGGAAGAGGTAGAAATTCTAAAATTACACTCAGTAAGGCCTCGGGGTACAAAGAATTCTTTGAAACAGACTGTTCTTGGACTCGGCAAAGCAGAGCAAACCGAAGAGACATCTTCATTATCCCAAACTACATGTCATGAAACCATGGCAGATGCAACGTCTCTTTTGTTTTCGAGTTCTGCAAATAAGCATACATGGCCAGTGAAATAACAGCAAGACCACCAGATACAAAAATCAGTCCCGACTCCCAACATGCATCTCATTTGTGTGCTCAGATTATGAGCATGTCGTGGCTCTCCGTGCAGAGCCCTGGCCTTGGAGGACAAGCAAGGGGAGCAGGAGCGTTAGTGTCACCGGAAAATGTTTTAAGCAGAGGAATGAAATTTCCAAAACTCATCACGTTATTGGAAGCTCCATTGCTCAAACAAATGATAATGTCATGAGGGAGAGATACAACTGACGGTGACAGCAGTAGATGCTTAATGCCACTACTGAACTTCAACCAGAAATGTAAGTTGTAATAACATTGGTGGACAAAAAACCAAAACTCTATTTCCCAATACTACAGACAAATGTCAAGAGATTAAAAAGAAGAAAGAAAAAAAATAGAAGCAATATCATTAATGTCCTGAGAACTATCCTCACTGACTCATGGTAGAAAAAGCATTAATGTTGAGTGTTGAGATTTGTAACAACGATGTGGGGCAAAAATCCAAAACCCTACAGTTCTGTCTAGAGAAGTAGCTTTTGTGTACATTGAAGAAGACAGCCAGCTAAATGAGCTCCAGCACATGTCAAAAGAGAAATGCCAAGTAAAGATCATATAGTTTTGAATTGTGTTTTAACTTGATCTCACACCAGCACCCTGCCTTGCCTTGATCATTCTTTTGAGCGTTGCCAGCCAGAAGTTACATTCGTCCCACTCACTTGTGGTAAGAAGCACCTGTTCCGAGCACATGAACAGAAAGAGTTATGGTGCTTGAAACTCACTTCAGGTTACCAGCACATATTAAAAGTGTCAAAACATAAATAGCCCTCAAGTAACACATGCCTGGATTTGTAGAGCTGAGCTAAAATCATTTCTGTCCAATGCCTGGCATAGCTGAACAAGCTTATCAGAAGCATTTTTTGATATATCCCCACTGTTGAGTTTGGCAAACAAGGCACCTATTTTCCTTGAATTATCTTCAATTTCACGCCTCCTGGCTGGATTTGCACGGGCACCACCCAAAGCTTCTGATGTCTCGTTAAACAGTCTTGTCAATGTTACAATGACTGGTTTATGGTGAGCTGAAACACGTTATTGAAATAAATTTGTCAGTCAGTCACACATCATAGAAATCATTGTAGTATACAAACAAAGCATATAACCTCTGTTATCATCAAATGTTAGAAACCAAACTGGTTGGGATTCCAGCAGATTATTGATCCAGCCTAAGCCAACATTTAAATTTCAAATGCTCTGATAGCAATCATTTTCACTCATTTTAGTCATGCATGATTTCTAGTCTCAAACCATCTCTACATGCTACAACATCCATGACAATTGATTGCTAGAACTGCCCATCAGTGAGGACCTGCAGCCTAAATGTTTGCTAATACATGACAATTATTATTTCACGGCCTTACAGCTACACAAAGATAACCTCAAATTATATAAGATAGACAGCCCTAGTGCAACCAGAAGTTTTCTAAAACTATTAGTAGATTAAAGTCGATAACCAAAGTAGATCTATTTTAGCAAAAGTGCAATTTGTTTTGGCAATTACCAGGCACATTTGATGTATCAACTGTTTGCACAGTTGGTGGTGGAGCAGCAGGAGCCACAGCTGGTTGGACTGGTGCAGACTGAGTAGGACTAGGCGGCTGCATCAAACCAATTCCAGGTCTTTGAGCAACCCCTGCATGTACAGGCCTAAATCCCATTGGTGTTGGGCCAGGAGCAGCAACTTGTGGAATTCCGTGGCCAGGAATTGCACCCACCTGAGATGTAATAGGTCCTTGAGAACCAGTTGGGGGTTGTACAGGATTATAAGCAGAAGTAGCAGTTCCCTGAAACAAGCAAGCAAATTTTTTAGTGTATCACTCAGAAACATTAACACCAGATTTGCAATCCACAGTAAAAACACAGACTGGATATAACTGAGAACCCAATGTGGGTTGCTGATACTGTTGTGCATTTCTTAGACTGGGAACATTTGCTGGAACGAAAGTCCTGGTGGCTTGTTGAGTGCCAGCATGAGGTGCAGGTGGAGCAAAACTTGGCTGTAAGAACAAAGGTGAAGTGATGAGTGGTAGTAACAAGTAGCACTAACTATTGACACAATTGTCGATATCTATCCCAAAGAACAAAGAGAACATAATTCAAGCTTCAATCAACACATCTATATGCAAACAATCTCTTCCAGAAAAACTACAGTTTGAATGTCTTGGTACATAAAGGATATCACCAAGTCAGGAAATAAATCATATGTATATGCACTCAAATACGTCTGAACATGACCAAGTCAGGAAATAAATCATATGTATATGCACTCAAATACGTCTGAACATG
>Ga0325405_1008668_pt1 | contig 10067 bp, 6 predicted proteins | sample PopdelMetagenome_21_FD_205663 | JGI IMG/M metagenome (GOLD analysis project Ga0325405, IMG submission 205663) | Populus deltoides microbial communities from Bellville, Georgia, United States - Xylem-Control-R2 | ecosystem: Host-associated > Plants > Phyllosphere > Stem > Wood/Secondary xylem...
ACTACAATTACATTGACATGGTTTTTTTTATACAACTTGTGCCAAGCATCGAGCAAAATGGCAGCCGGCAGGGCCAACTTGTCTCACGTTAATTCCCTTTTGTTAATTAAGATTATTAAAACTGACTAACTTGGATCAAAATTCAAGTTATAAATTAAATGAATTAACATCTATTAAAATTAAAATGATATTATTTCAAAATTTTATTTTAAATAATTAAATTAGAGATTTTAACCGAGTCATAAATTGATTGTCCGGATTAACAGTACCAAACCGAGTCAATTTTGAATTGATTTTTTAAAAAATTTAATATGAACTGGCTGAGTCTTGAATTAACCCTCTGTTTGATAACAATGTTTTTAATTATTTTCACTTTTGTTCGCCTTCTTCAGCCACCCTTTTAAAAAATAAAATAAACAATATTTACTCCACCAACATTAATTCATTTCATTAATTTAAGCTAGCCAGAGCGACGGTATTGGGGTTAAGGCACAGTAATGGGTTTGCCTGGTCAAGAGATTAGGCAGATTTATTGATTATCCTACAGATTAGGCAGCTACTATAGAGATTATACTTGGACATTCAGAAACAGTATGGTATAATAAAAAATAATATAAATTATATTTTAAAATTTTATTTTTGTATAAATTTTAAACCCAACAAATTTTTACTTTAAAAATTATATTAAAAAATAATATAAACTACATCTATCTTAAATCTATTAAACTAGATTTATTGGCAGGCAATTATCCCCTGAAACCTCCATACTTAACATCTTCAACAAAAATTTCCTCAAAAGGCCAAATTACATTCCGCAACACAGCAATCTCTTCCTGTCAAGCAGTGCAATAAAAAAAGATTAAAGGTGTAATCACTGATGAGCGGCTGAGATTTCTTGACTGGCGGTGATAACAATGGAAGCACAGCACATGGTGTGGCCACTACACTTTAAAAGATTATGAGCTGTGACGGTGGTCCAAAGTCGTAACACAGAACAGAAGAATACACACTACACGCTCACTTTCCTAATATCGGGTCCAGCTCATCATTTTTGCTTCTTCCATAAGCCTACAGGAATGTGTTTTTAATAATATATTAAAAAAGTATAATTTTAATTGATGGAGAAACTAATATCTTAAATTTTAATTTTAATCAACAATAATCTCTGTCATCGAATAAATAAAGAAAATTGATATTATTACTTGTCTCAAAATAATTATCTAATTAAACCTTCGGTTAAAATATTTTATAACAAACACTTTAATTAAAGCTAATTTAGTAAGAGATTTACAATAGGAAAATAAGTATTATAAAGAAGTATGATTAATAGAGGGTCATGGATATATGAATTAATGTTATTTTTATTTATGTAAAAATGTTAAATATGACAAATAAAAGAAAAATCTATTTTAGATAAAATTAAAAAAACTTGTACAAGACAACTTCGTCAACAAAAAAAGAGAGTAGGAGGATGCCACCGCCGATTTTTAATTTGCGAGGGGCAAATCCGTCAAGAGGAAGCACGCATGCCACTTTCAAGATTGCAATAAAAAAAACAATTTCATTAATTGTTTTTTTTAAATAAAATTAATCTAAAAAGCTGATGTTTATGGAGCATTTGCAACGTCCTCTCTTTTAAGTGACACCGCGAAGTATAATATTTTCACTCTCACCCACCTTCTCCACCACCACCACCACCACCACCACCACCACCGTCTCCTCTGTCATTTCTCATTTAATAGCCATCAACCTTGGATCTCCATTTCTTTCCTTGACTTCAATATTCTCATACTTTCTCTACTTATCGAAGCTACATTTGTACTGGTGACTGGTGAGTTATTTTCTCTTTCTTTTTCATCCTTAAACTTGTGTATTGGCGAGCTATTTCTTCATCGGTGGCGAGAAAATAAAAACGAAAATAGAAATGGGTTTTGTTTGGCGTGTGTGTTATGTTTGTTTCCGCTTTTTGAAAACAATAAATTTGGTTTTGTTTGGGTCTTTTTTTCAAAGTGATGAACATGATTTCTCTATCTGTCGGTGAAGGTTTCCTATTGTGGGATTTCTTCCACACTAAATCTTTCTTAGAGCTTGTGTTTGTTTTCCTGTTTTGATTATATGATCTTTGGCTTTAGCCTTTTTTTGCTTAATAGCTAAAATGGCTTTTACTTTTTATACCTGTGGGATTTTTCTTGATAACTGTTTTGGTAGCAGTCTGGCAGTGATTTGACATTGGTGGTATTTGGGGCTGATTACTTTTTGGGTTAGATTTTTTCAGCTCGGTACTGTCTCTCTTTCTGCTCCAGTTTCACTTCATGATTTTCTTTTTTTAAAAAATTCCATTTGGTATAAAAACATTTTGGTTCTTCTGAATGTGGTTATTTTTTTAAAATTTTTTGTGAATTTTAGTTGTATTTTTTGCGTTATTCATTGAATTGTTATTTATTTTAGAGATCTTTATATGGTATGAATTACTAACTTGGTGATTAGTTCTTGGCTGTAATTAATAAGGTATTACTGGCTTTAATGACATAGCACGCATGTCGTGGATGGTGTTTTTTTTTTTGGAGATTTAGTTGCACGCAGGAGATTAAATTATGAAAATGCTGGTTATAATTTGGATGATAATTCATTTGGTCAGATTTTTTGGGATTTTTAAAATATTGATGGTCCTATTTTATATTATATATTTTTAATCGTGTCAATTAATGATAAAATCGTCGTGTTTGATTGCCTGATGTTTTTGTTATACTATGTTTGATTGCTTAGCAAATGCAGGATTCTAGAAGGGAAATTTAATGAGAGAAAATGACATTATTCCTAGGATTTGCATTACCATTAGAAAAGGGCGGCTTCGAAAACCTGGTCTTATTATTTTTAAAATATAGTACGATTTTTCTGAAGTCATTTTCTCCAAACTTGCCAGTTGAAATAATGAAATGGAATTCCCAATTTTTTTTATTTTTTTTATGTTTAAAGTTGATGAAGATTATGTGTTATATTCTGTCTATAAGGTGTACCAACAGAAAATATATACTATACGACATAAATTGGAGGTGGTTGTTTGATATATGATTATGGAGGACAGCTTGTAGCAGACCCGTTTTCTTATCTATCTGCATTTTTGACATTCTTAAAGTGGATTTATAATTCGTGCATTTTATTAACTTCCTTGTTTGAGGTTTGACTCTTTGGATGCCTTTGTTGCCTTATATATTTCCTAGTTGATTTCAATCATTTTTGCTCATATTTACTTTTGAAATTTCCAGTCCGATATGGATCGACGGAGTTGGCCTTGGAAGAAAAAGTCATCCGACAAGACTGAGAAAGCGGCTGCCGCAGCAAATTCTGGTGGATCACAGGAAGAGAAGGTATATTCACTGATATAAGTTTTGTTTTCGCTTTGTTTACTTACCATTCGTGTCAGACAATTCTAGCATCCTTGTTTATTTGGATGGTTTATGACTTTGTACGTTTAACAATGGCAGCATTCCCATGAATTTCTTTGTAACTTTGTCACCACAAACGAGTGAATTTGTGAACTGCAAATTTTAACATCATTAAAAATATCAGAAAAATTGACTGCAGGCTTCTATATAGCTTTTGTTTTTTTTTCTGAAAACGAACTTCGTTCTCTAATCTGCCACATACCATTTTAGTTTCTTGACCGCTTCAGATTTGTTGGATGAAAAGACTTAAGGACAAGATTTAACAGGAGCACCATGCAACTGGCTGGGTGTCATGCTGTTTCAGCTCCTTTTGAAAGCAACGAGTTTCTCCAATTAATTCTTGTTCTGATATTCTTTTTCATGAAAACAGGATAGCTATAAAAAACCCAGCCATGTTCAAATTTCTGTGGAATCATACACCCACCTGACTAGTTTAGAGGATCAAGTAAAGACATACGAGGAACAAGTTCAGACACTAGAGGGAGAGATTAAGGACTTGAATGAAAAGCTGTCTGCAACCCATTCAGAGATGACTACCAAAGAAAACCTGGTGAAACAACATGCTAAAGTTGCTGAAGAAGCTGTTTCAGGTATGGCACTATTCTTGAGATACTATATGAAGATAGCTATGATGGTGCTTGTTTATTAATGCAACTTCTTAAATTTAACTTGGCATGAATTGTATTGAATTTGGATCACCTGTTGCCTCAGGTTGGGAAAAGGCTGAGGCAGAAGCTTTGGCATTGAAAAATCATCTAGAATCGGTCACCCTCTCAAAGCTCACTGCTGAAGATCGGGCATCACATTTGGATGGTGCTCTTAAAGAGTGCATGCGGCAGATACGAAATCTAAAAGAAGAACATGAACAGAGAGTGCAGGAAATTGTTCTCAACAAGAACAACCAATTGGACAAAATTAAGATGGATTTTGAAGCAAAAATTGCTACTTTAGACCAAGAGCTCCTTAGATCTGCAGCTGAAAATGCTGCACTTTCAAGGTCATTGCAAGAGCATTCTAACATGCTGATCAAGGTAAGTGAAGAAAAGTCACAAGCTGAGGCTGAAATCGAGCACTTGAAGAGCAATATTGAGTCATGTGAAAGGGAAATAAATTCACACAAATATGAACTTCATGTAATTTCTAAAGAGCTGGAGATTCGCAATGAAGAAAAGAATATGAGCATAAGATCTGCTGAAGCTGCCAACAAACAGCATATGGAGGGTGTCAAAAAAGTAGCTAAGCTGGAATCAGAGTGCCAAAGATTACGCGGTCTTGTTCGGAAGAAGTTGCCAGGTCCTGCTGCACTTGCCCAGATGAAGCTAGAGGTTGAGAGTTTGGGCAGAGATTATGGAGACTCTAGATTGAGGAGGTCTCCTGTTAAGCCTCCAAGTCCGCATTCGTCCTCGGTGACTGAATTTTCTCTGGACAATGTACAGAAATTCCATAAAGAGAATGAGTTTCTCACAGAGCGTTTATTTGCAATGGAGGAGGAAACAAAGATGCTGAAAGAAGCTTTGGCAAAGCGTAACAGTGAACTGCAGGCTTCTAGGAATCTGTGTGCTAAAACAGCAAGCAAGCTTCAGAGTTTAGAAGCTCAATTTCATATCAGCAATCAACTGAAAAGTTCCCCAAAATCTATCATTCAGGTTCCTGCTGAAGGTTACTCTAGTCAAAATATTAGCAATCCACCTAGCTTAACCACTGTGTCTGAAGATGGAAATGATGATACACAAAGCTGTGCTGACTCTTGGGCAACGATATCGATCTCCGAGTTTTCCAATTTCAAGAAGGACAATCACAGTGAGAAGTTGAACAAGGCTGAAAACGCAAAGCACCTTGAGCTTATGGATGACTTCTTGGAGATGGAGAAGTTGGCTTGTTTAAATGCAGACAGTGCCGCTACCACTTCAAATTCTCCAAACAACAAGACTTCTGAAGTTGCCAATAGGGATGCTTCAGGTGAGATTTCTTTGCAAAAAGAAAATACACTGTCTGAAGAGAAGCACAATTTGGATCCACCGGTTAATCATCTGTCTTGCAATGAGGATTCTTCAGCCATAGAATCAGAATCTGATGCAGACCTGTCATCATTCATGAAGCTCCAGTTGAGAATCTCTATGTTACTTGATTCTGGGTCTAAGAAGGCTGATATGGGGAAAATTTTAGAAGATATTAAGCAGGTTGTGCAGGATGCAGAAACCGGTGCAAGCTGCGTTTCCAAAGAAGCACACTGTTCTGATGCAACAACACATGACAGGCAGACTTGTCCTGAAGATGCTGGCATAATGGGAGAGAAGGAAATCGAATTGTTCCAAGAGAGTAAGACAACCGCACAAATTATGCACACAGTAAGCCAGGAGTTATTGCCTGCCATTTCTCAGATTCATGACTTTGTATTATTGCTGGGTAAAGAAGCAATGGCAGTTCATGACACTTCTTGCGATAGCATTGGTCTGAGCCAGAAAATCAAGGAGTTTTCAATCACTTTTAATAAAGTTTTATACAGTGACAGAAGTTTGGTTGATTTCGTATCTGACCTTGCTCATATATTAGCTCTAGCCAGTGGGCTCAGATTCAATGTCCTGGGATATAAAGGCAATGAGGCAGAAATCAGCAGTCCTGATTGCATAGATAAGATTGCTTTACCCGAGAACAAGGTTGTTCAAAAGAATTCATCAGTAGAAACATATCAGAATGGCTGTGCCAACATTTCTAGCCCTACCTCTAATCCTGAGGTGCCTGATGATGGAAATTTGGTACTGGGCTATGGATCAAACACCACATTGTGCAAGGTCTCATTGGAAGAGTTTGAAGAATTGAAATCAGAGAAGGACAACATGGCCATGGATCTAGCTAGATGCACTGAAAATTTTGAAATGACAAAGTCTCAGTTACATGAAACCGAGCAGCTTCTAGCTGAAGTTAAATCCCAATTGGCTTCTGCACAAAAGTCTAACAGCTTGGCGGATACACAGCTTAAATGCATGACAGAGTCATATAGGTCACTTGAAACACGTGCACAGGAGTTAGAAACTGAGGTAAACCTTCTGCGGTTGAAAACAGAAACTTTGGAAAATGTGCTTCAAGAAGAAAAGAAGAGTCATCAGGGTGCTTTGACCAGATGCAAGGAACTAGAAGAGCAACTGCAAACGTAAGCATCCATCCTTTTCTTTTACTATGTTCAGATTAACCACCCATCTTTTGCAAACTTATGTCTACCATGGCCTATTTGTGATCCTGACCAATTCATGTTTTTCTAATTATCTCGTGGAGTTTTTTGATGATTCATCTGGATTTGTCTCTAATATGAACATTTTGTTCTTTTTAGGAACGAGAGTTCTACAGTGACTGACAATGAGTGCAAACAGGTGGGGCATTTTCCCTCTTCATATTTCCTTAAATTGTCTTCGTTCAGAACGGCTTTGTTTCTCATGTTATCAATAAAACAAGAGAAAAAATGTGAGATATAAATGGTGTGATGAAGACGTCGCCAAATGATGCTTTCTAAAACAATGGTGTATGACCTAAACATTAATCTAGTGCAGCAAATATATTTATAATACAGTTATGGACAGCATTGTATATCATTACATATTGCAAACCCAGCAATTCAGCATCTATGGACCTCCCTAGAACAGACCAATAAATGAGCACTTGCATGAAAGTTGATATGGATCTCTCAATGCAACCATGCATTTTCGTATTATGTGACCCATCATAGATCATTGCCTTCCATGCCAAGTATTTCATGTCAAATGGGGGAGTGGGAGGGAACAGTATTTTTTTAAAAAAACAACAAAGCACACTGAGGGCGAGGAATATGATATCTAATTAACTTACGAGATCCTTGCTATATTTAATGTGATACTTTGGAGTTTGGACATGATCAGTTCAAGGAGCTAAATTGGAAGTACTGTTTCAGGAGAAAGAAATAGCGGCTGCTGCAGAAAAGCTTGCAGAGTGCCAAGAGACGATATTTCTTCTTGGCAAGCAGTTAAATTCTCTGTGTCCCCAAACAGAGATCATGGGATCTCCTTACAGCGAGAGGAGTCAAATTGGCGATGTTTTTGCTGAAGATGAACCTACTACAAGTGGCATGAATTTGCAGGACTTCGATCAAGCTGAGATGGACACGGGTGGTTTAGCCAATATACACAAAGCAGGGGCGGAATCTCCCATCAATTCATACAGCCATCCATGCAGTCCATCTGATACAGAATCAAGCCTCTTGAGCTCCCCAGTTGGTTCAAAGCCTCCGAAACACAGGCCTGCAAAATCTTCATCTTCTGCCCCAATGCTGGAGAAACATTCTCGAGGATTTAGCAGGTTCTTTTCCTCGAAAGGGAAGAATGGTTATTAGCCCGGCAGGTTGCAGGTCTAATAGTGTTGTGGTCGATAAAGATCCATTTAGCAATAATCTGAATCACCAAACGTGGAGTCGTCGAACATAACTGGTGCTACAATCACTCGTGTAATATTCAAGTTCGTGACCCTGAGTTTGTTCAAGTTTCATATTGTGAAACGATGCTTTAAACACTGGGTAATTTTTTGTAACTAATGACTGTATATGGTATCCACATCTATTACTAGTTTCCTTGCCTTCTGCAACTCTGTGAATGGAACATGACATAGTTTCTGGACGGGGACCGATCACATCGAATGTAATTGTTTGTGGCAGATTGGTATGATTGTTCTTTTTCGACGTACGAACAGTTGATGTTGTCAGTTCTCGAATAATATTGTGAAATGATAATAAGTAGCTGAGTTTTTGAGCAACCTGTTCGGTTTGTTCGACCTTCAATTTTTCCAAACGAGCTTATATATTCATGTCTTGTCTGTTTTTATTCCTTTTCTAGCCGGTGTGTTTTCTTTGGAACTTGGAACCGAGATTTGGAGACGGTTGGAGAACTGCAGACTTAAGAGTTTGGTGGCTACAAGTTCGGATAACAACTCGGAAAATTGTGAGCAAGCCTCTACTTTCTGCATGGGGCAAAGAATCTAAAGGCACCTGAGAGTTTCTATTACAAATGTGTTATATATTAAACCTTTTCAATTACATTAATTGATCTAGCCGAGGGATTTTCAAATCTTTTCATTCCTAAAATTTCTTGTATGTTGGGATTCTGAAGTTCTGTGCTAGGCTTGATGGTGTTCTCTTGAGCCCTTAAATGGGTCCTGCACATTCAACCTGTACACAGTCCCTGCTCGTCCTAGAGTTATAGTTATAAGAACTAGCATAAAGTCAACCAGTCTAAGATTCGAGACATAAGTTGAATTGGTTAATTAGTAAGTCAGTAAGTTAATCCAAACTATGATTAACAGGCTAACCCGTTGAGTCGGTTGGTTATTATAATTATGCCTCATGTTAATGTAATTATGCCTCATGTTAATGTTTGATACTCCAAGTATAGTTATTAAATCTAATTTAAAGATTAACTCAACTAAGGGATTTGATTCTAGGTCACACGGGTTGACCTGGATAAATAAAAAAAAATTAAAAAAAATATATTTGAGATTTTTTATATGGAAAAGTTAAGAAACAATTCATATAGATGTAGGTTATATATATTATAAATAATTAAATTTAATAAAATTTTTTTAATTTTTTTTATCCCACATTAAATAGATATTATTTAAATTGAAATACTTAAAAAAAAACTATCTCATAATTTGAAAAAATATAATTATATATATATATATATATTAATAAGTTTCAAATCTCATATTAATTTTATTTTAATATTTAAACAATAAACGATATGAGTTAATAACTACCAAAATAATAATAATAATAACAATAATAATAATAATAAGTCGATACATAAAATTGGGTGAAGTAAAAAACAAATATCTGATTACCACCTTTCGCGAGAGAATTAACTATGGTCTAGCATTTGTCCTCGATAGTAATTTGCTTTTTAACCTTAAAATGAAACCAATGCTTTGTTCTGGGGAGCACCCACCAAAGGCTAGGTGTTTGTACTTTAATTTTCTGGCTTGGTACGCCAAAAAAAAAAAAAAAAAACATAGTTTGTATGGTCTAGGTAGTTGTCAGTTATTTACTTTGTTTTCGGAACAATTACCCAAGAGAATTTATTCTATCACTTAACAAATCGGTATTTGAAAATTAATTTTTTTATTTATTAAAAAATAAAACTAAGTCCCTGTCGGTTCACGTGAGCCTCAATAGGTCGCCCGGGCCTTCCCTAACCAACTATAACCCTGATTTTTATTTTTTCAGACTCAACTAAAACCCTAGATTTCAAGTCAACCTATCAGTTCGTGCAGATCTAATAACTATTACTTAGTATCATTTGTCTTCGGCAAGCTGAATTTTAAAATTTTACACAACACTTCGTTTTTGCGTTCTGCTAGGCAATTTCTTTTTTGTGTTTTCTTGATGGGGAATATTGTGTGGTTGTGGACTTTTACATGGCCCGTTGTATTTATTTTCGTACAGTAGCTTAAAATCACCAAACTGCTAGGCTGAATGCGTCCTGAAGAGACACAACGAAAAACTGACATTGATTTTACAGTCATTACAGTAGATCCCACTGAATCTGTTCAGGCATCCTTGAGTTTCTTCCATGAATTTAACTGTGCGTGGTAACATACAGGAAG
>Ga0325405_1008670_pt1 | contig 10066 bp, 7 predicted proteins | sample PopdelMetagenome_21_FD_205663 | JGI IMG/M metagenome (GOLD analysis project Ga0325405, IMG submission 205663) | Populus deltoides microbial communities from Bellville, Georgia, United States - Xylem-Control-R2 | ecosystem: Host-associated > Plants > Phyllosphere > Stem > Wood/Secondary xylem...
GCTTATTTAAGCAAAATTTAAGCTTTAATTGACCCTCCTTCAAAAATTATAATCCTTGCCTTCCCTGAAAAAACCTTCCTGGCTCCACCCTTGTGTGCAACTGTTCTAGCCTATTTGGGGAATTTTCCTCCTCGTTTAATTTGTCATTATTAATTCTATATATTATTGAAAACATTAATGAAAATAATGTTAAATCTTAATCCCTGTTGACTTTTACTCTTCGCACAATTTTTTTTAACCTGTTCTCAAGATAAACAGTGAGGTTAACTAGAAATATTTAAGGGCTTCTCCACCAACTAATATTTTTTTAATTCATGTGAAAATTATTTTTTTAATAATAACAATGAAGGAAAAAAAATAAAATGGTTATGGTGAGATGATGATAATGCAAAAAAAATGGTGATATGATAGTTGTGATGACGGTGAAAGAAACGGTAAGATAGTGATTATGGTGGTAATAACATGAATATAATGGTTAAAATAGTTGAATGATATTATCAGTGAATTACTATCATTAAAAATATTCTATGAAATTTTATTAACTGAAAATATAAATTAAGTTTGAAGGTTGAATCTAAAATATTTTTTATTTTACTAGTTTTTTTGTAAAATATTTTATAAAAAATAAACAAAAGAAAATATTTTTTAAAAACAAACATGTAAAATATTTTACTTCAAACAAATAGATCGAAATTATTTTTTTATTGGAAACATATTATGCATGTAATATTTTATACTAATCAGAACTAGCATGCTGTTACATGTAAGGAAAAACATGAATTGCATTGTTTACACACTTGATTATTGTGATTAAATCTTTTTTATTGTCTTAAATAGAAGTCATTTTGCTAACAACATAAAAATCAAACCAATCTTTTTATACCAAAGAATAAAAAACAAATAGGGCTAGTAGTTCTTATAAGAAATATTCTCCAAAAAAAGAGATTAAAGGGTACAAAAAATAAAAATAATTAATTCACCCTGTTGCAAAATTCAAAAAGCAAGACAATTAAAATGTAGTTGCTTTAAAATCTTGATCTCGAGAACTTAAAATCATATTTTATATAACTTAATTAGACACAAGTAAATAAAACTCATAAAAGAAGGAGAAAATAGTATATTATTGAAATAAATAAAATTTGTTCAAAAAATAACCCGATTTTGTTTTTTTTTAAAAAGCTTATTTGTGGACGAATTTGTAAAATCTCAAAATTACATGGGATCAATTTAAATCTCAAACCTATAAAGCAGGTAAATTCATAGGCCCATAAGCACAAGAAGCAGGCCCTTAATTTGTGGCCCGGCCTATTTCATGTGTATATTGTAGCGCCCATAATCAGAAAGCCCACATTGACCTTCTAACCAAATTTATTTCTCTTCAAAAACTAAACCCTAAGCTTTTTACTTCCCTGCCAAAAAAATCATTAGCTGCCGCCGCCATGGTTCTCAAGTACGTCCCTCTCTCCAATACGTTTTCGTTTCCGTTTCCATGTATATGGAAATGGTTTGTATTTTTCTTCGTTTTTTCTTAATGGGTTGTTGTTTTTTCAAGTGTTTAAGCAGTCTATGAATTGTTGGATTCAATTTGAGTCGTCTTGGCTTTGTTTGAAATATATTACAATCTGAACATCTGTTGTAGAGATCTAGAACCTTCGTTAGATATGACAATACAAGGTCAAAAAAGTGAATTTCTTTTGTTTTATAAAGCTTAAAAATGCAAGCTTTAAGAAAGTTTCAAGCCTTTTGGTGATGGAATTTCCCACCTTCAATCCTTTAATTATGATGACTAAATTTATAAATTTTTGGTGAATGGAATAATTTTTAATTATGTTTCAAGTGAGTCATTTAATTACTCCCCGGAATAAGACCAAGTAATTTGCTATATTGCCTGAGTCCTCGACTCCTTGGTAGAGCATTAAGCTATAATCTATGTTTGAGTGTGATTGATGCAGTGCAGGAAGATAATAAAGTGAAAACACAGTGAAATAAACAAGGGAATTACTAAGACTTGAATAAAATTGAAGTCGGGACAACAAGAGCTTAAGGTTTAGTGATTTTTGTGACGCTTTATAGGATCTTCTGGTTGGAGTGTTGCACTAGGGTATTCTTATTAGTTTGATTTTAAGAACGTGCAACACTTTGATGTGGCTAATAATAAGTGACTTATTAGTCATTGAACTGACAGTCCAGACTAACAGGTAGTTTTTTGGAGTTGCATAGAGGGGTTTTATGATTTGGTTGAGTTCTGAGATTTGTTGGATCATGCAAATGAAGTCAATTTATGTTTTAGATATGCAATCATGATCACCATCAAACATGCACGCCCTTGAATGGAGCATATTTATTGATTTGACAATAGATTTTCTTTGTAATGGTTTCTTTCTGGATGATCTCAGGACTGAACTCTGCCGCTTCAGTGGGGCAAAGATATATCCTGGCAAGGGTATCAGATTTATTCGCTCGGATTCCCAGGTAATGTGCAGTTTTGTATTGAAGGCATTGAATTTTCTTTTTATTTCCCTTCACGGAAAAATGCAGGCTGTGAAACTATTTAATCTTTTTTCATTCAATCAAGGTGTTCCTCTTTGCTAATTCTAAATGCAAGAGGTACTTCCACAATAGGCTGAAGCCCTCAAAGCTAACTTGGACAGCTATGTACAGGAAGCAGCACAAGAAGGTAACTTTTTTCTTAGTTTCTATTAACTTTTTAATGACAAATGTAGAACGCCTCTATATGCAGGAGTGTTTTCTTTGAAAATAAACCCATGATGTAATATATGTTGATTTTGACAAATTACAGGACATTGCTGCTGAAACTATTAAGAAGAGGCGTCGCGCTACAAAAAAACCTTACTCAAGGTCCATTGTAGGTGCTACTTTGGAGGTCATACAGAAGAAGCGAACTGAGAAACCTGAAGTCCGTGATGCTGCAAGAGAGGCTGCACTCCGGTATGTGCTTTTTACCATTTTGATAAATGTAATTTGATTATCCAGTCAATGTCGGTACTTACTGATGTTTTTCTTGAAATGCTTGATTTTATGTGCAGTGAAATTAAGGAAAGGATTAAGAAAACGAAGGATGAGAAAAAAGCCAAGAAGGCTGAGGTAATGGCCAAGACACAAAAGAGCAGCAAAGGTAGCCTGCCAAAGGGTGCTGCACCAAAGGGCCCCAAGCTTGGCGGGGGTGGAGGAAAGCGTTGAAATCCCTTCTTCTTTGTAGTACTATCAACTCGCTGTTAAAAGAATTTTGTATCGGAGATTTTACATGGATCAAGGTTGATTGTTGCCATTTTGTTCATTAAGAGTTTACCGACTTTTTTCCTCCCTTGTTATCAATTAGTAATGGTTTGATTCGAGAAATTTGATGAATTTTATCATTATGGGTGTGACTTGTGACCCGAGAGTTGAGAATGGACTGGTTATATATTCTTTTGGCGTGCCTACACTGCCATTACTTTGGATTGTTGTGTTCATAGGTTATTTTGCTGAACTGTAGTTTCTATTACCATGACAAGAAATAAAAAAAAAACACGTTGCTTCTTGCGAAATCTCGTTCTACCTGACTTAATTGTGAGATTTTGGAAGAAAAGCCTCTGGTTTCCTTTTTGATAAGCTCCATAAACCGCAGATTGTTCGCATGGTGGCTTGTTGTCATTAACTTGACAATATCCATCTATGCAAGGCGCACCCTGGGACGATACATGTGGTCTTTGATCGACGATTCTTAACGACGGAAAACTAGTCTTTGCTTACTCTCTGACCTGTCCCTGTCCGCTCTGATCCTTGCCTTGAGTGATATGGCAAACAGGCAAAGAATGCTAATTGGCTGCAGGGGAGCTTTGTAAAACGCTACAAGATTTTAGAAATTATCATCCTGTTATCATATTCCAGGCATCAAGCAACCTGTTAACTGTGTATGGTGGGCGTTTCTGGTTTTGATTTATATTGGTGAATGAAACATGAAGATAAGGTTTCAATTTACACAGCAAGGTAGGTATCGGTTTCGCTATCAAAATCAACCCATATTCTTAAATGCATGTCAATTTCTCAGTATAAGAAGACAAATTACGAGGGTCCCTCAAGTCTTTCTTGAGGTTCATTAATCTATGCTCTGGGTGGTTTTCTTATTTGTTCCTTTTCCATTTTACACGCGAACCAAATAATATCTCAACCTATTTAAATATGTTCTGTACAACTTATTTTGGCCAAGTTTCTCATCACTTCAATCAAAATGGCAACAGGATTGATCAGAGGGTGTACTTGGGGCCTGAAGCAAGGCTCCTGGATTTATTGGGAAGCAAAGACATTACTGTATCCGTAATTTATTTTCTCCTGCAACCTTACCTGAAAGCAAACAACAAACCCTTTTCACCATTTGAGCCAACACCACAATAATTGAGGATGATGAAACTATGATCCAAACCAACCAGGAGCAACATAGATATCAAAAGAAAAAAGAAAAGAAAAGAAAAAAGTGGGACCATAGGATAGTACCTTTGGTGTAGGTAAGGGCCAAATCATAATGGTCACTTGGCAAGGTAATTGAAGAGAGTAGCTTCCAAGTAACAAAGCCAACCCAACTGTCTGAACCAAACCTAGTAACCTACCAACAGAGACCACCACAACACAGACATAGGAAGAGGAAGGTTACTATCAAATCCTACTTTTGATTTCTACAAGCTTCTATATATCTCAGTTTCTTCCTTTTTTATGTTCTTATTTCTATTCATCCATTCAACAGCTAAAGGAGCTATTGAAGGCAGAATTCTAGATGCTCCAGCGCAAAAGAAAAGGAAATAATTAATAAAAAAGAAAGAAAGGGTTGCCAGCATTGATATATCACTAGATCATTCCAAAATGATCATCAGCTGGCCGGCATGACTTACCTGGCTAATTTGCTTGGCCAGGTTATGGATATTCCATCTCCAGCACATCAGAAAAGTGGAATTTGCCAGCTGCAAGCCAGAATGAGAACAAGTAGCTTAACATATGCAATGCAAGAACAGCAAAAGAAATTTAAAGCAGCAGTCTTTTTTTAGAGAGAAGTGTGTTTTCCTTTACCAATCACGTTGTGCTGTCCCGTAATATAATTAATAAATACGAAAGAGAGATAAAAATATAAAAATAAATCGGTATATAAAATTCTTTTGAAAACAGTAACTGATGGGAACATATGCTTCGACAGATGGATCAAAGCTCAAATTAGCTAAAATTAAGCTATTCCAATTGCATCGTAATGAAACAAAGCAAGAACACCCTCAATCAGGTCATCGATTTCCTTCTCATACTTCCATATCTAAGTCTTAAAAACAAAGGTTTTGAACATCTTCCCATCTCATCACTCGTATTAGCTGCAAGCTACCAATCAAGAATTGGCTCATACGCAAGTGAAAACAAAAAAAGAAAAGAAAAGTAATTAGCCGTGTGTCTGTGTGTGTATATTTTATTAACTTTACTATATGGGAATCTTATAATTGTATGAAAAGATAAGAGAATCAAATTCCTTGTTTACTACTTTCAAAAAACAAAAAAAACTGTACTTGTTTGAGAATGTAATAGAAATTATTTGTTAAATTGTTTTTTTAAAATATATTAAAATAATATATATTTTTATTTTTTAAAATTTATTTTAATATTATTACATCAAAATAATTTAAAAATATATAAAAAATTAATTTAAAACTATATTTTTTTTAAAATACAGTTGAACCAGAATGCCACACGTTACCTCAGTATTGGTTTTTTTTTGTTACAACCTGCATTTCAAAGTATACCCTTTAATCGTTTAATTAAAGCCTGATTAAACACGCAGCGCTAACTTTGCAACTTTCCCTTTTCTTTTTGCCAAAAAATCACACAGCCGTCAGAAGAACAGGAGGAGACAGCAAGCACAGGACTCCAACATTAAAATTGTGGAAATAAAATTGAAGTTTCTGTGAACATGAAGGTGGTGCCTCCAGCGATGATCTTGTCGTTTTCTTTGAGCTGGTACCAACTCAATAACTGTATGGAGTAACCAAAGGATAACTGAGAACATTTTTCTGGGATTGTTACCAGGGATCAATTATTCAATTTATTCATAAAAATATTTCAGAGGTTATCTTTATTAGTGTCTGAGCTCTCATGTTGATGATCATTTGAGTGCATGATGTAGCTTGAGAGGTATTTCCCTCTCTTTTTATATTGTTTTAAAAGCTAGGGCATTATCGGATTAGCATTCAAACATTAAGATTAATTAATTCATACTAGGATTAATATTACATTTATGATAAATTCTTTTTGTTCATTCCTGAAGATACATTTTAGGTAGGAGATCAGATCAAATGTTAATTCAAGCCGGGAACCCTAATCATACACTAATTCAATATTTACCCCTTTTTACATAGGTTAAACATGAAGGATACTTGTCCTTTTCTCGAAGTTTAATTGCTTTCCACGAATAAACAGAAAGCGAAAGACCGCGTAGAACCAGCCTCCATACACTGCTTCCATGACCATTGCCTTTGTATCTATCCGCCCAGTTAAATGATCAAGCTTTCTTAACCATTAGACTAATCCTTTGGGATTTTACCAAATACTGTTTCAGTATGTAAAGTATTAAATGAAGATAATGTGATTAGTAATAGATTACTTTCACATGATAATTTCTAGAATAAATATATACCAATTCATTGCAAAAAAGAAAATGAAGGAAAATTAGATAGCCAACATGTCAAAAGAATGATGGATTGTTAAAAAAAACAGAACCATGGTAGTGTTTGTACCAGATCAAATGAAAAATGTATATGGGAGGAGGTTACCTTGCTTACTGTGGCAGTTAGAAACCTGAAAATCCTCACCCACTTTCTTTCCTTCTCCATTAAAAACCATTGAACTCACCAACACCACCACCACCACCACATCATTTCTAGAGAGATCAAGGTAAAAAGAAACCAAAATACAGTTCTTTTTAAAGAAAGAAACACCTGCTAGAACACCATTAAGAAACATCAAACATGTCAAGAGAAGACACAGAAAGAGGAGGGGGAGTTAAGAGCAGAGGAAACAACAGCAACAGCTACTTATCATCAACTTCAACATACCCGATAGAAGACACAGAAGCTCATTACAGGACATCATGGCTTGTACCTATGTTTGTGGTGGCAAATGTTGCTGTCTTCATTGTTGTGATGTGCATCAATAATTGTCCTAAACATTTACATAGAAGACTTGAAGGGAAGTGCGTTGCAAGGTTTCTTGGGAGGTTTTCTTTTGAGCCTTTGAAAGATAATCCTCTCTTTGGTCCCTCTTCTGCCACGTACGTAATTCACTTTCTTTGATTCACCTTTTGATCCTCGTATACTTTCTTCTTGTTTTTGCCTTTTCCTTTTCTGTTTCTTTTTGTTTCATATCATTTTACTTTGATAAATACTAAATGCTTGTGGTGGTTTAAATTTCTTTATGAGTGAGCTTTTTAGATTCTTGGGGTGTTGTTTTTCAATGTTTTTTGATGGATCAAGTGAATTTGGGGAGGAATTTTGATTCCCTTTTGATTTGTGTAGATATGAATTTGGAAATTTGGCATTGCTTTGATATGAAATGCCTTGTGTGTGCTTTCCATGGGAGGATTTTGATTGATTAGATACTTGAAGAGAGAATTTAGTGGATCTGCTTTAGATGCTGATGTCCATATCTCAATTACTGCATTTCATGGCAGTGTTCTCTGGCTGGTCTCTGTGGAGGCAAATGGCATGAATTTAGTGATTATTGGTCTCAGATACTATATATTTTTCTGGTGGATTCAAGGCTTCATTGGTGAAAATTTCATGGATCTGATGAAATAGGTTTTTCTCCAACATTTCTAACACTGAAAATATTCTTTTTGTGTGTGATTATTAAGGGGTATTTGATGTTTGGTGTCAGAATAATTAGCTTGTTGAAAGCTGTTGTTTCACGGTTCATCATTGTCACTTGCATTAAGAAATGCCAAGGAAGGTAGAAGAAACATAATGTAGTTAATTGAAGCTTGTTCCTTTTGTTTTTTGAACTTGCATAGACTGGAGAGGTTGGGAGCTCTTGACTGGACCAAGGTTGTAGATAAGCACCAGGGATGGAGGCTTATCACTTGTATCTGGTTGCATGCTGGTATTATTCATCTTCTTGCAAACATGCTGAGCCTGGTCTTCATTGGCATTCGTCTCGAGCAGCAATTTGGGTTTGGTAAGTAGCTATCAAAATCTGCCTTCCGAGGCCAATACTTCTTCGCTATCAATACCAACTGTAAGGTTTGACGAAACTTCAAGTCGAGCAGCAATTTATGCTTCTATTTCTAGTCGCACGACTAACCTTATGATAAGCTGCATTTTTTGTCACAAATTGGCAGTTCGCATTGGAGTTGTTTATCTGCTGTCAGGATTTGGCGGGAGTGTGCTTTCCTCTCTATTTATTAGAAACAATATCTCAGTTGGAGCCTCAGGTGCCCTTTTCGGGCTTCTTGGAGCAATGCTTTCAGAGCTAATTACAAACTGGAGTATCTATACCAACAAGGTCAGTGGTGTTTGTACGTTGTTTGGGATTCTAGTGCTATGCCATTGTTCAAAACTCAGAACCATTTTCTGGCTATCCATCACTGTATCGCAACCATAGGGATATAATGGCATTTATACATGAACAAAACATAGTTGTATCGATTTTTTCCCTCACTCCTGCCATTTGTTGCTTCCACAGGCTGCAGCTCTGCTTACACTACTGGTCATAATAGGCATTAACCTTGCAATAGGAATTCTGCCACATGTCGATAATTTTGCCCATATTGGTGGATTTCTGTCAGGATTCCTCCTAGGCTTTGTTCTGCTTCCCCGTCCTCAATATGGCTGGCTAGAGCGTCGAAATGTTCCCTCCGGTGTTGGTGTCAAATCCAAGTACAGGGCTCACCAATATGCTCTATGGCTGGTTTCTGTGATTCTGCTGATTGTAGGGTGAGTCACTGCTCAAGCTCCAAATTATCTATTCGAACCGTCATTTTCATTGATTTATTATCTCCATGTCATTTGAATGTTCATTTTCATTAATCTCGCCGTCTCGAACACAACCTTATCATAAGCATAACGACATAGTATTATAGTCCTAAGATGATTGCCAGGTTGGAGACCCATTTGATGTTACCGAAAGGGCAAACAACTGGGACTATTTCACTTAGCTGTGGACTGCAGATGCCCCCTACCCAACATTACCAGCCATTGAATACCGATGTCTAGTTTGAGGTTGTGGGGCATCAACTTATTGTTCCACTTAGATGACGACACAAAAAACCCAATGCCAACTCCCTATGGTTGCGATACAGTGATGTCAATAAGACTTATACTGGAGTTGAAAAGACAAAAAGGATAAGTTTACTAGCATTGAGAGGAGATTTTGAGAAGTTGAATAAAGAAAATAATGATACAGTTTTTTTGGTTCACCAGATGAGAAGGAATGGTGAAAATATTGATGATGCTCGAGTAATGGAGAAAATTCTGAGGTCTCTGGTTTTAAAGTTTGATTATGTGGTTGTATAGGAGAATTAAAAGACACTTTGAATATAGGTTTCAAAATTAATTCCAACACTTTCTGCTTGCCATTGCTTGAAGAGTTGGCATCCTTATCGACCGATCTTTTTCTCCCATGATCAACGAGTCTTTACTTCCATTGATTCTGTTGCCCTTACTTAAAAATGCAGATTCACAGTTGCGTTGGTGATGTTGTTCAAGGGAGAAAATGGAAACGATCATTGCCATTGGTGTCACTATCTCAGCTGTGTCCCTACTTCCAGATGGAAATGTAACGATAACAACCTTTAGTAGGGAAAACAAAGCCGACGGTCTAATTTATGGGTTTAATATTTCAATTTTTATATGTATAATTTGTATATTTATGCATAGTTTTAGGTTAGAAACTACTTCGGCTTGCTGTTTGCCTTCTTTTTCTAACACCCAAAAGACTTGCCATCGTAATTGCTTATCATTTTCTACCATTATATATATATATATATATATATATATATATATATAGAGAGAGAGAGAGAGAGAGAGAGAGAGAGAGAGATATT
>Ga0325405_1008671_pt1 | contig 10066 bp, 6 predicted proteins | sample PopdelMetagenome_21_FD_205663 | JGI IMG/M metagenome (GOLD analysis project Ga0325405, IMG submission 205663) | Populus deltoides microbial communities from Bellville, Georgia, United States - Xylem-Control-R2 | ecosystem: Host-associated > Plants > Phyllosphere > Stem > Wood/Secondary xylem...
TTTTTCTTCTCTGAAAAATAAATAAATTGAAAAGGCATTGGATACGTTGATTCTTAGATATACTCTTGTATTCTGATAATGTCTTTACTGTGCTAATATTTGGAATTCAAGTGGATGTGTTTGTTCTTTTTTATCCTAAACTACTTTATTGTATTTGTTTTTTTTTTTCTAATTTCTAATAGATTGTTTTCAATTATTTATTAAATCAATAACTGTGAATAGTTATTATCGTAGAATGTTTGAATAATTTTATATAAGTTTACGTTAGTTTGTTTGATTTCTTTGACAAACTCATGAACATAAATTTGAATTATCTTTCAATGTTTAATAGGTAACATATAACATAGAAACACTTAGAAATTGATATATATATATAGGCGGTTTAAAGTGCTTTTCGTATAGAAATGTATGGTGGCGGTTCAAAGTGCTTTTCGTATAGAAATGCATTAAAATAATTTTTAAGAATGCGGTTTGTATCGTGTTTATATATATATATATATATATATATATATATATATATATATATATATATTCTAAGTTGATTTAGACAAGTACTTTCACTAAGACTGTGTTTGTTTTCCGGAAAGTGGTTTTCAGGAAACTATTTTTTAATTTTTTCTGTATTTGTTTGCCATTAGAAAAGTTGGTCAACGGAAAACACTTTCCAGAAAAATTTAGCTTGGTTTTCAGGAAAGTGTTTTCCTTTTATTTTGGGTGGAAAACACTTTCTGGAATTTGTGAAAAATTTAAAAATATCATATTATTTGCTGATTATATCAAATTTGGACCTCAAACTTTTGATTGCTGTATATATTTTGTTTTGAATATTTGTTTTTTAATTTCATCTCTTAAAATTTAATTTTTATATTAATTTTGGTCTTCATTTTTATAATTATTATTTGCTTTTTTCTTATCATTTTTTAATTGAAATTTTTTATCTATCAAATTTGGTTCTTATTCCTTTTCTTTTGATTGTTATTTATTTTATTTGAAATAATTTATGAAATGTGAATTATTATTATTTTAATTTCTTCATCTTTTAGTTTTTCTTTATTTTTTAGATTTGATCTCTATTATTTTGATTATTATTTATTTTATTTGAGATAATTTATGAAATTATATTTTTTTAATTTCGTTCTCATTTAACTTTTTAATTTGTAAGTTGTGTTTCTTATTATTTTAATAAACTTGAAAAACATAAAACATTAATACGTTATTTTCAACTCATTTTATATAGCATAACCAAATACTAAAAAGTGTTTTCTAACTTATTTTTCATTACACTACCAAATATTGAAAAATATTTTATTTTCCTGGAATTTACTTAAAAAAAACTATTTTTCAACAAAGAAACAAAATTTAAAAATAAAATAATAAAATGAAAAGTGTTTTCTATTAGTGGATGTTGTTTGTCGTTATCTTTAACACCATTTTACTTTAAGTTTGTTTGATTGAATGATAAAAATAAAATGATCAAATATTACATGCCAGGGGTTATTTTGGTCGTGAAACCTATATGATTAATTATTCAATGTCACATGCTAATATGTAAATTTTAATATTATAAAATTACAATGTATGTATTTTTCTCACACAATTATGTCATTATAATAATATTTATGAATTCTTTTTGTCTAAAATAGTCCTTTATTCAAATAAATCTACTTTTATTTACGGTTGGAAAATGTAATCTTACTAATATCCAAAAGAAGAGTAAATTGCCTTGGAATATCTGACACATGCTATAATGAAAATGAAAGTTTAGCCCAATCCAAAGAAGAAAAGAGAGGCTAACTATAACAACAAATAGCCTTCCAAGTTTCATTTATTGTACATTCAAATGGGATTTGCTGGGCTTCTACCTTGTCGGTGTGATCTATCATTGCATAAACAAAATTCTTATCAAGCACTAAAATAAAATTTGAATGTTAAGCACTTGTAAAAGTAGTTCGGGTAATAAGAAGGGCAAATTTAATAATCCCATATTTAATGAGAAAAGAAGGATATATATGTTAGGTTATGGGTTGAAATAGATGAGTATTAAACACAAAGATCAATAACTCATGAAGCTTAGATTAGAAGAAAGAAAAACATACTTGGCTATATAAGAGAGGTTTGATAAGATCTAAACTTATTAAAGAATTTCACCAAAGCAAGTGGAGTTAGGTGGTTTTGGTCGTGCATTTTTCTTAAAATAGAGAGTAATACAGAGAGTGAATGATTAACAAATGATTATCTATAACATTCTTTGTATAGATCAAGATAGAAAAACATCAATAATAACTCTTTAAAAATCAATGACAACAATTGTTATGTAATTGAATTAAGTTTTCAGGATCTTCAATACTTGTTTTTTAGCAGGTTTACGATTCCATAGGCGATAATTAGTGTCGCACATGCTCGTGCGGTGTCGCGACGATCGTCCACCCTCAAGGTGTATTGTGTGTCTATCTAGCAAATATGGGGAGACAAGGAATTCTTGTCTTTTATCAGTGAAAAATTTGAATGGAAGTCGCCACCTAGTATTCTTGTCACTAGGAACCCTAATTAGTATCAGAGATTGGGTACGAAGATTGGTTGCGTAAAGTGAAGATGTTAGCACCCCAACTACGCCTTACCTAAGATAAGATGCATTGTTTTGTTGTCTGATAAAATCTAAGGCCTTGTTGGTTTCTAATTGTCGGTCTGTCTACGGTTTAAGAAAAGTCTTCCTCTGTAAAGAGATCCTTATCTTATCGGGTAAAAAACTTAACCGTTCTATGTTGTCAAAAGAAATACCTTTTTAATATTGCGAATATGTTTTACGTATAAATTTGTAATCCCTGATACTAAAACAAAACAAAATATTTTTTTTAGAATTTTTGAAATATTGGCCAAATTCTCGTGACTTTAATAAACTAGTTATTAAAGTCAAAATGCATGATAAAACATATTTTTTTGAAGTTTTCTTTGTTGTATGAAAAATACAATATGATTTTAGCTTTGAGAGACTTGACCGCATGCATGAAACAAAAAAAAATATTTTTTTATGTTTTGATGAATATAGGGTATTTTAATACCAGATTTATATTTTTACAGTATAAAAATACAAATTAATATTAACCAAAATTGATAGAAAAATATGCGAAAACATCACTAATGTTTTTTTGAAAATATTTTTAATTGGAACGGCCTGGACCTGGTCCAACATAAAACTGGGCCCGCACTGACCCAACCTAAAAATGGGCCAGCACCGGCCCAACAATTTATAATTAGCTGGTTACTGTGCACAGAACAATAACCAACTAATTATTTTTGTTTGCCGCAGAATGTGAATTGCTCACATTCTGCATGCAAATGAAACAAATGGGAAGATGGAGCAGATAAGGAGAAAAGATTACCTGGAGTGAAGGGGTGTGTTTGTTGTCGTCTGCGGTGGGTTAGGTTGGCGGAGACGATGGTTGGACTCGGTGGCGCTGCTATTTCTTCTTCCCCGTGTAGAGGTGCCAATCCCTGCATCTTCTCCTTTTCTTTTTCGTTCTGTTTTTCTCTCTCGGTTCTCTTCTCTCTATCTCTATCCTTCTCTCTTCTTTCTCTCTATTCCTATGTTTTTTATCTTTTTTCTTTTGTTTTTTTTTCTCTCTCTCTGTTTACTTTTTTTCTATTTTTCTGTTGTCCCTCCCTTTTTTTTTCCTGCCTTCGGTCTTTAGACCATTCCCCTCTCTTGTGCTCTCTCTTCCCTTGTATTTATAGGCAAAAACAGGGGAAGAGTGGCAGGGGCGGCCACCATGCAGCCACCCCATAAACCTCCCGAAGGGCATAACCCCTCTGTTTTCCACACCGTGGTAGGCCACGGGTCAAAGCTTAGGCAAGTGGGGGGGCGGGGGGGGGGGGCTTTAGTCGGTGTCTTTTTGAGTTTTAGAAAAGAGAGGGGGAGAAGAAAAACAGGGGAGAAAAATCTTCTTCCCCTGCCTCGCGTGTCCACGGGAAGAAGAAGACCCACAATGCTGTTCAAAATGGCATCGTTTGGGGCTTTTTTTTTTGAACAGTGGATGAAACGGTGCTGTTTTGGACAAAACATGCCGTTTAATTTAAAAGGAAATGGCAGCAAAATCGTGTCAAAATCCAAATCAGTCTTCAATTTATAATTTGTTCCATCAAGTCCTAAATTGCAATTTTGATTCTAAAAATTAATTCAATTGCATCCCTGCTAAATTCAATCGTCAACCCTGAAGTTGGCCGCCTTTTTCACTTTAGTCCTTGGTTTTTGATTTATGTAATTTAACTCTCAATTGATCAATAAACTTCCAATTTCTTCAATTCAGTCCCTGATTTGGTTAATTACAGCCCCTCTATTTACGCACTTTTTCCAATTTGGTTCTTGGTTTGGATTTCTTCAATTAAGTCCCTAATTGGCCATCAAATTTCAATATTTATGTAATTAAACCCCTGATTTGACCAAATCAACTCTAAAAAATTATAATTTGACCCCAAAACTTTAATTTCTCCTAATTATAGCTAAAATTGGCTTAAAAATCAATTTTTCTTGCAATCAAACCCTCCATAAATTCAATTAAACATTCAATAAAATTTAATTAAATCCATAAGCATCTGATTTTAGATTTTTCTTCTTCAAATTGAATTTTCTTTGTCAACAGGGCTCTTATCAGTCAACAAAATACTATCAAATTTCAATCTTTGTATTTTTGAACCTCCTTAACCAAATTCTAGCCATTTTCAGGGCGCTCCAACATCCTTTTTTCATTGCTATTATTTATTTTAGTTTTAATTTTTTTTGATTTTTTTGAAGAGAAAATAAATTTGGAGAATAACCCAAAAATAGATTATGACAATTAGTAGGCATATAACTTCAAGGCAATAGTTGGTAGGCTAATTTTGCAAGCGATAATAAATAGGCTTGTAATAGTAAGTTTGTAGTTCCCATTGTAAACCAACAAACTTGCAATTTTCATTACCAAAAAACCTAGAAAATACCAAAAAGATCTATGAGTTCATGTTTTTATGTTAAGGATTTTTAATGCATGTTTGAAATCAATTGAAAAGTCATCTAGTAAATGCAAGTTCCATGATCCTACGTTAAGTTATTTTTTGTAATCAAAACATTCATGTTATTTGATTACTTCACAAGTTTTTAATTTGCTTTTTGCATATAAAAAAAGCACTAAATTTTAAATTCACATTTGAACACGAAATAGCACCTCTAAAAAATCCTTTAGAATTGAACATCGATGTTTTGATACCTTATAAAGAAAAAAAAAATTTGAACAATATAAAACAAGAACAAAAACAAAGACCTAATTATATGAGCACAACATAACATACCATATATCATAAAGAATTAAATATATCAGTATTTGGATTATAAAGAGTGTTTGATATAATAGTTAGATTTAGTAAAAGAGTTCTAGATCTTGTATCATTGAAACTAAAAAATTAGTGTAAACCCCAAATTAAGAATTTAAGTAAATATGAAAATAAAATGTATTTTAAGCAAGTTTAAATGAATATCTAATTATAAAAAATAAAAATATAATAATAGTTGTGGAACCGTAGGGTCGAGAATAAAATATGTCAGTATATCTCCAATTATAATGGAATTTCTAGATGAAAGAAAATAATAAAATAATAAATAAAATAAATAATAAAAAATTTAAATTGGGAATAATGTATTTCCTAAGGTTAATTGATGAATGCAAACAAATTCATTCAAATATAGTATCAAATTTTATCAGAAACTCGGATAATTACCTAGAATTAATTAAAGAGACATGAGACAATGGAAACCCCCTGCCTCTATGAAAGAGAAGGAAGAGCTTCCTCCTTCTTTTCTTCCTTGCTTTTTCTCTAAACTTCTTAGGCAAATTAAACTCTTGAGACATTATAAGTGAGATTAGTGGAGTTAAAACACATAAACATAATAATTGTGAGTGTTAAAGTGAGAAGAAAAGTATGGTTCTAGAGAAAGAAATTAGGAAAGAAAGAAGGAAGAAGAAGGATTAGTGGAAACTTGACAGGAGGCATTCAAAGTTCATATAATCTATTAGTAAGGTTTTTTAAACCCATCCATCCAAGTTTGAGGGAAATTTAAATGGTTTTGATAAAAAAAAATTTCAAAATTTTAGTTAGGGTTTATTGTTGAAATTTGAGAGAATTGCAAAATTTGGTGTAATTAAAGCAAGTGGGATTGAATACGTTGTGTGGATGTAAAATTATGGAAAAATGAAGTAGGAATTATTTTGGTAATGAAAGGCACGGGCTGACCATATTTGTTGCTAAATTAGAAGTTGTTTGTTTGAGTTAAATGTTTAAAAATTCCATGAAATTAAGGTGTGTGTTATGACAATGATGACTAGAAATGAATTAAATTACTTGACAAGAATTTAATTGATTTTATTAGTATATTATGAATTAGAGTATATGTGTGATATTGAGGGGAAATTATGTTATTGATTTATAGTTGATGAATTTAGTTAGATTAGCTTGTTTTTAATGTAAATTCATGAACAATTGAAGATATAATCATGATGACGGAATGAACTTTATGATCGAAAAAGTATATGGTTTGAATTGAATTAAGTAAAAATGTGTACTTGCTTATACTCATTGATTTCCTTGATGAACATATAAATGTTCTAAACTTAGCTTATTGTGTTAACTGTAGCTAAGGAAATGATATCGATATTAATTAATATATTGATAGATATATAAGATGTTCTGATACTTAGTATACCGTGTTGATGGTAGCTAAGAAAATCATATCGTTATTAATCAATATATTGACAAACATATAAGATGTTCTAATACTTAGTCTACCATGTTGACAATAAATAAGGAAATGATATCAATATTAATTGATATATTGACACACATATAAGATGTTCTGATACTTAGTTTACCATGTTGACAGTAGCTAAGAAAATAATATTGATATTAATTTATTTATTTGACAGACATATAAGATGTTCTGATACTTGGTCTACCATGTCTGAAGGTAGCTAAAGAAATGATATTGATGCTATCGACTTTATTAACAGAATATCTTAGGTAGTGCTTTTTCAACTTCTTGAACTCTTTCTTTCAGAACTCTAGCTCAGGCTAACTGGATTATAGAGACCTGATCTCTCAAGGCATTTGTTTTATTTTGATCTCCCTTATATTTAAACCAAATGCCCCTTTTGCTTCTCTCTCATCATTAAATTGGGCCTTTTATTGAACTCTTAAGCTTTTTTTTCCTCAATACTGAGATTAACTAATCTATTCTTCTCTTTTTCAGTCTTCAACCTCATTTTGTTGTGATTGCTTTCTTTCTTCAAAGAAGCTATCACTCCTTTGTCAACACGTCTCTTGTCTTCAGAACCTTTTTTCATAGTTAACAGTTCTTTTTCCCACATCACATGCTTGTTTACTAGGTCATCATATTTGTCACTCTTTCCTTCAACTGCTCTTGGATCTCATTTATAATTTCCTTAGAATTCATGGCCATCTTTTGATCATTTTTTTCCCATTTTAAGTTTTGTATTAATGTGGCCACCCGTTCATCCTTCTCTTTCAACTGCTAGTTTAGGAAGGCCTTCATCTTTTCTTCTTCAAATAACTAGTTTTCTAAGAATTTCTATTGACTCATGTTGTTACGTAGCTCAATTCTCAACTTATCCAACTCATCTTGTAGCTTTTGTTCGTTGTTAATCATTTTTCTCTTGGGTTCTTCAGTGATAAATGACCCCGTTTTGTTAACTACCATTTGGCTTTGCATTCTCATGCTTTCAAGTACCTCAGATAATCCATCGCTTCTTCATAGTAACTCTTCCCGTTCACCTATGGACTAATACAAGCTACCCCCAATCACTTCTGATGGCTTCTAACTCAGCTAAGGAATCAGACTCCTTAAACAAACAAGTATACTCGACTAAACCTCAAGTTTTTGGAACATGCCAAATGCCTCTCAACTGCCTAGCGACTAGCGAGGATGTGTAACCAATTTAACCAGTTAAACCAATCAGTAGGATCCATTTCTTTATCTCCACAACTGTAATAGTCCCGACATAATCAATGTTAAAAGAATTCCAAAATATCCTCTTTATTTGAGGGTAAATTTTTTTTCCCTAAATATTCGGCAAAGTTTCGTTTGCATTTAGGACATCCCAAGTTATCGACTATTATTAGTTTACTCAAACAACCCATCATCACAAGGTCCTTTAATTCCGGTCCTTATATCAAACCTCATAATTCCACACCTCATACAATCCACACAATATATATATATATATATATCCTATGAGTAAGTTCAATATGAACATAGTCCAACACAATTATATCATAAAATTTAAAGGAAAAGGAATACTAACATGCAAAGAAAGTATTTACAATATAAGAAGTGTTCTTAGATATTTCAAAAGGGTTAATTACAAGATAACTAAAATACTACATGTTAAGCTGAACCTTTATAAATACATCAAGGCTTGCACAAAAGTATACCACATAAACACGTTAATTCCCTTTTGTTTTAAGTTAAATATTTACACAAATTTTGCAAGGTAGAGTCCTAAATTAATGATCTTCCTGGATGTTTGATGTACCTGTTACATAAATAAACATACCATTATGTTGATAAAGAATATATGTATGCTCATGTAATGAATACGAATGAAGTATTAACTTTCTATCAAATCCATGAGAATTCTAACAAAGAACTTATATTTTGCTTGTAAATCTTTTAAACCCAATTAACACCCATTTGTATATTCTTAATTGAATAATCTTATTTACTTGCATAAACTGGGTGACCTTGCAAGCTAATCTTGTAAATACACTAGGCTTTATTTACATTGAACACGATATTTATTATAATTGCATTCACCAGAAGGATTCTAAATTGTATAAATGCAAATAGGAGGGAAAATCACGCACCTGCTTCGCCTGCCTTGCGACCTCCCCTAATAGAAGATCCGATCCTGGTTGCTTCTCCTGAATCACAAGGAAGTTTTTTTTTTGTTATGATTCTTTCAAGTCGATATTATAGAGAATTCATATTCATCCATTACTGGTATGTTACTTTCTATGCATGTTCATTTCCTCATAATAACATACATACATATATCATGTATATTTTCAGACTTAATATCTCAATACACAAGTGTTCGTATGACTTAATTCTTTTATATTCTTATTTATAGTATTCACGTGAAAGTCTACTGTTACTGTCTAACTTTGAACTGTTACTGTCAAATTTTCAACTATTACTGTTTGACTTTTCCAACCGTTACTGTCTAACTTTTCCAACCGTTACTGTTTGACTTTTCCAACCGTTACTGTTTGACCTTTCCAACCGTTACTGTTTGACCTTTTCAACCGTTACTGTTTGACCTTTCCAACCGTTACTGTTTGACATTTCCAACCGTTACTGTTTGACTTTGAACTGTTACTGTCCAATTTCCAACTATTACTTTCTAACTTTGAACTGTTACTGTCCAATTTCCAACTGTTACTGTCTGAACACTCATTAGATTTTTAACTATATCTAAAGTTCTAAAACTCCATTTTAACTGAGATTGATTTCGTTGGAAAGCTAAGACACGAGGCTATTAGTTCGCTAAGGGAGGAGAACCCAGTTTTGCCTCCAAGATAGTCAAAATTGTTCATTTACTAATTAGTCCTATTGCCTACATAAATCAGTCACGACTCAGTTTCAGTTGGTAACCCATAACTGGAGTTCTATATTTTCAAATTGAGCAAGACCAGTTTCCTTGGTTAGCTAACATTCAAATCTATAATTTCTATGGGGAATCCGATCCTAATTCCATTATCCTCCTACCCGAAATCTCATCGACAGTTAGGAGACAAGTTTGTCCAGATTCGTCTCCCTCTCCCCTTCACACAATACTTTCATAAACTATATACCACACACATGAATTAACTTAATCTCAACTATAAGTACTTTCATAAATCTATGTTGCGATAACGGTGTCATTATTGTTGCATCAAAGGCATAAATATATGGTGAACAAAAGGATAAAGACTATAATAGCAGAAGAGTTATTATTTATGATAAAGAATGTGTTAGTGCCTA
>Ga0325405_1008675_pt1 | contig 10065 bp, 8 predicted proteins | sample PopdelMetagenome_21_FD_205663 | JGI IMG/M metagenome (GOLD analysis project Ga0325405, IMG submission 205663) | Populus deltoides microbial communities from Bellville, Georgia, United States - Xylem-Control-R2 | ecosystem: Host-associated > Plants > Phyllosphere > Stem > Wood/Secondary xylem...
TAAGACTAGACATTAATTAAAACTATTAAGACGAGTACATAATATGTTCTTTATTTTTATTAAATCAAGCAGTTGTTCTCTCAAATTAAGGTATGAGAGATACTTGGAACTAATATGTAAGTACTTGTTAAATGACATGTACATTGAACTGACCTGTATGAAAATTTCATATGCAGAGATCACTTGTCTCTATGGAAAGGTTCACATGATGGTTATGTAAGTGATCCTTAGACTTGAGATCACTAAATTATATTATATAAAGAGTGTTATGTTTTGATCATATTACATGTTGTCCTAATTAAGGGTAAGAAATGAACAAATATTAGATATAACATAAACAATATGAAGGTATTTAAGAAATCAAGAGAAAACTCATCATCCTAGGTGAAATGAAGAAAATATTTCATTTGTTCTCAAATAATATTGATTATAAATCCTTACATAAGATGAAATAAGATTTGAAAATCTTTCAAATATAAATCAATCGATGATTATGGTATTGAGAACAAATATAATTTGACATAGTAGACAAACTTCATGCTGTAATGTCTAAATCAAAATATTATTAATGAAAGAATAATAATTACACTAAAAACTGATCACTTAAAGGTTAAGTCATTTCACTTATGACTTTCTTAATATTTGAAGAATCATGAAAAATTGTTATATTTTATACTTGATCTTCAAATATAAATCAATCGATTATTAAATTGATAATAAATTAATTTATTTTATTTTATTTAAAATTGTGATTTATTTTAGACCAACTTATTAGGAAACCTAAAGTTACACACACATAAGAATCAATTGTCAAAAATTAAATGAAATGATTAATCAAGTGTGACTTGATTGTAAATAAATTTTAGAAATTAAAAATTAAAATATAATTAAAACAGGAGATTACAAATCGAGACCTAGAAACAATCAAATAAAAACTTGATTGAATAAATTTCTAAAATTATTCTAAAATAATATATGTGATATTATTTCAGAGGTAAATTGATAATTAATTACCCATTTTCCTTTTTCTTGCATTTTCACTTACTGTAAAAATAATCTAAGCCACAAAACAGAACGCACGAAAAATGCAGCCATTTAAGCTTGAAATCAAACAGAAATTAGTGTCTCAAAATACAATCCACTATTATCATATTTAGCTGAGCCGGAGAGGGAGAGAGAGAGAGGTACAGAAATGGAGCTGTGGAGGTTGAAAAATTGACAGTGGAATTTGTTTGTGAGCAATGGCGTAAGCTTCAGATCTGTGTCTTTTGAAAAGAAAGAGAGGGTTTTAGAGCACAGATATAGCATGAATCAAAAGAGAGGGGGGGACTTACGTGCAGTGAAGTTTGAAGTCTTCACTGGTAAGAATTTGAGCTCCAAGGCATACGAGAAGAGAGGAAGGGAAGAGAATGGACATATTTGTTTCCTGAAAAGTAGTTTTTAGAAAATTACTTTTTAAACTTTTCTATATTTATTTGTCATTAAAAAAATTAGTCAATAGAAAACACTTTCCAGTCAAAGAAAAATTTGGTTTAGTTTCCAGGAAAATGTTTTTCCTTTTGGCTGTGTTTGTTTTCCGGAAAGTGGTTTTCGGGAAACCACTTTTCAAATTTTCCTGTGTTTGTTTGCCACATTAGGAAAGTTAGTTAATGGAAAATACTTTCCAGTCAAAAGAAAATTTGGCTTGGTTTTCAGGAAAGTGTTTTCCTGGAAAATTTGAGCGGAAAACACTTTCCGGAAGTTATGAAAAATTTAGAAATGTCATTATTTGCTGATTATATCAAATTTGATCCTCAAACTTTTGATTGCTATATATAATTTGTTTTAAATATTTATTTTTTAATTTCATCTCGTAAAATTTAATTTTTATATTAATTTTGGTCCTTATTTTTATAATTGCTATTTGCTTTTTCCTTATCATTTTTTTATTGAAATTTTTTATCTATCAAATTTGGTCCTCATTCTTTTGATTGATACTTATTTTATTTGAAATAATTTATGAAATATTAATTATTATTATTTTAATTTCTTCATCTTTCATTTTTTTTTAATTTTTTAGATTTAATCTCTATTATTTTGATTATATTTATTTTATTTGAGATAATTATGAAATTATATTTTTTTTTAATTTCATTCTCATTCAACTTTTTAATTTGTAAGATTTGTTCCTCATTATTTTAATAAACTTGAGAAAAATAAAACATTAATAAGTTATTTTCCAGCTCATTTTTCATAACATAACTAAATACTGGAAAGTGTTTTCCAACTTATTTTTCATTACATTACCAAACATCAGAAAATATTTTCCTGGAATTTATTTTTTCTATAATTCACTTTTAAAAAAAATTATTTTTCAGCAAACAAACGGACTGTAGTATAAAATATTACTAAAAATATTTTACTTTAACTTGTGTTTTTTTAGCTGAGACAAACATGTAAAATATTGACGCGAAACAAACGTTTCCTTACTGTCTTACCATTAAACAAAACCTCTCAAATTATTTTGGCACAATTCTGAAATCCCTTAATAAGACTGAAACGAAAAATTCACGAAAAAGAATTGATTGACCATGAAATAACAGCACTACTTTTTAACAGCATCGCCTGTAGATTCGTGGCTTCTCTAGCCTCCAGTGACCGAGTCTACGCTTCTCTCTCTACTACATACACGGTTAAAATGAAAAGACAGCCACTGCCAACCACCAGCGGCTACGACGGAAACAGTAACTGTGACGGCTTACGAATACCACGTGGAATCAGTACATTGAAAGTAACGAAAAACGAGGGAGGGAGGGAGGGAGATGGATCACGAGTGCGAAATGACACAAAAGTCAAGGCTTGGGGCCAAAGATTCTACGTTAGATACGGGACGTTGACAGGACCCTCTTCTCCTATTTTCTCTGCCCAGATCTCACCCTGAAGAACCAACCCTAAGTCCCGACCCTAGCTATTCTAGCTAACTGAGATCTCGACCGTAGCTTCCAGGTTTGTACGGACGGCTTAACATCCCTCGCGTCTTGTCGTCTCCTGTTTAACAAGTAATGCTCTAGCAATTGAAATGCTGCAACGACGAGGTATTTTTCCTTTCTAACATGCTTTGTCAAGATTTTTAATAAAATAGCATTGATCAAAAAATATATTTAAAAAATAATACAGACGTGGTGATTAGGAGGAATAGGGGGTCTAATAAATACGCGCGGCTTCATGTTCTCGTGTCCTAGGGAAAAAAAAAAGAATTTAAAAACAATCAAGACAAAACAAATGCAAATAAATCTTTGTTTGTTGGTCCTACACAGCCACATAAACCTAGAAAAAAAAACAATAACAGGGAATACCATGGAAGTTCTCTGATGCTGCGAAGAATCGGTGCATGCTTTAGAAAAGGTGGTGTTGATTTTCTCATATTCTTCGATTTAGTCTTTCCTTCTCATCCTTCTTTCCTTTTTCTCAGCAGTCTATATCATGCATATCCTTTCTGACTTCATTCTTAATATGGTGCTTTTGGGAGAAAATTCTATTTTGTAAAACAAAATTTACGGTGGTACGTACTACTTCATGGAGTCAGCAAACAGGGCAGATTTGTTCTTCATGTCCCTTTGGCATCACGTATTTCTGTCTGCTAATCACTTTTGAAGTGTTATTATTATGGTAATTTGACCCAAATACCAGAGCTTCTAATTTGTTCCACCCTTTTTACTACTGATAGATCCTTTCTTGAAGCCGGGCTTCCAGTACGTCTTTGTGAAAACCGTGAATTCTAATAGTATTTTTATTAAAATTTTGCTATTTTTTAAATATATTTTTAGTTTATTATTTTATCAAAAAATATAACAAAGTATGTAAAGAAAAACACTCTTAACAACACCACATTTTATAAAATTAGACTAGATAGGTGGTTTTTATTTCACCGCAAGCCGCGTCGGTTTTTTTAACTTAAAAAAGATGTTTAGACATCCTATACAAAAATTATATGACCTGAGCTATATGCATTATTAGATCCAACAAGATGGTTTAATTTAATTATATGATTAAAAAAATAATAAATGTTAGTCTAAAGAGAAAAAACAATAACCATGACCGGCAAAAAAAAAACGAATGCTAGAAGAAGAAAAATTTGGAAGCTAATTCCAAGTTAATTCAATGTTAAAGGAGTAAATTGAAAAAAATATAAAAAAATATTAAAAAAAAACAATTTTGAGTCAATCTTAGTTGGCATGACAAACTCATGACATTAGTCCTGAGGCCAAGTCAACCTCATAAAAGTAAATTAAAAAATAATATAGAAACTCATTTTTTAATAAAATCAATGTTAAATGATGAAATCAAAAAAGAAAATTGATGCAGAAAATATATATATATATATATATATATATATAATGATTGATATCAATTCGGGTTAACATTCATACCTTTGACCTGGGTCATGAGACCGGAATAACAACATTAAAAGAAATTACGAAACTCAATTCTCGATAATTCAATGTTGAAGAATAAAATTAAAAAAAGAAAATCAATTTCAAAAATAGATCCAAAGCAAAGAAAAAAGCAATTAAAAGAATGGAGATTAAATTTGATTTAAGAATAAACTTATGTAAAAGTCTCGAGCCAATCTGAGTAAGCATGTTAAATTTGTGATCGGGTCGTGAGGCTGGGTTATCATCAAAAGCAAATAAAAAAAACTCAATTTTCAATAAACTCAATATTAAAAAAAATTTAAATATATGTAAACAAATGTTTTTAAAAAAAAGTATCGGTTGCAATATGGGTTAACATTTCTTACCCGTGACTTTGATCATGAGACGAAGATCATGACACCGAAAAATATTACGAAGTTTAATTCTTAATCAATTTAATGTTGAATGATAAAGTTAAAAAACAAAAATCAATTTCAAAAAAAGATCTAACACAAAACAAACAAATAATTAAAAGAATAAAGATCAAATCTGACATAAAAATATTATGAAATAAAATGACAAAGGATGTAATTGAAAAAGAATAAGGATCATATTTGATATAAAAATCAAATAAAATCAAGTGGTAAGGGTTGAAATTGAAGAAAAAAAATCAATAAAAAAAGGATTCAAAACTAATAAAAAGCAATCAAAATAATGAGAATTACAATTAACAGAAAAATAAAATTTTACAATGAGTCTACTAACACATAGTCTACTAAATCATTAGATAGAGAGTTAGAGAGAAACTAGAGAGAAAACACATTGATGGTAGACATTATGACAACCATATCACTGCTTTCCACTATTGGATTAGGTTGAGTTTTGGATATGTTGTTCTGCCCAATGTCCTCCACTTTCTCACTGGTGGGATATGATATATCATTCTCAGTTTCAGAGATATCTCTAGAGTAAACAATTACAGAAAAACACGCTTCTGGACAATCTTAGTTGCCAGTTGTTTTCTCCTTCATCTATAGTTGGATCAAGTTCATGTTTGGATATGTTGTTATTCCAGTTGTTTTATAAATTCTAAATGGTGGAGAGCAGAAACCAACACTCTGACTAGAAAGTTTTCTCCCAAAACAGTATGTCTGTAAATTTTTAGATCAATCCAATTTGGTTTCTTATATAGGACAATTTAATAGTTGGATTTATCTTAAGGTTGGATATGTTATGCTAAACATGATAATGGATAACTTCACCATTTAGATTAACTAAATAATGAGTTTACAAAAAAAATATTTTAAGCTTGGTTTGAGAAATATTGAATGAGAAATTGATTTATCATAAAAAGCATGTTTTGAACCTAACGACAATTATAATGGGTTTAAAGGAAATTAAAGTGTTTTACTTATAATATAAGTTGAAATGTTTTGTTGAAATATGCCACATGGTTGAATGAGTTAATGCTTATCATTAGGTATAATTATGCATTATAATATGATTAATATGATTATTGGAATGAAATTTAACATTGAAATTGAATATAATCGAATTAATGGGATAAATGCTTTATAATTATGTTGTGTTTTATAGAAAGTATAATGAAAGATGATGAGTTATTGAATTTATATCATTAAGGTGTGTATGAAGCACAACCGAAAGAGGACATACAGTAGCAAGAGATGTGCACTGAGAGTTTAAGGTAAGAGATTGACTCATCCTGCCCTATTTATTTAATTAAACATGCTTTTGTAATTATTGAATTTATAATGATTATTTGGTTATGTTGTGTATTATTATTAATAATTGAAGGTTCAAGCCTTTGAGATAGAAATCAGTATGTGTTGTAATTAAATGCATAGGCAAAAAACACATAATATGTTATGAAAGGTGATTGATCACAATGATGGTAAAATATTTATAATTGACTTTGACTGTAAAGGCAAAAAATTCTACATTGAAAAACTAGTTACCCAGTAATGGGCTATGTTGTGAAACTAGTTACCCGATAATCAAGCTAGTGCCTAGTGATGGGCTATGTTAATGAACTAGTTACCTAGTAATAAGGCTAGTGCCCAGTAATTGTTTGGTAGCATCAATTTGTATGATGATTAGAATATGTAATTTGATTTAAATAAACTTGTGTGGAGTTAACATTGCATAGAAAACCAATTTATTTGACCGTTAATGAAATGTTGGGTGAAACCCAACTGTTAAATAAAAGTGGTTAATTGCATTTATGACATTGAGTGTTAAGAATTTTATGATTAAGTGCATGATATAAATTTTTTTTGTTGAATTCTATTATTGAATGGTGATATAATAGTAAAGGTCCGAGATAGTTGAACCATGAATTTGTTTGGAATGGTTGTGGATAAATAAAAATAATAATATTTTTGTTAGGATTTTCAAAAAAATCCTTAGGTCTATAATTATACTCGCCATATAAATCTCTCTATCTAATTCTAAAAAGGACAGCCATAGGTCTATAGTTTTTGTTAGGATTTTGTGAAGTTCATGAAACTCAAAAATAATATGCATGCACATTTAATCTAGCAAATTAAAATAAATGCAATAGTAAACAACTCAAATTAAATAAAATCATAAAATTAAACAACATGAATAAAATAACTATGAAAAGCAATAAAGGTATTAAAAGATAAAGCACATATATATAGGTTTAACCCTAGTATTCCCAGTGGAGCTATCATGTTATTGCCACCCAACATGAATATTGGACCTTCAAAGTTAAAACAAAATAAAGTCACCACCCAACATGAATATTGGACCTTTAAAGTTAAAAGAAAATAAAGTCACCATCTAGCTTTTAAAAAAAAAAAACTAAGAATTCAAAAATATACACATGTTTCATACAGTCAAGAAGGGGTTAGTTACTGTAAACCCTGGCTTTTAATATATATATATATGAATAAAATAATAATGATAATAAATAAATAATGAAAAATGAAGAAACCGAATGGTTTCCTTAAGGGAGGTTGAATATTTGTATAGAAGGGATAGGTTGGTAGAGAAGAGGAACCTACTCTGTAAGTCTTCTCTGATTAAAAAATGAAAAAAAAAAAAAGAGGACGAGGAGGAGGGAGATTCCAAACCGTAGGTGAGGGAGAGAAATTTTGATTGAAGAGCAAGTTTTGAAGGAAGAAGAAAGAAGAAAGAACAGAATCATGGCTAGGAAGAAAATAAATAGGGAGAAGAAGAAGGATTGGTAGAAGCAACAATTAGAAGGTTCTATCACTTAAATAATCCTAGGTAAGTTCTCTAAACAATGATGTTATGAATAATCATGTGATTCTTGAATAAAAATAAGAAAACCTTAAAATTGTGAAATTAGGGTTCATATAGAAATTGGGAAAATTATTGATTCTTCAAAAAAAATACATAGAATGATGATTATGTGTTGTTAGTGAGAGAAATTTTCACAAATTAAAAAAGAAAACCCTAGGAAATCATAACCTTTAGGTTCAGTGAACTTTAGGTTTCATATGGGGAAGGATGTTCTTATATTAAATCATGTGAATTTAGGCTTACCAACGTTATGTAATGAATTAGAATGGGTTTTTGTATGCTAATTTGTAGAAAGATGAGGAAAAAAAAACCCAAATCTTGAATTCTAGGGTTCATGCAAGAATTGAAAAAATCATTAGTCCTTTGGAATTTAATAAATAATTGAGTTTGGGATGTGTAAAAAGGTGAAAGAAACAAGAAAATTGAAGAAAATCCAAGAGAAACAAGGATCCCTTGGTTTGGCCAAGGGAAGAAAATTGTAGGGGTATTCTTGTTAATTCTTGTATGTAATGAGGGATGTTAACACATCACTAAGGAAATTAAGTTAATACATGAGAAAGTGTGGAAAGAAGGGGTTTCTTGAATTCTTAAAAGATTCTATTATTAAAAATTAGTGAACATCATGTTTAGTTAAGGAATTAAAGAATAGACATGTTTAGGACTAAAATTATAGGTATTGCTGATATAAGAGGAAGAAAAAATCTTAAGGGGGGAGAAGTGGTGGTTACAGCCACCATGGGAAAGGTGAGACCTATAATTTACAATGAGTTGTTAATTCATTATGATTGATCAAGATGAAAGAACTCTTACAATTGTGTAAGATAGATGGATGTATTAAAGTAATTTGGGGTTAATTCGTATTACAATATTTAAAGGGGTGTAAGGGTTGTTATTGATGAGTATAAATATGTAAATTTTGATGTGTTGAATGCCTCTAAAGAATGGAATAGGGGTTGCCAAAACAACCCCATAATTTAAAAGGAAAAGGAGTTTATTAGAGGGACTTACTTTTAAGAGACTTTAGGGCTACTGTAACAACCCTGAAAGTTAGTGTTTATGGGACTAATTAACCCTCCAAAATGATTTTAAAAAAAGGGGCTAGAGTGATAGCCTTGGGTGTAAAGTTGTTTAGGGATAAAAAATGTCTCCAAAAAACAAAAAGCAAGGCTACTAGAGTATGAAGGGGTTGATTTGGGCTGCCACAAAAATATAAATAATAAAATATAGAGTCCTATATATAGTAATTAAGATGAGGTCAGCATGGGTTAAGGTATTAGCTTAGAAAAGTCTATGCATTTCAGGTAAATGGAAAGCCATGTGAACATGAAATAATGGTTTAGTGTAGATATGAAAATTTTATATACATTTGTATGATGATGTTTGTAAGTTGATAAGAAACGTTAAAAATGAATTAATGTGAATATAAAGAATGATGCGAAAACCTTGAAAATAAAGAATGATGTTTAATGATGGCCTTGTATGAAATAAAAGAGGAATCGGCTGCGAGATCACAGGCTAGCGGAACAAGACCATTAAGAGGAACATGTAGGTGTATACCACCTCATCCTTGTCCTTTCAAAATTTTGTTATATTTTTAATTCTTATTGATTATTACCGAATAATAATAAATGAAAAGGGAATATCTAAGAGTTTAAGGAATTAGACTAACGTTGACATAACAGTTTCATGTCATAGCATTATATGATGACATTATGCATTTTGCATCATTGTTATCAGGTTGGATAAAAAGAAATTCAAAGATTAACTTTGTATATGAATCTTATTGTTATAAGAGTTGACCACATGAATAGGGGCAGATGACGATTGTCAGCCACATAAGTAGGGGCAAGGATGTGTATAGCCGACAATAGGAGTGGGGAAAAATAAATAATAATTGGCCATACGAGTGGCGGAAACATATATTAACCAGCCACAAGAGTGGGGGCCACTACCAGAAATTCGCTTAATACCAACAGAATTGCCAACGGAATAATTCTGTCAGTAATTTGGGGTCGCCATTACCGACAGACTTTACTCCGTCAGTAATTTCATCGTTACATACCGACGGCAAAATCCATCGGTATGAAATTACAGACGGAATGTTGAGAATTTAAAAAAAGAGGGTGGTTCGCTGACGTGGAGGTTATTGCAGGTATTTTTTACCGACGGAATCACCCAAAGATTCAAAATGTCAGCTCCGTACGGTGATGTGACTGATTCACCGATGCAAATGCCGACAGAATCACCGACGAATTCAAAACGGCAGCACCGTACGGTGACGTGTCCTGTTTGCTGACATAGTAGCCGATGGAATCACAGACGGAATAGTCCGTCGGTGAAGCTGTCGGCAAAAGTTAATATA
>Ga0325405_1008681_pt1 | contig 10062 bp, 3 predicted proteins | sample PopdelMetagenome_21_FD_205663 | JGI IMG/M metagenome (GOLD analysis project Ga0325405, IMG submission 205663) | Populus deltoides microbial communities from Bellville, Georgia, United States - Xylem-Control-R2 | ecosystem: Host-associated > Plants > Phyllosphere > Stem > Wood/Secondary xylem...
AGGATCTCATTTTCGGAGTTTAACAGTGACAACTGACAAGGCTTACGTTGCACATTACCAAGCACACGGAGAACGTTGTAGATGTTTTAAATTACGACTAGGGAGGCAATGCATGTCTCAATGTTTCAAAAGCCTTCTCTTTCTACTACGTGCCGCTATGATTTCCTTTTGCTACACTGTGGATAGAAATAATTGGATTTTAAAAGGCGTAAATGGAGGAAATGTGGGTGTGGATGATTAGAAATATATTAAAATACTATTTTTAAAATAATTTAAAAATAATTAAAAATAAATAAATTTTGCCTTCCTCGGTTTTCACATTATTATACTTTCCCTTTGAAATTTTAAAAATTGCATTTTACATAGCGGATTAAAACAAGATTTAAATCTTAATGAAAATATCAATCTAGTTTACTGAGCTTCGTCGCCTCCACCGCCAGTAAAAATAACTCTATTGCCATTCTCATTCATCTTTGATCAAAACCCAGCTGCCATCTCTCTTTATCTCCAATCAAAGCCCAACCATCATGGCAACCAGGCTTGGCAAAGATACCACTGCTTAGTTGGATCTTAGTTCTGTGAAGTGTTTCAACCAAGCTTGGTTAATATATCAGATTTAGTAATTTTTTCCTGTGTTTCATTTTGTTAAATGGGCTGTGATGATTTTTTGACGTCACTGCCTTTTAAATGTATTTCTACTCTTGCAAAAATGAATAAGTGGCAACTGGATCATCGATGGTGGTAATTAGGGGTGATCATTTTCGGTTCGATTTGGTTTTTATCAAAAAAAGTAACCAAACCGAAATTTTTTTTTTGAAAAAAAAACCGAAACCGAACCGAAACCGGGTCAAACCGGCCGGTTTTGGTTCGGTTCGGTTTTTTTAGGGCAAAAACTGGTTCAAACCGTTTTGGCTTGGTTTTTCCGGTTTTGGCTCGGTTTTCTCGGTTTTTTCTGGTTTTGGCTCGGTTTTTTCCGGTTTTGGCTCGGTTTTTTCGGTTTAGCTCGGTTTTTCGGTTTGGCTCGGTTTTGGCTCGGTTTTTCCGGTTTGACTCGGATTGGCTCAGTTTTTTTTCGGTTTAGCTCGGTTTTTTCGGTTTGGCTCGGTTTTTCCGGTTTGGCTCGGTTTTGGCTCGGTTTTTTTTCCGGTTTTTTTCGGTTCGGTTCGGTTCGGTTTTTTGTTTATAAAACCGAAACCGAACCGAACCGGCCGGTTTTTTCAAAAAATTAATCGGTTTAATCGGTTTTTTTTTTCGGTTCGGTTTTTTCAGTTAATTTTTTTCTGGTTTTCTCAGTTTAATCGGTTTTTCGATTTTTTTGCTCACCTCTAGTGGTAATTGAGATGTCAGCTGGGTCTCCAAAACGCACGGTAAAGACCGATCATTGTGCCGCTGGTCTGGAAATCAAGTTAGTTCTTATTTTATTTATTTGGACTGATGATTGTCATATGTTTCCAAACATTCATGAAGGAAATCGTCTTCCCTGCAAATAACACCGATGATATGCACCTTGGAAACTTATCACCTCGATGCTCATCACTACTTGTTGAAATTATTTTTAAAAAATTATCACTAAAATTATTTATCAAAAATAGAATTTTAAAGATGTATATAAAAAAGAATGGCATAGAGAAACAGTCTCATGCATATATATATATATATATATATATATATATATATATATATTTGAAAGGTAATGGACGTTGCCAACTATAATAGTTTTTTATTATTATTAAAGCTGATCAAAAAATTAAGTTCTTAATTTACTATAATTTCTATATATTTTTCACCTAAAAATATGAAAAAACATCTTATGTACTTTTAAAACCTCACTCACTTTCAACAACAGAGACTGATTTAATAGGTATAAAAATGCAAAATCAAAACAAATCAAACAAATATTTCAAACCTTAATATGCTTTTGCTGACATCATTAAAAGTAAAAACCACCTTCATTGAATTTATATTTTAAAAAAGAATATATAAACATTAAAGTCAAAGTATTAGTGGTTTAAAGTTAGATTGTAAATGGTTAGAAATCGGTCAGTTAAGAGCTTGCTCTCTCTCTCTTTTCCAATAAATTTCTTTCTTTCCTTAATTTAAATGCAAAACAAATAAAGTTTTATGGTTGAAATATAAATGTAAAAAACTAAAAGGATCAAAGTGTAGAATTCTATGCTATTTGAACAATAAAAATGAAAAAGATGGTTTGTTTTTTTTTTTTGTCAATATCAAACCTTGTTCTTTTAATTGTTTTTTAACCTAACCTCATAATTGTATATGGTAATGTGAAACTTTAATGTAATGTAGGAATAATCTTGGACACTTCACATATGAGAGAGCATGCAATACAAAACAAAATCCAATACAAAAAATCATGCAATATAAATTGGAAGGATTGTAATAAAAAGAAATAAAGTTTAAAGACCAAAATGAGAACAGTGAAAAACTTCAAGGATTTAAAAGGATGGACATGAATGGTGAGATGAATAATTTAATGTAAGGGGATTAATGTTAATGCAAAAAAAAAAAAAAACATATAGAAGTCATAAAGTCTAATAAGCAAAGTGAAAATAATTAAAACTTTAAGTACTTGAAAGGAAAAAAAAAAATAGGTATGAATAGTGGGGTGAATAGTTTAACGTGAACATTAAAACAAAACTGATTCTCCTCAAAAGTTACTATGCATTAAAACTCATGACAGTGATGGCACTATTTATTGTAATGTTATAATTATAAAATTACCCTTTAACAAAAAAAAAAAACCATTGAGCTTGGCATGGGAGCCAAAGTGATGTTTTCATTATAATACAATTATCCTTTATAAATTATATAAGGTTAGATTAGTAATTTTATATTTCAGTAAAATTACTTATTTAACCCTAAAATACAATAATATAATGCCTGCTACCCATGGAAAATTTTGTCTTTTCAATTTTTTTAGAATGGTATGATTACTTTTATTCATTTAAAGAAAAAACCAACATAACTCTCACCAAGAGTTTTTTTTTTCTTTTTCAATTTACATTGGCTTTATTGTAAATTTTAAGGATATTCAAGGGCATTATTATAAATTATATTGATTAAATATAGTTAAAAAAGTTATTGACTTGTGTACCATACCCCAATGTGTGGATGATCCTCGCGCTATTTAGGCGACGCGTGCAGTGCTGTTTAGCCATCAAACATTGTTTTCTAAGGTGGTGTTTGAAAGGACTTGGAACCTCTGACGCAATGGGGCAGCGCGTTGGATTTGGCTTCAATAGTCGTTTCTTTTTTTCTCTTTTTTTTCTCCTATCTCGAATTATATGCCAGCCCTTTCAAGAATTCAGACCAACCCTTACAATTTATTTCCCTTTCATATTTGATCCCCATCTTGTTTTATTATTTTTTTGAATAAGTCATGAAACTATAATTATTTTCAATTTTACCCCCTTTAATTTTTTTAATCTTTCGGATTTAGTCTCCATTCTTTAGAACTATTTTTTATTTTTAATAAGATATAAAATTACAATTTTTTTCCAATTTCAACCCTCTTTTTTTTTTTTCTTTCAGATTTGGTTCTTGTTCTTTAGATTTCTATTCATTTTGTTTAGGATCATTTTTTAGGTTGTTTTTTTATTTTACAATCTCATCCTCCATGGATTTGTTTTTCAAATTTAATCCTCATTATTTTTATTGCTATCTTCTTTTCTCTGACAAGTTTTTAAAATTGATGTTTTTTTCATAATTTCATCATTTAAAATTAAATTGGTTGGAAATTAATCTTTTTGATTGAATCCGGTTCAAGAATTTCACGGGTTGTGAGTTTTAGAGAATAGACCGAGTTTAGAATATTTTTCTTGATTTGCTTGTTTTTTCACTTTTTAAAAAGCTTATGTTTTTTATTTTTGAATTTTTTGCTAGATTTTTGCTTTATCATTTTTTATGATTTCTCTTCTATGAGATTGATCTTAAATTCATGACCAGAGTCGCCAGTTTCAAAGGTTAATGTCAGTTGATTTTTTTTTTATCTTTTTCAATTGATTTATTTTAGTTTCATCCTTCAACATTCAATTTATTTGAAATTGATATTCCCACCTTTTTTCCATTTATTTTTTTATTGAATTATATAAGTCATGCACCCATGATTACAAAGTTTACAGGTTAATCCGAATTAACTAGGATTTATTTTCCATTGCTACATGGTTAATCTCAAGTTTATGATAAGAGTTATCAGTTTAAAAGGTTAAAATATGTTGATTTTTTAATCATTTTAATTTTATCATTTAATATTTGATTTATTAAAAATTGTTCTTCACACTTTTTTTTCATTTCTTTTTTATTGGGTTATCCCAATCATTTTGTTTTACAATTTCTTCTTTCATAAGTTTTTTTCTATCAAATTTGATCCCTATTATTTTTATAGCTATTTTTTTTCTTTGATAAGTTTTCTAAATTGATATTTGTTTTTATGATTTCATCATTCAAAATTAAATTGATTAGGAATTAAGTTTTTTAATCGAATCCAGTTCAAGGATTTCACGATTTCCACAGTTACGAGGTTTACGAGTAATTCGGGTTGCCTCATATTGTTTTCCATTACTTTTTTAAAATTAAATTTATTTTTTCATTTGTGTCCTTAAATATTATTGTTCGATAACTAAGTTTCATGCTATTATTCAATTTGCTTTTGAACATAGTCATCCTAGTATCACGATTAGGTCATAATTTTTCATCGTGACCTAGGTGAGCTCGGATTGATTTTTTTAAAAAAAAATATACTTTTTTTGTATTTTTTTGTCCTTCAACATTTTATTTGCTAGGGATTGAGTTTCATATTTTTTTATTATTTTTTTTGTTGAGTTATCATGTTCTCATTTGATTTGTTAGAAATGGGTCTCCAAACTTTTTTTCTTGTGTCTCTTTCTATAAATTGTCTCAATTTTATATCTATGATTGCGAGGTTTAAAAGTTAACCTAGTTTAATTATGAAAATTTTTTTGTTTTTTTTTAATTTCACTCTTTATTATTAAATTGTTTTATAATCCGAGTTGATTTAGATCGATTTTTTTTTCATTGTCATTTTTTTTTGTTTATTTATTTTTATTATATTTTTTAAATTATATTATTTAAATTACTAATTAAACCAATAACTCGTGTCCCAGAGTTTTTTTCCTTGTCATCCTTTTTTCGAATGATTTTTTTTTGCGTGAAGCACGGTACCAAATCTAGTTATTATTACTATAAAAACACATTTAGTTTGTTAATATTAATTAAATATAGGTTTATTCACCACATTAGTTTTCATAGGATTAAAGTATTAAAATATTTTGAATTTATCTTTTGAATTTAGAACCTGTTCAGTATTGTAATAATGATTGTTTTTAAAAATAATTTTTACTTGAAAATATTTTAAAATAATATATATTTTTTTATTTTTTAAAATTTATTTTTATTATCAACATGTAAAAAAATCAGTAAACACAAAAAATATATTATTTTAAAATAAATAAATAAAATTAATTATTTTTTTTAAATATTTTTAATACACAAAAATAATCGTGACACCCGGCCGCCGTTTCCAAAGACCCCGCAGTCCAGAAAATTATTTCACAATTACATTTTAAAACCCCCATCCATAATTACAGACTGCCTCTTCTCAACTGCCAAAAACACTCTGTTCCCTTTAAAAAGGAAAAAGAAAAAGAAAAAATAACCCTTGAGTCAGGGTTTCTATTTTCCAATTTCCCGAGAACTGTGTATTTGGATTCAAATCAATAATCAATAAAAATCCATATGTAAATAACTAGGGTTTTTGTTCAGTCCCGATGTTGAGCTTATCTCAACAGCCCATTCTTACCCCTTCAATACCCAAACTTAGGGTTTTTAATCGACCTCGAAATTCTTCTCTTTTTGCAGCGAGAAATAATCGGATCTTTGAGTCCAATTCAAAGCTACCAAAGCATGTAAGTTACATTTTTTTCTCTAATTTAATAAATAGCTGTTTGGTTTTGGATTAGTAGTTAGGTCTTGAAATGCCAAGGGACTTGAAAATTGGAATTTTATTGATTTAGGAGCTGAAGGCACTTAAAAATGAGATAATAAAGACCGTTATTTGATCCAAATTGCTATGCATCAATGGAGCAGTGATTAGTTTATTGTTTTCGTTTTGTGGTTTATGATGCAGAAATGGAGAGTTTCATGTTTTAGAAATGACGAAATTTCTCAAGTAAATCCCGGGTCTGATAGTGTCGAACGTTACGTACCTGAGGAATTGGTGAAGCCTGAGTTGGATAATTCTACGAATGTTAAAAGAGATTGGATATCGAGTCTTCGAGAGGTACATATTTTGTTTTTTATTTATTGATTGATTTTATGGTACTTTTAATTGCTGTGATAGATGCCATTCCAATCTTATTTATGTTCTTATATGAATGAACTGAATTTAGAGTAGTGGATTTGAGAAGTGGGGAAAAATCAAGATTGTATTAGTTTATGGTCGTGCCCTGGGTGAATTTTAATTGTGGACTCATGTAATGCATGGCTTTCCTGCTATTTATTTGAAGACGTAGTAGATTTCCACTCAGATCTTATAGTATTTAACATGTTTTAAGGTAACTGAAGATCCTACTATGTTCCCACTTAGGCAAGTAAATACCTTTGCAGTTGATGAGTCTGTGAGTTAATTGATTTATGGAGAGATTATTCATTTTGATAACCAGGACTTGCATAACGACCTCATCTCCTAAATCAATAGTATAGATTTGACCATTATTATTGCTGGTTCACCAGGATGGGATTGGTATTTGATCAAAGAGTGCATTTTGAAATTAATCCTATTAATACCAAAGACTGCAATCTTTTTTCTGCAAAATTGATGGAAAAGGGTGGAATAAAGAAAGAAAAGGTTCCACTTTGAGAATAATGAAATGGGGTGCTGAGTTTGTCTTATTTCTGAAAATTGAAACAATGTAAATACTGCTCTTGATAGGGATATAATTTTGGCTATCTTGATAAATATACATGCTTCCAGCAAAACTATTTGTACATCTCATTATTTAGTTTGTTAATTTTTCAGGCTGCTAATGTAGTGTTGAGGGCATTTGGGAGCTCGTGGACTGTACCATGGACAGCAGAGACCATAGTTCAGGTTACCTTCTCCACTTAATTACTCTATGATGGAGCAAAGGGAAATAGAAACTGAATAATAAGCTTTTGTGGCAATCAAATAAATAACACAGAGCTATGAGTTTTAAGAAAATGAAAATGAGGTACACAAGAACTATAAATTTATGACAGTCGAAGTTTTTGCCTCTATGGCTTTTACTGGCATTGTCACGGATTTCTCTTCGATTTGTATCAGCAGGTGCAACAGTTGAGCTTTTGTGAATTGCCTGCTTTCTGAACATTGTTCTCTAGAATATCTTCTTTTGTTGTTGTGGCAATTGTTGTTTTGATCTCACATTGTGGAACAAATAGCTAAATTCTTATTTAGATTATGACTCCTAGGAACGGAAATGAATGAACAAAACAATACATAATGCTATCCAGCAATGCCAATATGTAATGAAATGGTCTTCTACCATGCAAAGCTTCTTTGCAAGTTGAAACTAAAACTTATAGGATGTGGTGGAGAATAAAATAATTGAAGTAGAATTATTTGAATTTTCTTTAGTGAGAACTAAAAGCTGGACCGTGTTTCGAATATATATTCACTGAATTTAAATCATAGTTACTAATTAAAGATTGAAAGCGAGGACAGTAACTGAGCAAAATATTTGGTTATGCAGGTGATGCTTCTCTGGGTTGTCTCATTCTGGTTCATAGGGTCCTGGGTGATTCCTTTTGCGGCACACATTGCAGGTTTCAACAAGGAATCCCTAACATTTAGAGGTCAAGCTTTGTTCAGCCTTGTGACTGATGTGACTGAAGGCCTTGCTGGAATTGCAATCCTTCATTGTTGCCTGTCTCGATTCCATCCCCTTTCATCTGATTGGTTTAGGTTCAGACTGAAAGGGAACTGGCTGTTTGACGTTGCTCTTGGCTGCCTCATGTTTCCACTAGTTAACCGGCTGTCACAGTTCAATCTTAACCTATTGCCTATTCTGCCTTCTACACCGGTCACTCTCTCAAGTGTTGAGCAGTCAATTGCAGCACGGGATCCGGTGGCAATGGTACTGTATGCAATAGTGGTTTCAGTGTGTGCTCCTGTGTGGGAGGAGATAGTCTTCCGGGGTTTTCTCCTCCCATCCTTGACTCGGTACATGCCAGTCTGGTGTGCAATATTGGTGAGTTCGGTTGCCTTTGCACTAGTGCATTTTAATGTACAGAGAATGCTACCACTTATTTTTCTTGGGGTGGTTATGGGTGTTATATTTGCACGGTCACGAAATTTATTGCCATCTATGCTTCTTCATAGCCTCTGGAATGGCTTTGTATTCTTAGATTTAATGAAATAGCTCCTTAGGTTTGTACCTCACATGTAGATCATTTATCGGTTGGTCGCTTCCCAATGGAATATAGATGCGGGCTGACGTTGTGGAGCCATATGCTCCCCAAAGGGAAATTGAGGATAGGGTTCGTGAGAAGACTGATGCTTTTGGCAATGTTGATCAACCAATGTCTTCTTCTATATAGGCCCACACCAACATAATGCAAGTAGTATTAATTGACAGAGATTCATGGCTTCCATCTATCATGTGTCTGTTTGTAGACTTAGTCCATTACATCTTCAGTCAGGCAGGCCTGTAATTATACCAGGAACAATAAGGGAAAAAGGATAATCCTTTTGTTCCCTGCAATATCTTTCTGGTTAACGTTGTAAACTACTCTTTCTACACTAAACGAGATCCTCTCTTGTTTTGTTTTGTTGGTCCTTTCAATTTCCTGTTCCTCTTTGACACGGTAGAGAGTAAAGCCAAGGAAGGAAATGAATTTGAAATGGGTTTTGTGAACTAGCAAGATTTTTAAAATATTATTTGAGGATGGATATCTTTGGACAAAAGAATAGCGATTAAAAGACCCAAACTGTCCACCTCATAGGATTGGATACCACTTATCAACAAGATGTTACAGTGCGTGCCACCGGAAACCAGCCCTTGTGGATGCTGTCTGACCGGTCACCAGCCTCCCAGGGTTTGGTGCTGGATATGAAGAAGCCTAGAAATAGATTTAAAAAATGGAAATAAACAAAGGGGTTTAGTGAAAACAGTAAAAGTAGAGCTTTACATTAAAGAAACGGGCAATTCAAATTTGAGAACATAACAAAGAAGCGTCTGCATTTGAAGCAGGAAACAAAAAAATAAAAATAAAAAAGAATCATTCTCTATTTCTAAATAATAATAAAATGTCAGAAGTGGGATTTGAACCCACGCCCTCTCACGAGGACCAGAACTTGAGTCTGGCGCCTTAGACCACTCGGCCATCCTGACGTTGGATGCTCATGTTGCGCCTAATCATTTTGATTAATAAATTCTGTTTAAGCTTAAATTCGCCCCCATAATTCAGATGTCAAAGATACTACATTTGAATTTATTCGAAAATAGGTAACCAAACTGAACGTCGATCTTGTCACATCTTAGCTTATTATACCAAAATCACTATTCAAATTTGGATGAAATATGAATTTAAATTTAAAAGCTTTGGCAACTATTATTTTTTTTAAATATTTTTTATTTAAAAATATATTAAAATATTATTATTATTTTATTTTTTAAAATTTATTTTTGATATCAGCATATCAAAACAATCTAAAAATAAAATAATTAAAAAAAACACTTTTAAAATATATAAAAATATAAACTATAAAAAAATCATACAATGTTCACACTATAAAATACAATTTAATTTAATATATGGTTTGTTTCTTGGAAAACCAATTGAAAGCTAGCGTCGATAACACGGGCCCTTATTTTATATCAATCAGGATCTCATTATGGAAAGAGAGAGAGAGGTTCACTGATTATTTGAGAAATAACTGAAACAAATAGGTGTTTTATTTTGGTGTCAAACATTTCATTGTGTATTCAACTGTTCATATAAATAATTTTTTTTTTATCATCAAACTTTTAATTTTAGCTAATT
>Ga0325405_1008682_pt1 | contig 10062 bp, 7 predicted proteins | sample PopdelMetagenome_21_FD_205663 | JGI IMG/M metagenome (GOLD analysis project Ga0325405, IMG submission 205663) | Populus deltoides microbial communities from Bellville, Georgia, United States - Xylem-Control-R2 | ecosystem: Host-associated > Plants > Phyllosphere > Stem > Wood/Secondary xylem...
GTAGTGATAGTGGTAGAGGTGAGTAAAAAAACTAACAAACAGATTAAACCGAGAAAACAAAAAAACCAAAAAAACCAAACCAAGGGTTCTTTTTTTTCCTGGTAATTTGATCATACACACAAATGTATCCTTGTCATTTGTGATATTCGTTATACAATAAATGGCTCGCCTTACGCTGCGAGACAAGTTAATTTTATGGGAACGTAAAAAAGGATATTCATGTGATATAAATGTTTTAAAATGAGTAAGAAAAATCAAAGATTTTGGTCACTGGAAAAGGTTGCACATGTTATCAAGGCAGTGTCTCGGAAAGCAAACAAAAATAAAAAACCATGAATTGAGCATAAAAGGATCAAGATAAAAAATTAAAAATCATAAAAATAAGGATTAAATCTAAAACACCGAAACATATTAAAAAAAAATCAAACTTGCAGAAATTTTCAACGTGTTTTTTTACATAAAAAAATCATAGATATAAATCGAAAAATTTATATATACATCTAACTAATCAAATCAATAATCATTGTGTAAAGAAATGAAAAACAAATCGTCAACAATAAACAAAAAACAAAACTGAAAAAACTGAAAAACAAATGTAGATCAAGATATTTAACATCGCAACACAAGTAATTTCCTGTTGTGTTTAATGAATTAAGCCAGGTGTTGTTGGACCTGGCCCATCAAGCAACAGCCCGTGCACGAGCCCTTATGTTTTTTTTAAGCTAATGAGATGGACGACATGTCATCCGTCCAAATCATTTGAAAGAAAGATGCATCATCTAGGAATCCCTAGAATCTGGCTACTGTGTGTCCCAAAAATAAATCCTAAATTTTTTTACATAGAAACTTATTTGCAACCTATTTTTTTGCTTCAAACACTCTAGATCAAAAAATTGAAGCCATTCATTAAAAAGTGTAAGTAGGTCTTTCAATTCAATATGTACATCAAATCATGTAGATAATTTTAAATTCCTTCAAGGCAGAAAATCTAACACAAAGTCGTATCATTAGATTTTGGTCGATATTCATGTGATAAGCATTAAAAGTTCTGATCCCTAGATCTAAATTTCCATTACCAAATTCTTGTAACGTCGCTCTCAATGTCATTTATGATTGAAAGTCGGTCACCATTGGCAGCTTGACAGGTAACTATCTAAAATTTGGATCAGTACCTCCACAATTCCATTATAACAAACGTGAACACACAATTAATTGCATATGGAGGGTTTAATTACACACTCCACTGCTCATGGAGGGTTACAGACGTGATGGGTCTAGTATGGAACTTAGATGAAACTCCATTGCACATGGAGGATTACAGATGTGATGGGTCTAGTATGGAACTAGAAGACGCTGAAATTTTCCCAACGGTGATACATGGCGGTGCTCTTATCTTGTAGCCTGGTTCAATGCATTTCCACGTAGTATTTATGATCCTTAACAACCTCATCTGGAAACAAGGGGCAACGATTGCATATCTATGGCCCATGCACCTTAGCTATGCAATAAATTTACGTACAAAGGATCAATGCACATTTATTGTAAAAGAAAAGGGCGAGGGCTGCTAGGTAGACGTGATTACATCATCTATAAACTAAGTTAATTAATATAAGATATAAATAAAATATAGTGATTCTCACTTGATGATACAAGTATTTTACATGATGTTATGGATGCATTTTGTATTTATTGTCTTAGTCCATTGTGATATGATAAGCTAAGTGTATATTAGAAAATGTGTTTTGTTGAAAAATTATATTTTTTTATTGAAAATACATTAAAATAATATTTTATATATTTTTTATAGTATTTACAAATAGCACATAAAAACCATAAAATAAACATCTAAAAATATTTTAATGTTTTGTCAAGAGAAAACACTACCAGAAAATTGATAAATATAAACGAAAATACTGAGGGAAAAAAAATTACCGATGATAGATTCACCGACGGAGCATTTCCATCGATGATTTCGTTGGTAAATTAATTACCGATGAAATGATAGTGCAAACACTGATGAAAAATTCCATCAGTAAATCTAAAGATTTTGGTAGTGAAAACAGATTAAAAATCACTATGAAAAATAGCTTAATAAACCACAAAAAACAACCACTCCAAATCTATCTAATAATTTATGGTCCATAAGATATGTGTTAAACATTATTTGTGTATATTTATTAAATTCTATTTATTATTGACTTGTGTTTTAAAAAAAGTAAAAATAAAATATTTAAATAAGACTTAATGATATTTATTAAAGATGTTAAATAAATGCTACTTTATATGGAAATATCTTTAAATGTTTATAATAAATTGTAAAATATGTAAATATTGTAATTGATTAGAAGTACGTAATAAAAAAAAACTTTTAATAAACATCACAAGCGCAAAGGTTAATTCATAGGGACTGAACTAAACAAACTTTTCATATTTAGATGCTCCATTACCAAACGAATTTTAGGAGGTTCACTAATAATAAACCATTTCATTCAATCTTGCGACTCTGTGCCATGACAATTTGCACATTTTCAACTGGCACACATGGCAAGTTGTATAATGATCTTCAGGGAATTTACGTTTTTGGCATCTATTCCACATTTTGGTAGCAGTCTGGGCAATCTGGGTGGCCGCTTTACTAAATATTTCTTATTTACTGAAACCATTGCAGTCAAAATTAATGAGAAGACCTCAGTTTTCTGCATTTGGTAGCAGCTTTTTTATTCATCATTTTTTCTTTAATGGTTAATACACATACCTCCCTCCCACCCACACAGATATGCCAGTTGGCCTTCTTCTCCTTCATATATTAATTGCATCTTAGAGAGTTTCTTCACATACATATTGAAATCTTCTCAGGTTAAACGCCCCCGGCCCTTTCCATTTCTATTTCAGCCAAAACATGAACTCCTCTAGTTCACTAGCTTCTTTTGCAAAAAGGTAACAAGCTACTTGCTCTCACTAGAAAATGTTCTTGTGCTTTAATTCCTTCACCCGAACGAGAAATCAATTAATTTTTGTTGCAGGTTAGCTGGTAAAGTGGCAATAATCACTGGAGGTGCTAGCGGGATTGGTGAGAGCACCTCTAGACTATTTGTTGAACATGGAGCGAATGTCATTATAGCTGATGTCCAGGATCAAGTTGGTCAATCCCTTTGTAAGGAACTTGGCACGGAGAACAATGTTTACTATGTACACTGTGATGTCACTAGTGATACCGATGTCAAAAATGTTGTCGATTTTGCCATATCCAAGTATGGGAAGCTAGACATCATGTACAACAACGCTGGCATTACTGGCAATATAGATCCAACAATATTAGGCACCGAGAATGAAAATTTTAAAAGGGTTTTTGAAGTTAATGTGTATGGTGGTTTCTTGGGTGCAAAGCATGCTGCTAGAGTTATGATTCCTGTGAAAAAAGGCGTTATTCTTTTCACATCTAGTGTGGCTTCAGTGGCTTGTGGTGAGTCGCCTCATGCTTATACAATGTCGAAGCATGCGGTGGTGGGGCTAATGAAGAATTTGTGCGTGGAACTAGGGCAATATGGAATAAGGGTTAACTGCATTTCTCCTTGTGCTCTTGCTACTCCACTGCTAAGAAATGCAATGGGAGCGGATAAAAGTTTTGTGGAGCATGTAGTTTGTGAATCTGCCAATCTGAAAGGAGTGGTGCCGTCACCCAAAGATGTGGCGGAGGCTGCCTTGTATTTAGGTAGCGATGAGTCCAAGTATGTGAGTGGACTAAATCTCATGGTTGATGGGGGATACAGCACCACTAACCAGTCCTTCAATATGGTATTAAGGAATACATTGTCCTGATTCAAAAGGTGTTCAAGATGATCAAGAGTCCGACTTCAGGACATCTAGCTCCGTCCAATATAATACAATTTTATAGTCTCCGTAACTGTATCTCCATTTCCAGTGGCGAATCCAGCAATTTTTAACGAGGATAAATTTCTTTCATATATGAAATAAAATTTTAGTGAACCGACATAGTATATGGACGTTTTGTATGCGTTAATTGTATGTAATTAAGAATCCATTGATCACACATGCATGTATTTTTTTTTTCATTTTGACATGACTAACCATCGCATATAATCATTTATTTACATGCACTGTCAAAATCAAAAAGTCAATTGAATAAAAAAATATAATTTATTTAAATCATTAAAATATCATACTTAATATATTATGTAAAAATTTGATTCCTAATTGTTATATAAATAGTTGAGAATAATTAGGAGGCTTAACTTAGTGGTTAGCCAGTCCTTTTTATATATATATGTAGGGCAATATACAATAGTAATGGTGGAGGTTACCACACAAGAGTATGATTACAATATTTTCTATATACAATATTTTCCATATAGGTACATTCTATAATATACCCCTTCAAGTTGAGGGTGGGGGATCAACCCGAAACTTGAAACTAAAAGCAGTAAACGAAGCAGTAGGAAGTGACTTAGTGAAGATATCTGCAAGTTGATCCTGGGAGGAAATAAAACAAATCTGAATCTTCTTCTTCGTAACTCTATCTCAGACAAAATAATAATCAACCTCAACATGTTTTGTGCGAGCATGAAAAACAAGATTCGCAGACAAATAAGTGGCACCAAGGTTATCACACTAGATGATAGGAGCAAAAACAGACAGAATCTGAAGATTTGTTAATAAATACTGAAGTTAGATAACATCAGCAGTGTCATCGGCTAAGGCTTTGTACTCAGCTTCAATAGAAGAGCGAGCAACTGTACATTGCTTACCTGATTTTCATGAAATCGGTGTCTGACTAAAGAACACAAGATAACCACCCATAGATTTTCAATCAACAACACTGCCAGTCCAATCTGCATCTGTAAAGTCATGTAAGGCAAAGGAAGAACTACGAGTAATATGTAAGCAATGTGATGTCGTACCTTTAAGATAATGCAATATGCGTTTAACGACAGCCTAATGAGAATCTATAGGAGCATGCATAAACTGATAGACTCTATTAATAGCAAAGCAAATATCTAGGCGTGTAAAAATGAGATATTGAAGAACACCCATAATTTGACGAAAACATGTAGCATCAGAAAACAAGGGATATGGCAGTATGGTAGCTTTGGATGTAGAGATAGGAGTATCAACAGGTTTGTAAGATAACATACCAGCCCGAGTGAGGATGTCAAGTGTATATTTATGGTGTTGGAGCATAAGACCCATACCAGTAGGCGTAACCTCAATACCTAAAAAATAATGAACAAAACCCAAGTCACAAAGCTTAAATTTTGTGCTTAGTAGCTGGATGAAGCGTTGAAGCAGAAGAGAGTTGTTACCTGTGAGCAAAATACATCAACATAGACTAGAAGATAACAAATATCAGCATCAACAAAGAAGATAAATAATGAGGTATCCACCTTAGAGGCATAAAAACCAATAAATAGTAGGAAGTCATTCAGACGAGTGTACCAAGCCCGCGGAGCCTGTTTTAAACTATATAGAGACTTATGCAATCGACATATATGAGAGGGGAGAGCAGAGTCAACAAAACCTAGAGGTTGTTTCATATAGACCTCTTCATCAAGAACACCATTGAGGAAGGCATTGTGGATAACAAGCTGATGAATTTTCCAATCACACGACACGGTAATGGAGAAGACTAGTCTGACGGTTGCCTGTTTGATAACAGGATTAAAGGTTTCAGAGTAATCAATACCTTCTTGCTGAGTGAAACCTCTAGCAACTACACGCGCCTTATACTCTCAATGCTGCCATCAGATTTGTGTTTAATCTTTTACACCCACCGACTACCAACAACATTCATCGAAGGGTGAAACGACACCATGATCCAAGTTCTGTTGGCATGTAAGGCCTGAATTTCCTCGCGCATAGCACAATGCCACACCTCATACCTGTTAGCATCATTAAAAACAAGGGGCTCATGAGTAGGAAGAGAAACTACCATGTTGGAGGAGGTAGCAGAGGCAGTGACAATTGCTGTGGACAGTGTTATCTTGGGCTGTCGAGGACAGAGAACCATGGGATGTTGGTGAGCAGCTGATCGTGGAGAAAGAGAGCCAGTAACTCGAATTTGCTGGAGAGGATATGAGGAAAGGTCTACACAGAGCTACAGGCTAGCTGGAGAGGCAGTGGAGGGACTGGACTAGGCAGCAGACACCGGCGAAGCTGCTACAGAATTGTGTTGTTCTATAGTGGCAAACATGAAGGCAAGAGCAGTTGGTGATGAGGAACCTATTCCTACATAATGATCATTTGAACAACAAGCAACTGGTGACAGTATGACAGGGTTGGATGAGGGTGAAGCTAAGGCAGAGGTTGTGGGCAAGTTGGGGGTCTGTTGAGGTGCGGTAGAGGGCAGAACATGGGTGTTGTTTAGGCCGGTTGGTACAGTGGTAGGCTGAAAGAATTGGGGAGGATACAAGGGTGAAAGATGTGTAGGTTGCGTGAAGGGTACTAGGGTATGTGTTATCTGTTCAGAATTTGCAAAAGAAAAGATATTTTCATGAAAATAAACATGACAGGAGACATAAATACGATGAGAAGCTAAACCAAGACAATGATAACCAAGATGAGATAAGCTATATCCTAAGAACATATGGTGAAGAACAGAAATCCAATTTGTGAGTATGGTATGGATGCAAGAAAGGAAAACAAAGACACCTAAAAGTACATAGAAAATTATTATCAGGAGTACGACGAAACAAACACTCAAACAAAGATTTATTTTGAAAAACAAGAGTAGGCATGCGATTAATAAGATAAACTGATGATTCAAAAGCATAGTTTGAAAATCACAATGGTGCACTACATTGGCCTAAAAGAGTAAGGCTAGTTTCGACAATATGTCGATGATGATGGTCAATAGTGTCATTTTGTTCATGAGTATGAGAACAGATTAACCGATGATGAATACCAATGGTTTTAAAGAATTTATTTAACTTATGATATTCACCGCCCCAATCAGTTTGAACATTTAATTTTAAGTGAAAACTAACGTTCAACAAGTGTTTATAAATGTTGAAAGCTGGAAAACACATCAGATTTGGCAACTAGCGGATAATACCATATATGTTTGGTATGCGCATCGACAAATATAACAAAGTAACGGAAGCCATAAGAAGAAAACATAGGGGCAGGACCCCAAACATCACTAAATATTAAATCAAATGGGGCAGTAGTTTTGTGACCCGTAGGTCGCAATGACAGATGCGACGACTTGTCTAAAGGACAAGCTTGACACTGAGCAAGAGAATGTCTAGAGGTACATACAATTTTATTGTTGGAAACTAACAAATCTAAAATGTGAGGGGTTGGATGACCCAAACAACGATGCCACAGGTCTGTAGTCGCGGGGATGCAAGGAGACCAAAAAGCTTGAGGAACTGACGTGACAGAAGACTCGGAGAGGACATAAAGACCATCATTGCTCTAACCGGAAAGGAGAACTTCCTTGGTGATGAGATCCTTGACATAAAACATATAAGCATGAAATTCAAAATAAACATGATTATCACGAAAGAATTTCTGAACAGATAATAATTGTTTAGTAATATGAGGCTTATGAAAAATATTAGATAATGTAAAGATGCGTTTTGGGGAAACTTATATTGTAAGATGTTGAGTTGGTATTAAAATATTCGCTTTTCATCGAAATCTAAAAAAATTCTAAAACATTTTCTCATTTCAAAATAAAAAAATATTTTATTTTATTGTGCATATGGTCAAGTCTCTCAAAAAATAAAATCATATTCTGGGTAAAAAAATATATGGTATGATTTAGCATTTTTTATATAAAAAAAATAAAAAACTATCATTGCATGCATTTTTTGAATTTAATAACTAGTTTATTGAATGCATGTATTTTTTGAATTTAATAACTAGTTTATTGAATTTACGAGAATGTGGCCAATATTTCAAAAACCTTTTAAAAAAATTCTAAGAATTAATGGTCAACATTTTGATATGAATACTAGACGTACAAGTAGATTGATATTTAAATATTACGAGTTGATTAGAAAATTCTCAGAATTATTTTGGATATTCATCAATTTTAGAGAGTATTTTTTTTATCATGATATACGAGTTGTAGAAAACTTTTTCACCTTCTAAGATAGGTGAACCATGTTAGGGCACCTACATGGATTTTTTCCCACAAGAATTTATTTGGGTATACAAGCCCATAATAAATTTAAAATACTAGATTAATTTATTCATGAGTGTAAATCTTTTTTTTAAGCCATATACGAACCATCGGTTAGAAGCTCATCAATACCTTTAAGCCTCTTCTAGACCATACAATACAGTTTACCTTAGATAAGGTACACTAGAGGTATTAATACATTTTCTAATCACAACCAGTCCCGTACTCTAGAATTTCATATAAGATCAGCTCACTCGAGTCTTCTAGTAACCATGAACCAAACAACTAGATGACGACTCCCTGATCGTGACGTCCCACCACGCCACGCGCGCACGCGCGACATAACTAAATAAAATTATTTCAGAAAAATTAATGCTATTAATCCCAATTGGGTTTATCATATGAATTTCAGGTTTGGTCGATTATCTTTGGTTCACCCAAGTTGATCTAAGATATTGCTCTCTTTTTATTTAAAAAAAATCTTTTGCTTTATATACATTAAATTTTTAGTTCAGAATCAAAATTTTACTTGAAAAAAAATTACATTAATAACATCTTCATAAGTTTTTTACATTTTTTTAAAAAATAGGTCCAACTTGCAGTGAAGTGTATCTTAAATTAATTTTGACTATTAACAAAAAATAAATAACTCAAACAAAGTGGTGTTTTGAAAAGTAAAATAACTGTAGAAATGTGGCAACTTTTGTAAATCTTTAATTTCCTTCAGTTACTTTCATGTGGCGTTTCTGTTATGTTCTCATTTGCTATTTTTTTTCTCTCAAAGTTTTAATTTTTCAATTTTTTGTTTCAGAGATTTCTACCATTTTGCATTTCCTAGCGTGTTCATAATTTTAGATATCGTTCCATTGTTTATTGGGCATGATTTTGCAACATTAAACTATAATTGTTGCTGAAAATAAAAATTAAAAAAACAACAACCAAAGCCTCCTTTTATATTTTTCACATATTAGGCAAAAAATATATATATATATATTGAGGCAAAGAAAGAAGAGAAAAAAGGTGTTGAGCTTAAGAGAGAATTATTTGCCAAGATGATTTCAATGGCTATAAGGATGGCCGCCATTAGAGCTCATTGCAGTGATTTTATATCTTGTTCAGTAGTTAACGCGGGTAAAGATTTAGGTCACGAGTTTTGATTGGTTCACTGAATTATTTGGGTTAATTTTAATTTTTTTTATAAATCAAAATGACATAGTTTTGATTTAAAAAAATAGTTAACGAGTTGCAACCAGATTACCGAGTCAACTCGCCGGGTTGGCCGGGTTTTTAACTACTCTTATGTTTTTATAAATCCAGCTTGATTCTAGCACCGGCTCAACTGGATTGCAAGTTAACCCACCAAGCCGGGTGTTAAAACTATAGCTTAGAGAACATAGCATGCGCCACCATAGTATGACGACCAACTTCATAAGCTGAGGAGTGTGTTATGTGCATTAGACACTTTTTTCCTTTCATTCAATATTATCCCTGATTCTCTAATAGCTCATTAATTTATTTATACATTAGTTCTTTAATAATTCTTGTACCTTTTTCCTTGTTGATTCAAATTTGTCCATGATTATCTAGAAACTCTTCATTTTAATCCTGAATTCTATCCCAACTTAGCTTAATAAAGACCCCGTTTAGAAGAGACGACTATACGAGAAAGGAAAGAAACAAAATGGCCCAACATGCCTCAAATGCAACCCCAATTGAACACAATAGGAAAGCAAATATATACTTGCACATCAAAAAAATATTATCATGCTCATGTTTAACTATTTGATTTAAACATTTTAAAACACTATCATCTATCATCAATTGTAGGACAAAAAAAAAAAAAAAAGGCGCCTAAACACTTTAAAACCCTCACTAGGTAGAGAGTTGATTGAACGGTTTCTAGTTTGATCCATTTA